>Ga0233432_10001186_pt1 | contig 25300 bp, 20 predicted proteins | sample SI_122_August201_6_FD_179870 | JGI IMG/M metagenome (GOLD analysis project Ga0233432, IMG submission 179870) | Seawater microbial communities from Saanich Inlet, British Columbia, Canada - SI_122_August2016_10_MG | ecosystem: Environmental > Aquatic > Marine > Inlet | place: Canada: British... | reverse complement strand
TTATGTGTGTATGATTCTGCTGTGATCATTGCAGTTATATAAACTTTGCTATTTGCATCCTTAAGAGTAACTGATGTATCGAGTTGCGTTACGTGCAAATCTACATCTGCGGTTTTATCATAATGGTGTGTCGTAGTAACATGGTTATTTACGTATTGAAGTGGTAAACCTGTCGTGACCGTTGCCGCATCAACATAATCTTTAACTGCAGCAGATGTAGGAATGCTAGTGTCATTGTCGTTATTACTAATCCCACCGCTTTCATCTACAATGTCTACCTCAGAGCAATCTCCTGCTGAGGCACCGGTGTTACCTATAAGTTTTTTTCCAGCAAGTTCCTGAAGCTTATTTAGATTAACAGAATTAGGATCATCGATTTTTTTAATGATGCCATTTGTCTTTTTCCTAAAATCGTTTAACGTGTCGGACAATTCAACACCATCATTAGGCGAATTAAAATTATCGAAGTCTGTGTAGTCCATAGTAGTATTTATTCAGGTGTAAGTGATTCAACAAGACTTTTCAATTCCGCAAGTTGTGTTTTAAGCGAAGTGATTTCTTCTTCCTGCTTTCTCTGTTTTTCTCCACGTGCCTTGGCCACGCGCCTTGCAGTATATGCCGAAGAATTGGAGTTAATCAAAATGCCAGCCTTATTTCTTATAAATGTTTTTTCCATTATAGTGTTGCTATTATTCTTAGATTCTTGATTTCAGGTGAGTATGTCTTATCACTAGATTTAAATAGTACCTTCACCGCAACTTCATCGTATTCTTCAGAAGTACTTCCTTCAAACTTAACTTCATTAAACCTGAAGTCAGTTGAGACTGGAACCTTTGTTCCATTGAGAGGATCTATTTTTGTCCACCCTAAAGCCTCAAATGGTGTATTACTATTAAGGTATTTGAACTTAGCGTAAACTTCAATTGATGTACTATCATCAGGTCTCATAGCATCAAAGTAAACATTAATCTGATCGGCAGGGGATGAAAGTTTAACGCTTTTACTAATGTAGCGTGCCATACACTCACCGTCGTCTCTCAACGTTTCAAATTCGCTTGAGTTATTAATTAGATTATCAAATGTAACAAGTGAAATTCTATCTAAATCAATAACCGGTGATATTTTAGAATTTGCCGTTGATAGCGTTGCTTGAAGCTTAAGCATATCATCACCTGAACCATCATGCGCGCTTGATGAATCGTGTGTTACGCGTTCGTCCGTGTAAATTAATTCTCCAGGATATACTGTATACGATTTATCATCTGCTACGTTCATCACATAATCAACACTAGATTCTGGAAGAAGCATATCTTGAATGATAGGTAAGTACGAAGATGCTTTCCAAACATCAACCTCGGCTGTGCCGGCAGCAGTTCCAGTAGGTGTTAGCGATTGAGCAGCATTTCCTATTCCTGAAATAGATGCGATACTTGTTGGGCTATCCGTTGTGCTCAATTTGATAATTCTACTATAAGGAACTTCATAAAGATTTGAACCATCTTCTTCGTATGTTATAGCGTAGTATGTATCCCCATCAGTTAAACCAGTGATCGCCGTGCCTCCGCCGTCGTTGTACACTAAAGGCTGGCCATTTTGCATCTCAGCCATGCCATCTGGAAGAGTGATAGTGTCTGCTGCAGTAGTAACATTAGCAGTTGGTATATTAATATCACCCGGTGCAGGGATCGTAACAGTTGGTACGCTTGTATATCCCGAACCATTTGTTATTACCTCAATCGTATCAATCACTCCACCTTTACTTACGTGTGCCTTTGCGGTTGCAGTAGTTCCACTTGAAGGTGCTGCAATAGTAATTGCAGGAGCTCCTGTCAAATAGCCTGAACCTGAATCAGTAACATTGATATAAGTAACTTGTTCACGCTGAGGAGATAAACCACTAAAGATTGCATCCTGTGAAGATGTTGTAAAGTCAGCACGATTGAGTTTAAACTTCAGATCTTTATTTTGATCAGGCGTCCAAGTTGAAGCGTTCTGGGATTTAAGCATTACACCAAGATTAACATTCTTACTAATCTTTTCCTTATTTGCTCCAACGTCAGTACCACCAACTTCAGCGTGCCAAACACGATATCTTGCACTGTTCGATATAAGAACGATCGCGTACTCTATACCAGGTTGAAGATAAATTGGTGTGTCAAATCTAAAGTTTGTTGTAGAAGCTGCACTCGTGGCATCAGCGTTTACATCACTTGGACTCTTTAACACCTTCGATAAAGGAATAGTATTTTGTGTAGGAATTCCATTTTCGACTGATACAATGCTTAGTTCAACTGGAAGATTGGGATCTTTCTCTTGAAAGTAAATGTCAATTGAAGAAAGAAAAATACCAGTAGGCTCATTGCCAATCATAAACGTTTGAGCAACGGGATCTCTTCGTACTACTCGAGTTCCTACGAGTAAATTCCTTTGTTCGGTTAAGCGCGTTCTTTCTAAGACCAATTGTCGAGTTGAAAGAATTGTACGTTGTCTTGTCTCAAGAAGACCTTTAGCATGATATGTAGTTTCAGCAGACGATAACTCGAGAGTTCTGTTATTGTCTTCTTTATCAGTTAAACGAACTTGTCGAGAACCAGTACGGAATCGTAATGAATCATTATTCGGAATAACAAACCATCCTTCAACGTTACCCGCCGCATCGGAAATAATGCTTCCATCAGCACCACTAATTGAACTTTGCCCATCAAATCTTTCTATTTCTGTACTAGCATCACCAGCAACATCACCACCAAACGATACAAATGTTGTGGAATCAACTGCGTATGGTGTAATATTAACGTCATCAAAGTATAGATAGAACGTGGTATTTGGCTTAAGCATACTTCCTTTATAGAACACTTTGCGTGAGCGAATAAATGGAACAAAGGTGATGTTTAATATCTTATCGTCAATTACCTCTCTATTAAAGTTAGTAACAAGAGAAGTTTGAATACCTTGTCTTCTATCGCGTTCAAATATACCTACGTGGTCGTGTCTCCTTGTGCTAAATAATCGCTTACCGAATCGACGAGGATTACCGAGACCAGCCTGTGCACGTTGTGTAGGTGACCACTGTGATTCCCATTCGTTCCATTCAGTACCAAGTATGTTAGGGTTATTGGAAATTTCCTGAATCAGGGCTGAGTTGTCACCTTCAATATTTTCTATAATATCAGGAACAAAATTAACATCTTTCCATTCGTCACTTGATGGTGAAAGTTCAAGTGAACCACTCCATGTAGCAACGTCATAAGGGTTTACACTAATGTGATCTGACGCATAAGGTTGATCAACAAGTGTTTGTTCAATGAAATCAAGAGTTACTGCATTCTTTCGTTTACCAGTATAAACAGGTGTAGTGTCTATAGTATCACCGTTCCACGTTGTTGTAGATGTTCCATCAGCAATTTGCATATCAGATGAAACATGAATATATTGCCACCTAGCGTTATCCGATAAGTATGTAGGTCGAGCAGTGAAATTTTCTCTATCAATAGCACTTCTATAACCTGCGCTTTTTACATTACCAACGCCGTGGCCTCTAAATGAGTCTGTTAGAATTCCGCTCTTGTATCTTGGACCAGAGCTATCATTCAATTGTGTTTCCGCAGCTTCTGACTCGAGTTGCGATAATGATGCGTAATACTCAAGAGATTGAATACGGTTTTCAAGAGAACCAATATCTTTCATTGTGTAGCGTCGGTTTTTAGCAACGTCTATTTCAATATCACCTAAGGAGTACACGTAACCAGGCTTGCTGATACGATAAAGAATAAGTGAATCACTTGGATTTTGAGGATACACTGGCTCTTTAGAAGCTACGCCTTCAATAAATTGTATATCACCAAGTTGATTTAGTGTAACGATGTCTTTACGAGGTTTGTAATAGTCAAACTTCACATTCACAATCGCATTTGGCTTTATGCTTTCACCTTCTGTTGAAGTTAGAATTGAAGGTCTAAAGTCTAAACAATTGGAAAGTCTTAAGTCCTCATACACCGGAATATCTTCTAATGCCATTGCTACCGTACCATTAGTCGTGTATGAATTTGCAGAAAAGAAGTCACCCGCTGTGTGAATTTCAAAATAACTGAATGTAACAATAACTGACGCAGATTCAAGACTCGCAGGGCCTTTATAAACTACTTGTGAATAACCATACTGCGTATCGGATTGTCCGGTCACTAGTTCAAAATCGGAAAGTGATAATGTGTTTCCATCATGTGATACACTCTCAATTTCGTATACGTCAACTTTATCTAATGTAATTATGTCACCATTGTTTAGTGTACGAGTTTCGGTAAAGGTAGTTCCAGTTGTCTGTTTCTTAATACCAAGGTTTGCATCAGTTTGCACTGGCGCAAAAACCGTAACTGGATTGGCACTTGCATTAGATGCTGCACTTCCATCAGCTCTTACTAAAACAAGAGTTGCGTCAGATCCAGAAATCGTTACGTCTTTAACATATGTTTCACCTCCAGCTGAATCGGTCCCGGCACCATTTTGCATAATGACATAATCATCAGGATCTGTACTAATGAAAGAATCACCAGCACCGGCCGTGATACTAATTGTTGAAGAAGCGGTTGAGTTATCAGAGTATCGTTTTTGTACAACATACGAAGTATTGGTTGAATCGATATCCTTAACATCATAGTCACCCATAGGATAAACCATACGAGAAAGATTATCACCAATCTCGTGAAGAACAAAGCCATCAGTGTTTTCTAAATATGACTGGCCAGTTGGTGATGAAGCAGTGTGATCAACACATAAAACTGTCGCATCACTAAGAGTTTTATTTGATTCTAAAACTAAATCGTATATGTATAACCTTTTTGTTGCAACAGCCGCTTCAGGTGTAGCATCATTCGACGTTTTTACACCGCTATTTTCAATTGCTTGAATTCGGCATGTTCCTATAGATGTACCTGCTCCACTCGCAAAAAGTTGGTATGTATTAGCTGGGGCAAAAATAAAGTTGGTAAAATCTGCAGAGTCTAAGTCAGCATCTTGATCAACGAAGGCACCTTCTATATATTGACCACGATCTGCTGAGAATTTGTATGCAGTTTCTGTTGCAACATCGCTTGACTCGTTGCCTTTGTTTGCTACTACATCTTGCTTTCCTTCCAATTCAGTTCTATAACCTTGTATATATGCCACGCCGGGTTCAACACCAATAACATATCTTTTAGCACCTTCGGTCGCTGCTGTAGTAACATCAGTTACACCTGGAAGTAACGAATCTCCTGAATTGTAAATTTGATCATCAGTGTATTTGCCTCTATTACCCGCTTCGTCGTTTAAATATTCACGAATTTCATGCTTAAATGGATTGACTACGTATGACCCACTTTCATCCTCTGTTCGTTGAGCAAGTGTTTTACCAAGTTCGCTATACTGTGTTCGAACAGATTGTGTTACTATATCTTCTTTAACATCTAGAAGAGTAATACGTTGTTGACCTTCAACGACAGTGGTGTCTGTCGAAGGAATAAATTTTAGATTTAGCGATATTTTATACCTATCTGCACCAGGCGCTGTAAGGTTTGGTTGGCCCGTGGCATTATCCAATAAACTTGTATCATCACCTGAAGTGATAATTGATTCTGTAATATCAAAGACTGCGTTACCTGTAAGCTTCGATGTTTCGCTACCTTTTACGTAAAACGCTTCAGTATTATCGGTAAATACAAAGTGACCTTTTACAAAGAATATTCCTGAATCTTGAAAAACCCCGCCATAGTAACCAACATCTTCTCCACTTGCTGTTTCTCTGCAAATACCTAACGTGTCTCCTGCTGATATATCTGTGCCATTAAGGCTAACGCTATCTTCACCTGTACTAAGTTCAATCGTATCGCCGTCATCAAAGAGAGTATCTGTACCGATATATTTTACATAAAGTCTATAGTAAGCGCCTGTAATCGCTTCGGCACCAAGCACTTTCGCTTTAACATTGGCTGTACCAGATAATTGAATTTCCTTTCCCTTTAAAGCACCAAGCTGTGCAGCGGTTAAATCTGTTGGTGAACTTGCACCAGTGAATTCAATTGGAATACTTCTAATACTTCCATCGTAAGTTGTGTAACCATCTAATACGCGATCGCCGTCTTTAAACACATGACGACCAAACTTATCAATTTGATCTTGAAGATTCGATTGAAGTTGGTTAAGTTCTCGTACTTGTACGCTGCGGCCAGGACGAAATAGTATTCTTAAGTAATTGTTTTCAGAAGAAAAATCGTCGTGATAAGGCGTATCAGAATATGTTTGAATGGGCATAAAATGTTAAAGTTGAATAATAAGTTTTATTTCCTCAGTTTGATCAGAAGATCGTGTAAAGGGAACGCGATTTTCATGGAAAATTACTTCACCGTTAATACTCTTTGTTGTGTTAGGGCTGTCAAGTGATGAGTATTCGCCAACTCCAATAGTGGATACACCCGTTGAAATTACATCGTCTTCGGAAAGTGTAGAAGAAGAATGCACAAGAATATCATCGGAACCAACTATTGGACTAAGGAAATTGACTTCTTCGTTTGTATTTTGATGATAGAAGATTGTATCACTTTCATATTTATCAAAGTAAAAGTATGAAGTAACGCCCGAACTTGTTTGCTTTAGAATGTCGCCTGGATTAAGTGAAGCTAAGTTGGATGCATTTTCTCCACTTAGTGTAATCCATTTAAGAGCATCGTATGTTGTAGGTGTTAGTGGGTTGTCCGGAGAATCGAATTTACCAGATACACTACGATCAAAATTCTTAATTAAAGAAATCTGTCTAAATTTAAGTAATGGCGCATCGCCGCCTTCCTCATTTATAAAGCTGGCATTAACACCTACAAACCAAGTTGGTAAAACATCAATTGCATTTGCTGCGAATCCAGTACCCGGTGCGATATTAACTATTGCTTCTGCACCCGATCCGCTTGCGGTATCCACGATTTTAGCTGTACCAAAAGCTACATCTTCGATAACATTGTTGTTCCAATAGTAACCGTCACCTGCTGTTATAGTTGGGCTTGTGGCTTCAAGAATATCAATACGTGTAATTGCGCCTGCGCTAACAACTGGCTTAAACTGAAAGTCTGATGTATCAATTTTATTACCATCAATATCAACGAGTGTAACATCAACTGTTGTTGTCCCAGAAGCATAGGAAGTACCTTGACTAGTAACTGAAATACTTGTGAGAAGACCATCCGTTTTATTTGTAGGTGTTGTAACGCTTGTTTCGCTTGGTTTCAATACTGGAACAAATTGGTTTGTTATTAATTTATTCGCTGCAGGAACACTCTGAACATGGGCCCAAACATAACCATCACTATTGTCAAACCACTCAAAATCATTACTGTGAGATGGTGCGGAGGTTGATGTAGCAACACTAGATGAACTAGTGTCCGGTGCTTTATTAGAAATACAAAGGTAGATGTTGTCATTATATACTGCACAACATGGATAAAGATCTCCTGTGGAATAAAACATATCATCATCTGCTTGATCGTACATTTTATATTTTCTGCCATTCGTCCAATTGTTTTTCGCAATCAATTGTTCAACATTCGCTTGTTCAATTTCTTTAATAGAAAATAGATTACTTAAAACATCTTTGTTTTCGTACACATGTGAATTAGGCGCTGGGACTTCAAAATTAACATCATCTTCTGCTCTTGCGCTGCTATCATTCTGCCAAGAATCAGTTTTACCAATTCCAACGCCATAAGCATTATTTCCTCTATATGGCCATGAGTCTTCATCACTATTCGCGGAAGGCGAATCAAAGTCGTTAGACGCTGATGCTTTGATGTCGTTGACTAAAAGCCGTGCTTGATTTCTACGGAAATCGTCTGTAATAATTGCTGCCATATTAGTAGTTTTCTTTCTTAAGTTTATTTATATGTTTTCAAGTGCTATTTATTTAGTGATGCCACTTATTAGTCTAATTACTTAAAGGTTGAAGCAAGGATGAGCAAGTCATTGACTTTCTCCTGTGACCAACCAAGATAAGTTACTGCACCTACAAAAAGTGCGTTGTCAGATTTGAACTCAGAAGCATGTTCCCACCCGTCTTTGATGTTAGGGTCATCTGAACCATTGACCAGTGCATCCACTGCCGCTCTATCTTCTGGCGATTCGTTGAGTGCTTGTCTGAGTTGGTAGTTTGTCACAGACTTAGGCACAACTGGTGCAACCGCAGGACGCGGGACAACTTTGATCTCATCATCTACAATTTGTAGAGTCTCGGTAGCTGTATCAAACTCCAAATCGCTTGAGCGGATCTCGTTTAATGGTGTAGAGGTGCGCTTTGGAAACAGGCTTTCATCCGTCTCGTCAATCGTAGTTTCGGTTTTGAGTTGACGCTTGTTGGCGTTGATCAATGTCATGTAGCCTGTGGCTATGTCGAATAAGTATGATTTCATAATGTTTTGATATTAGGTATTATCAAGAGGATTTGACGGTAATAGCCGCCCCGCTCGGGAAGCCATCTGGAATTAATATCCCTGCATCTGTTAGCAAGACCATCTTGGGAAAGACTTGGGTATTAGGCCCAATGCCATTGATGACGGTTGTTGTCCAAGTGAAGTTGTCGGTTGACGCATTAGTGCCTTGTATACGCTCCCCCACGGGAACCCATCCTACGTTAGTTGGGGTTCCTTCGGGTGCTAAAATACCGTTAATAGTCTGATCGCCAGAATACCAATCGTCATGCCATGTTAGTTCAACCGTGTTCTTGATCGTGAACCACGGGGTATTTCCTGATGTTTTAGACTGTGGTGAATTGTAGACTTCACATGCGCGTGTCTTAACCAATCCACCATCAGCTATCGTTCCTTGACCAATGCCCGCGCCCCAAGCGTCATAGGCAGTCCATCCCGTAGCGTCAGCAGGGTGAACAGTAGAGGCACACAGGTCTGATTGAAAAAAGTAGCCCATCTGGTAGCCTATTTGCCACCTAAAGCCATCATGGTAAAAATAAGCATTATAATAACTCCCATTATCATCCCTGACAAACTGACCATCAGTCTCATGCCAGAAATAGGCACCAGAAAGAGCGTAACCTCCGTCGGAAACAGAACTTCTTGGATTGCCAGCATCAGAGATAATAAAGCCACGTTTAATGTCTGGTAGTGGTGATGGTGGTAGTTGCTCAATGCGTCCACCCTCGACAACGATCTTAACCTGCTGATCGTCTGGTAGGTTGGTCAGGAGTTGTTTCTCGTCGTTGTCATTGACTAGGAGAACACCATCGTGTTTCCAGTTGTTAGGATACATTTCTGGAAAGTCGCTGAAAGCAATAGTTTGCGGGTGGTTAGACATGCCACCATAATTATTCCATGAAGTGCCAACAATATCCGTTGGGTCAGGATTGTATTCAGAGTGAATGTAAAGACCCCCACCATCGTTGTGTCCTAAGTCCCACACATCTCCGTTAGCTGAAAACAATATAGCTCCATCGTCTCTAACGAAACTAGGTCGTGTGTCTAAATTGTTTTTGGTAGGGCGACGATGGTAGTATCCGCGAACAGTCAGGCTGGGATTATCACCTGCTGGTAGAGTGTTGAAAAGATAGTCGGTATCAATGTATAGAACGTCAGAGATTCCAGCATTACGCTTCCCCATGTATTCCATGATCTGCCCCGTGTCCTCGGTCTTATAAACCGTGCCGACTGCCACACCTGTCAGGGCATAGGCGGCTTCTTTGTTGGCGATAGAGGTTACACCCTCTTGAAAGGATACAAACTTGTCTGGATGGGTCGAAGGAAGATCTCCAGCATTAGCACCACCTGCAGCAACACGCCACGAAGCACCTTCTGCATAGACGATCTCACCCTCTGAGTATGACTTAGATGAGTCAATAGGTTCTGCGTCTCGCCTTGCCTCAAGCTCTGAAAGTTTACCAAGAATAGATTTAGCGGCCAAGGCTTTCTTTGATTGCAAAGAATCAATCCACTTAGCGTCACCACCAAGGTTGTCGGTTATCTTCTCTAAAATATCAGAATCTGTATCGGTTTTATGTGGAAGGGGGTCGGGATGTGCCATAATAAAAGTGTTTTAAAAAATTTGAAAAAGAACAACAAACCCCCTCCTACCACAAGGATAAAAGAGGGCTTGTTGAGTTAAGGGTTAAGCAAGAACATCGTCAACAGCAAGGCTCAGAGGAGCAACTTGATGAATGAATACAACACCGCGCTCAGGGTGGCGGGTCTGGAATCCATTAACGATCTTACCACGGAAGTATCCTAGAGTCCCATCAGGGTTCGTATCACGATCCTTAATGTTATTGAAGATATACTCACCAGCGTAGTTTTGAGCTTTAAACTTAGCTCGTCCTACAGCACTAAGCGGAGCAGGAACAAGACAATCAAGGACAGAAGTCACAAGGATTGCTCCCATCTCGTAGTTTGCGTTCTTATACTCAGAACGAATAGAGCCGTCAGCAGCGTAAGCTCGCTCCTCAAACCAACCGTTCATGGTAGAAACCAGAGGGAAGGTATCAGAACCGTCAGCGCCAACAACAGCTGCGTCAGTATATTCAGCATCACCAGACTCATACTTCGTAAAGCGGCGTGGCTGAGGATCAATAACGTGAGCGTAACCACCATAAGTATGAGTGATACCAAGACCCTTAAGAAGGATGTCGGCATGACCAGAGTTACGGAAGTCCTCGCGGATCTCAGAATTGCCCTTACGAATATAAGAACTGTGCTCAGCAGAAGTTACAAGCTTGTAGATGTATCCACCACCAGATTGTGCAACACCAGCTGTGCCAGCATTTTCACGGTCAAGATCAATATGAATACTATCCAGCATGGATTGAGTCATGATTGAAGCAGGGATTTCATCAGCAAAGATTGCATCTCCGTTGTTATACGAAGTAACATCATTAACAACGCTAGTCTCGCCAGTAGTGACAAAGCCAGTAGCTGTAGGGATGATCTTAGAATCACAAGCTGCAGCGTAAGACATACGGTTACGGCGTAGCATGTATTCCTTGGTCATTTGCTCAAGAGTGCGAGTAACATTACCAAGTTGCTCGTCACGCTTCCACTTAACACGAAGGTCTTCCACACAAAAGTCTGGAGACTCGATAGCTTTAGCAGCGAGGTTGGTTGTTCTTACAGTCTGAGCGAATGTAGCTGATTCAGTTACAGGCAAACAAATGTTGTTTGTGCCTGGAGTAGTCGAAGACACATATTGCGTCCAAGCCTTCTCTGTATCGGGGAAGCTGCGCTCCCAGCGAACATTACTGATTACGTGTCCGATTTGACCTTTCCAAGTCTTTTTACGGATTTGACTGAGCCAAGGGCTCGACGGTGTTACTAGAGCATCAATGATGCCAGTAAGCCTTTGCGTTTCTTCCTGTAGGAAGTTTTCTATTTCATTAGCCATAGTATTAGTTTGTTATAAGTTAGTTTTTGCCTCTAAAGCATGAATTTTACAATACGAAGAGACGAATTGTTCATAGTGAATCATAAAGATTCTTTAGAGAGGTGTGACGTAACCAAGCAATACGGAAGACTAATTTAGTAGCTGTTTTCTTAAGCTCGCAAAACGATTAACATATATTGACATACATAGTCAACATCTTTTTTAATGTTCCTTTAAAAAAAAATAAAGCCCTGCCCCCACAAAATGAACAAAAAAGAGGGCAGGGCTTACACAACAGCGTTAACTGTCATGTTCCCCACATAGGAAATTATATGTTAATAGATTTCATTCTTTCTCCCAAAGCATCGGATAAGCTCATATTACTATTAAATGAAGGAGAAGCTGAAGGCGAGGCTGCTGTCTTAGAAACAGATGGAGGAGAAACCGCCTTGTTCCTATTCACCAATGCCCTAAGTTTTGCTATCTCAGAAGAGAACTCTGAGTTTTGTCTCATCAAATGAGGGACGGCAGTAAGAGCAAAAGCTCCTAAGCCTTGAATTTCTGGATCATTCTTAAAATCAAGATTGTGGCTGTCAGATATAGCTTTCGACCAATCCTCATTATTTGTGCCATCCTCGTTAAGAAACGCCCCAATCTGACCCTCGTATTCAGAGAAAGAATTGTTAACGTGATCTCTGTAAACGCTCTGCGCCTGCTCGGACATGTAAGCGTCACGAGCTTCTTGCTGTGCTCTGCTCTCACTAAGTCGCTCTTGAGCAGTGGAGCGAAGATTCGACTCAAAATGAGTCAAATTCAGCATCTCATCAGCTTTATTGAAAATAGTATTAACATCACGAGGGCTAATATTATAACTATCAACAAGATTTTGAATGTTCGCGTCCTGAGTGGCTTTGTCACCCGCAGAAATAGCCTTCAAGATGCTACCTTCTGGAATAGAGGCTGAAGCCTCAATGTTGCTGGCTGTTGAAGCAATATTCTGATACGGAATCTCAATCTGATTCCTGTATTCAGGAGTTGCCTGAAAGTCAAATAAAGCCAGTTTGTCTTGAGCTTCTTTAAGAGCAACCTCAACTTGGGCTACCCTTTCAGCTTTCGCTGAAATTTCCTGCATCTCGGGGGTCGTCATAGAACCGCTCTTAAGTTGAGCGTTCTCTTCCTTGAGACTTTTGTTTTCACCTCTGATCTCTGCCCATTTAAGTCCTTGGTTAGGATTTTCATAGAGCTCTTTGATTTCAGAGAGAATATCATCATTGGAAGATTCTTCTAAAACATCATCTTTGTCGGATGAGGCTTCAGTGTCGTCAGTTGAATCCTCTGGAGCGACCTCAGAATCAGGTTCTGGAGTAGGCTCTGGCTCTGGTTCCTTTTCAGGTTCTGGCTCATTATCTGGATCATACAGCTCGTCTGGGTCGTAATCTGGATCGTTAGCCAAAAAAGGCTCATCCATACCACCAGAATCACTATTTGATTCCTGTGGTTCACCTTGTCCTTCAGAATCAGCCTCAACTCCAGCAGGGTTGCCCTCGTTGGCGAAAAAATCGCCAATTCGGTCACTCTGGTCAGACATAGCTTCTTCTCCTGTCGTTATTTCTTCGTTTTCCATATCGTTTGTTTATTTTAATGATTTAATCTAAAATCCCGTTATAAGATGCAACATAGACTTCATCCTCAAGCATCAAGTCTTCATCAATCTCCTCATCGGGCAAGCCATTGGAGAACATCTTAATATCACGAATGAAGCTTTTCACTGCACTTTCTGCAATGTAACGCTCGGCTTTGCTCTGCAAATCGTCATCAAGGTTCATTAAACATGAATCATTAAAACGATTTAGCATATAAATATATGCAGGATTTAATTCAAGCTCTTTAAAAGAATGAATCAGGCTATCTAGTTGTTCTTTGTCTTTGTTCATAAATTAGCTTCTCTTGATCTTGCTCGCCGTATCAGCATCAGCCAACTTCATCTTCTGCAGGCTCTCTTCCTGATTCTGAATCAACTTCTGCTTATGAAGCATGTCAATGTGAGCAATCTCACGAGACTTCTTCTCAGCATCCAGCATGTTCTCTGTCTGCTTGCGCTCAATGGCAATCTGTGCCTCAGCCTCCTTCACTTGCAACTTCATCTGCTCAACTTGTGCTTTAGCCTCCGCTGCTGGATCACCAGCTCCCTCCTGAGCGCCTTGAGCTTGCATCTGAGCTTCTTGTTCAGCTTGCTCACGCTGCATCTTCTCTCGCTCCCTGATGCCGTTATTGAGGTATTCACCAATCTGCTGAATCTTTTGTTCATACATATTAAGTTCATCATTCTGCTCATCGGGAACAGCGGTAAGTTTAATGGTCGCAACGGCGTGTTCATAAACAACCTCCATCCTATTAGTAAAGTCAATAAGTTCTAATTGACCCTCTTCGACAGCCTGAATAGCTTCCTCCATAGGCTTAATGTGTTCTCTAAGGTGGACAATGTGAACTTCACTATTGCTAGGCTCAATCCATGTTCCCTCCATTAGGTCGTTATTCTCAAGAATAGCAAACCTCACATCAATAATCTCACGAGGACGATCTTCAAAGTTTAAGTAACGCTTAGCGTTTTGAACGCCAAACCCGTGTATTGCCCTGTCCTTATTAAAGTTGGCGCGACCAACATCATCCATCTCCTGATAAAGGGTTGCTCCAGACTCAAACTCAGCACTACGAGCAGCTTTACTGCCAGCGCCAACAGGAATGCTGGTTCTGGTTTCATGTCTGTCTATCATGCCAAAAGCCTCAGCGGGGACACCTTGATCAATGCAGGCTTTCTGCATGACCATAGCCATTCGCCCACAATCGGTTGTTTCGTCAATAATCTCAGCAAAAGCTCTTACGCAACTCTCAGACATCAATGATCGCCAAGGTCGTGAAAATAACAACCGAGCACCATCATTAAGGCTGTTGAAATGCTCAAGAGCGCTTCCAACCTCCAAGCTTGATCGTCTGTCTTGCTTATTATTAAACACGCTAGACATAGAGCTAGATGCGCTCTTAGCCGCTAATTGCATATCTAAACGATCAATGACTGGTGATGCAATCTTAGTTAAATCTGGAGTGTGCTGATCCTTAATGGCAATATACTGATTAGGAACAAACTGTGCAGGGCCAGCATTCAAGAAAGGCATCGAATTAATCTCTTTCTCAGAAGGAGCGCGATATTTAGTCCTCATTCCATCAATAGAAGCATCAAGCTCAGCACTCTGCATCAAGTTCTTAGCCATAACCTGAGGGTAAAGCTGAAAACCTATAGCTCTAATAGTGTAGATGTTACCTTTAGTGCCTGTATTGTAAGGAAATATCTGTAAAGCCTGACCAATGTTATCATAAGCATTCAATCTCTTATAAAGAAACCCATCACCAGATCCAGCATCAGAATCTTCAAAATCATTAGATTTAGAGTTCTTCGTAAAAATATAATAGCTAACCGTGCCGTCATTCTCCCTCACCCACATATAACTTACGTTAATGGGATGAAAGCTACCAGCCTCGTCATCCAAGTCGTTCGCTTTGCTTTTCTCTTGAGAATCCTCAGCGTTGTCGTCTTCATAAAGCTGGTCTTCATACCCGCCCTTCAAGGCAGCCCTTATAGCACTTGGATTCCAACCCATGTCTACTGCAGCCTGCTCGTTTTCAAGAATGTCAGCAAGTCTAGATCTGCCAATCTGACCATCACAAGATGTCATCTCAACTGAATCACAATGAGCCTTTGTTTTTCGAGGAAACTTAAACTCACGAAGACCAGCGCCTTGCCATTGCCATGTATATTTGTCCTCAAAAAAACCAATGCCCACCCCTTGAAGCAGAAATTGATTAACCAATAGACCGTAATTAAAGAAACCGCCGTCCCAACTTCTGATCAGCTTAGTAAACTCATCAGACATAATGCGCTCAAACTGCTGTTTTTCCTCAGGGGCGTATGACCCGCGATTCAGTTTAATGGGAACAAGATGTTCAGGGCTTTCAAAACCATCAATAAAAGAAGTCTCTGCCTCACCAACGGCACGAGCTAAATCACCAAAGTTGATATTAAAGCGACCCTTTTGACCGCTACGGGAAAGCATAGCGCTGTTAAGAGGAGGTTTAAAGTCATGCAAATCTTGAACCTTCGCCCTGTTTCGCTCAGATGGCCGATCATCTTCAGCTAAACGATTAACAATTGCCCTAGCTTGGTCTACGCTCTTTAGGCGCTCTCCTTTTTCTTGAAACTCAACATCACCAACCTCTTCTGTATCTTTCATAATATTTTAGATTTAAATTAAACGCTGTGGTCTATACGATCAACATCTTTAGCTTTGGCGTTAATTCCGTAAGCTTTAGAAGTAGACTTATCTGATTGCTTTTTCGCCTCACGGCTAATAGCTGTCTTTTTAGAGGCTTTCTTCTTGGCTTTCTTTGCTGTTTTCTTTTTTGCCTTTTTAGAAGAAGCTTTCTTTTTCTTCTTCAGTTTATCGTAAAGTTCCTTTCCGTGAAGCTTAATAAATGTTAAATGATGCAATTTGCTAAATTCTTCCATCAAAAGATCATCATTTGGCAATTTTTCAACAGTTTTCTTTGAAATAGACTCTTCTTTTGTCTCTGAAATAGATTTTGAGAGCTCACCAAGCACATCTGGAATAACTTCAGGCTCAGGAATAACCTCAGGAGCAACAAATTCAGCTAATTTCTCTTCAGTCTCATCAGAAACCTCATCAGGAACATCTTTGATGTGTTTTTCTGCCTTTTTCTCTTTGTGGGTGGCTAAACCCTTAGTGATTTTAGACATAAACTCTTTTTCATCACCAAAATCCAAATCACTAAAAGGAAGTGGGTAGCTAAGCAAATCCCCCTTATACGAGCGAGCGGCGCGAGAAAAAGGATAGCATTTAGCGTTAACAGCCTGAAATACCACCCCTTCAGAAAAGAAAGAGTAATCCAAGACACAAACGCCACTTAAATAATCATAACCGTCACTATTCTGTCTAGTCTCTCCAATAAAACTCTTTTCTGAATGCATCGTTGCTACTGTCTCGACGGTTTTACCCCATCCCTTCTCTAATGGCTCACAACCAAAAGGAATATAAACAAAACGACCTTGACCTTTAATTGAACGAACAGCCCTACATAATATATTATTATGATAAGCTGAAAAACTAATGCGATCAGAACGAAGCGTAGGATACATTATAGGGATCAACTCATGACCCTCACCAATCAAATCCAGCAAGTAACTAAACTTAGCCAGCTTCTCTCTACTGCCATTAGGAACAACCAATTTCAATTTATCACAAGACCTAAATCCATACTTTTTAAAGCTCTTCATTAACCCCTCAAAAGCCTTTAAAGGGTTGTCAATATCTGGTTGCGCGTAAATTGTAACTATGTCCATATGACTCCTCCTACATACTAAAAACAAAGATGTCAATAAAATCTACCACTCTAAATCCATATCGCCTCCACCACCGCCTCCCCAAGAAAGACCTGTATCGTCCCAAGCATCACTGTCAATAGACTCATATGACTTCGACCAGACCTCCTTAGAAGACTCGTCAACATCAACGTTTTCCATCTCTCCAAGCAATCCAAGCTTAACGCAAAGCTCAACCAAAATAATTAAAGTGTCAGCAATGTCGGGGCTCTTACCCGTCCTCAGCTTCATCAACTTCTTGCTCTCGACTTTTAATTTAGCCCCCCGCATCTCATCCCACTGCCTTTGACAAAGCTCCTGAACAATCTCACTCGTAAGACCCCTAATCCTTCCTTCACGTATCAACCCCTTACACCTAGCCCACAACTCAGTAACCCTATTAGCATAAACCTCGCTGGCAAGTCTAGGATCAATAGGACTAATAGGAAGCTCACTAGCCTTCCCCCCAAACATAACCCCCATAGGCAAACTACTCCATTCACTCACAACAATGTCCCTAAAAGGAATACCCGCCCCAGTCATATCAAACGCAAAATGACTAGCTGGAATACCCTCCTTAACACAACGCTCACGAATGTATCGAATAGAGCTATAACTCCTGCTCACATCCTCATTATCAATATCGTCTTTTATAATATCCAGATCCGTAACCTCCAAAACGCTCTTACCATCAATCTTAACAACACGGCCTTTAATCAAAGGAAACCTGTCTCCTCCCTGAGTGAAAGCAGGATCACCAGCCAAAACCAACTCCTCTCTACTCCCCTTGTCTATCTCGCTCTTGTCAACAGGCGTGTCAGCCCTGCCCTTCATTACTTCACCCTCATTAAACACAGTCTCATCACTACTCCCAGAAAACCAAAAAGCCTTATACATCCGAAAGAAATACCTACTCCTCTCACCAAACTCACGCCGAGCATGATTAATATCCCTCTCTTTAGGCAACCAAGGGTATATCACCCTCCCCGCCTTCATATTAGGACTCTTCTCACTATCAAACCTTAAACAAATACCCCTAGATGTCTCCCACTCCATGTTAAGCTCACTCACACTAGCCCAACCATTCATAGGCTTACAAAACACACCAAACGCATCATGATAACTATTGGGGTTACTAGCCGCCTTCATCTCAAACCACGTATTATTACTAAGGTTACTATAACAACCATTAACCACACTCACAGGCAACTCAGAAAGCTCATCCAACATCGTAAAAAACCTCTCCTGCTTCAAACCCAAAAAGTTACTGTCAATCTCCTGACCAGCACCACCAGCAGCAGGCATCAACAACACCCCAGTGTCCTCAGTTAAGTCCCCATCCATATTAACCCCTTTAATAACACAGTCACTATAAACCATCTTTCCGGGAAAATCCTTCTGCCACAACTCATTCACACTCCTCCATATACGCATCTTAGCCATCTTCATAGTCGTAGAGGTGGCAATAACCTTCGTCTTCTGAGGCCAACACAAATACATCACTATAGCATAAACAGCCATCGCATCACTCTTCCCAGAAGACGCACACCCAGCCAAAGCACAATACCTATTCCCCAACATCCCCACCATCATCCTCTCACACCACTCATTCCATATAACCTTCCTCGTGCTCTTCCCATTCTCATTCCACAACAAATCCACCACCCTCTTAAAATAAACAAACAACTCCTCACCACTAGGCCAACTACCCCCCTTACTATCATCATACTCAGGCTTCAAAAGCAACTTCCCACCCTCCCCCTCATCAAAATACGCCATCGCCAACATATACAAATTCCTCTCCATCTCCCCAAAAATACGCACATCCCACAACTTCCCCTCCCACTCCATATGAAACTCATCCACCATAACACCATCAGGAACAGGAAAATAAGAACTCTCCCACTCATACAAACCAGCCACGCCCTTACCAGCATTCAAATTACTCATAAACAACCCCTACCACAATTCCCTTCAGGGAACGATTTTTTTTTGCGATTTCTAAACAACACAAAATAAACCGCCTTTATATACATGAATTTTATTTTTCATCCCAAAACAAACCCTCTCACACATTTCCCCCCACACTCTTTTCCACAAAGTCGCTTTGGCAAAATAAAAACCCACATAGTTCCATAGTAGGTTCATGGTAGCTCGGTGTAGGATGTCCCCCAAGCAAGACACCCGCCGCCCCTTCAGTTCTCTACGCTGTCTGTGTGTGCTGTCTGTGTGTGTGCTGTTGTCTGCTTGCCTGTCCTCTGTCTGTCCATTGTATTCATAGCTCTGTATGTATCAGCTATCCTTGCTGTTCACATACATTAACCAACAACCAATACAATACAATGAACAACCCAGCAATGCATAAGCACATAAGAAGCAGGCAGCTAATCGAACAGGCTGACTCAGTGAGATCAATGATCTCTAAGATAGGTAGCCGATACATCATGGATGTAGGCAGCACACCACGCTTGCCTAATGGTGTAATGAATTTAGCTCGTCTTGATGCCTTACGTGACGCCCATATAAGGGAGCATGAAGCCGCTAAAGCATTACTCCTTGAGTTAACCAAGGAGATGGACTTGCTGCTTGCATAGCCAACCGCAGAGCATGACTGCGACACCAACATGCCATCTAATGCAGCCTATGACGGTCACAAGCCCGTGTAAATGCAGAGTGGATGTCTCATTGTATTAAACAGCTCTGTATGTATCAGCGCTCTTGCTGTTCACATACATTAACCACAACACCATAATACATATGAAAACGTATGACAAAGAGGTCGTAAAGACCCAAATGGAGATCGCCACCCTCAAGCTTGAGGTGGTGAAATATCAGGAGCTAAAGCTCCTACAACGCCTCACTATTGAGGCAGGGCTCACCTCGGTAGAGGTGAATAAGGAGCTGGTCATCCTCACAGGAGGATGGTCCGAGTTCCACCAGATGTGGCTGAACAACAAGGAGGCAGAAATCTGTTTTCTTGAAGACAGCCTCAAGTAAACAATCACACCTGAGCATAGTGTCTAAACTGCTCACCTTCTCCTTCTGGCGTTCTAGAATGCCATCAATCGGAGTTCGATTGTAATGTAGAAGACTACTACATATCTGTGCAATGCACGTAAATTGTCCTGTTCCAGCTACAGTTTAGCTAAGGGGTTCAGAAACCATAATGTCTACTTACTATTATGAACACATACAAAGAAAACGCAGAAATGATCCTTGACGCCCTAAATGAGACTCCTGCTAAGTGGGAGGCTGTGTGGGATAGCCTAGAGGCTATTTACAACAAGATGAAGCTCACGGCTGATCAGTTAGGGAGAGAAGGGAATCATATTCACAGCTTTTATGAAGATAGGGCAAGGAGAGTCTCGGAGCGTGTAGATGACGGAGAGATTATGGATTCGTCAACAGCTAGATATAAAACCCTCCAGAGAAAGGAGGAGAGTGAGATCGCATCAGTGTGGGAAGCTTACACTTTCACCTTAAAAGAGGAGGCATTCCTCCTCTCGTTTCTGTCCCATCGGGGGCAGGACATGAATGAAGACCAAATCACCCGATCTGGTCGAGAGATTAGTATATCGCTTGAAGAGGCTAAAGCTCTGATCGCTAAAGCTTAATTACAACACACCTGAGCAAGTGTCTAAACTGCTCATATTCTATCATGAAAAACACAATAAAGGTTGCTCTAGTGCTCGCCACACTAGGGTTATTAACAACCTTCATAGGCAAGGCTCTTGACGGCTTAGAAGCTAATCAAGAGCAACAAAAAGAGCTCCGTGACAGGGGCTCTTATTACAGGTGCTACGGCACTATGAAAGGATACTCAGATGAGTAACCTAGACGAACTAATTGCTAAGGCTGATGACAGCCCTAGCACACCTGTCTCAGGATGGGTGATCAATCTAAGGACACGGCAACGCCTAAAAGTCCTTGATTTTAATAGAACGCATGTGCGCTTGTGGGCAGCATACAGTGTTACCTTCAAAGTCCCACTGAACACGTTCTGGGAGCGTTACATCCCAACCAACCAAACAAACCAATGACAAACCCAAACGAGCTGGAAAAGCTCATAGACCAAAGCTGGAATCCTACCAAAAAGGATGACAGCGTCATTGAGGAGAACTTCGGTGATCCTCTCTCCTCGGTAATGTCCCGCCTCTCCATTGAGGGGCAGGATAGACTCAGGAAACTATTGGACTCAAACAATGAGTTCATCCCCATGAAGAACACACCACTCTCCGACGAGGAGATAATGTATAACGACGCTCACTACGAGCGTCACAACCACTAAACCAATGAAAACGCTAGAACCAATCGGTCAAGACACCGAATACGGAACCGCCGCTTTTTTCTTCAAGAACCTTGGCACTGAAGCTGAGGTGATTGCCGAGATTAAGCAAAAGCACAACATCGAGAGTGAACTTATCGACCAAGATGGAAACACTCACCTCAAGGTGAAGGTTGATCGTTGCTTTCATGAACACGACTGCTGCGGATGCTTATGCTCCCACGGCTTCGTGGTGAAGTATAGCAAAACGGCTCAGTATCTCCACGCCAACTTGTAACCATAGACCTACAGCTCTCCTCACGAGGGGAGGGCTGAAGTCTGTCGTTAATTCCAATGACAGAACACCACTGATATTGTGAGTGCAAAAACAAAGGCCACCGATAACCAAGGAGCCAAAGCCGCCCGTGCATCTAAACCTGAAGCAAAGCGTCCAGTGAAAGCTGGCGAGGTTCAGATTCAAATCTACTTCAAGTATTACTACTTCAAGGTAGACAGCTCTCTATCTGAGAGCATCAGGTTGACTCAAATCAACCATCTCCGCGCTTCCAAGCGCAAAGCCCCCAATGGCTCCAAAGGCTACAGGGCTGCCGCAGCGGACCTCATCCATGAGCGTCTCATCGCACCTTGGAAGAACCGCGCCACCTCTCCTAATGGGAGCAAGGTGGAGTTTGGAAGCCCTGCTACCAAGGGTTACACCGTGCCGTTCTCCATCGTATGCTTTGGCTAAGAAGCCGCAGGGAAGCTCTGGAGCGCCCCCACAGCGTTCTGGAGCTTCTTTAGCCACCAACCAACTAATACCATGAGCAAGACACCACAACAAATAGCAGACGACGCACTGAGCTGCTGTAACACCACTCAAGACGCCTCAGGGTTTATTGAGTATTACTACCAAGGCACCCCTGAGAGCATCAGGGAGGAAGCACAAATCTTGCTGGGCCATTCCAAGATGGCTGAGCAGGAAAACGAGCGTGACGCTGCACGCAGGGATTATGAGCCGTCATGGGAAGACTGCTACCCTGATCCATGGGCAGACGACTACGCAGCAATCATTAACGGAGAACTATAATTAATATCACCATGAGCAAAAAACAAAAAATAGCGAGCCTCACGCTAAAACTGAGAGCACTTGAGGAGCAGTCCTACATCGACGTGAAATACTGGCGGGAGCGAGCAAGGAGCGCTGAAGCACGACTAGAGCATAATAAACCACCTGAGCACTTCCCTGAGCCGCTTACTGAGAGCGAGCAGGAACGCTTCAGTAAAGAGCTTGAAGATTACTCTGAGCCCAACGAGCATGTCAACAACATGCCTGACGAGCACAGGCAACGGGTAATAAGCAAATACTACAAATGCTTAGAGCCTGTTTTCGGAGGAGGATTCATGTTCTCCACCATAGGAGCATACAGCATATCAGCAGAGGAGATGCGCATCATCGCTGACTACATCGACGAAAAAGAGGAGCACGAGCACGAGATCCCCTCTGTTTATTGAGGTTACCTGATTCGACATTCACAAGCATCGGGAGCAACTCAAAACAATGAGCAAAGTGAGTAAATCTTGGTTTCTTTGTGGATATTGAGTCCTCAGCAGGAAAAAGGGTGTATGGGAGTGAGTGTTGAGTGGTATAATATGGGTATTGCGGGGAGTGGTTGGAGCTGTATATTTTGGGGAATTTGGGTAAATTTGGAGTATATGGAATGAGTCAAACTGCAATATAGTCGATAATGCTAACAGAAAGAGTCTAACTGCTTAAAAAAAAGTATAGTCTAGAAGTGTTGGTATTAGGGCGTTAGAGAGGTATTTGAAATAAAGATCTTTACACGAGTGGTGGGTCGGGAATAGGCTAAGCGTAGCGAAGGAGTGAACGGAGAGAGCGACTGAGCTGCGAAGTAAGGTATAACTTATGTAAGTAAACTTATGAGTTATAACTTATGTAAGTATTACTTATATGAATGGTGATGTCACTGAGTCTTCTAATTGAGTCTTCTCATTGAGACTTGTATATGAGTCTTAACATGAGACTTCTGATTGAGATATTTGTCGAATATGTCGCTTCGCTCCCTTGTATTTTGTAAATTGATTAATTAATCAACATCGATTATCACTGGTTTATGTTTAGCTGAAGTGAAGTTTGTGTCTATGATTTGATTTTTGGATTGATCGTCATCTAGGTTGAGTGTTCTTCTGGCTACTGCGTCTATCTTCTCTAGGTCGAAAGCCGACTTAATTTTGAGTCCACCATCTGCCTTTAGTTCGGCTAGAGCGTTGAGTGTGATGTCGAGGATATCTGATTGGTAGTCGATAGTGGATTTGGCTTTTTTGACTACTAGTTTCTCGGCTGGTGTAAGTTCTTGATGAGCTTTATTTCTATGAGAAGAGAGTTTTTTACATTCTAGAGGATTGTTTTCTAGGTGTTCTTCTAGTTGTCTTGCCTTTGTGGTGGTGAGCCATTTGTTATTTTTGATTCTGCCTTTAAGAATTGGAGCTGGGATGTTCCAGTTGTCTGCCACATCCTGAATTGAGCAATTGTGTGCTTCGTAGTCGTCTCTGATGCATTCCCAAGTGGAATCGGTGAAATCGCTCCAATCGGCGTAAGGGAGTCCCTTGTCGTTCTCTTTATAGTTCTCGTTCATGTGGTGATAGAATCACAAATGGTAGTTTAATGCAAGAAGAGAGCTTCTATGGTTGTGTTGGCGCTTCGCGCTCGGACTTCGTCCTCTTGGACTTGGTGAAATTTTTAAATATGGAAATGCTGGATGCATGTTCCTGTTGAAGGGTTGGCTATCCCCTGAAAGGTAGTCAGAAACTAAAATTATTATCAAAAATGAAAACTAATAGTTATAAGAATTGGGTTGCTAGTCAGCCGTTTAAAACAAAGCTGAATGGATTGCCATACCGTAATGGGAGTCATGAATTTCAGCTTGGATCATTGAGGGAGAACCTCCTTGGTAGCGAAAGTCGTGTGAATACAGCAAAAGCACGAATCATGGTAAACAAAGAGCGTTGTGAAGCAGAAAACGCCCTTGAAGATGTTAACCACGAGGCAGAGAAGGCGAAAAGGAAGCTAGAAAGAGAATACACACCATCCAATGATGGTAAGCGTCAGCTTGAGATGTATATCACTGGAGAAGCTAGTCCATCAGACAAAGAGCGTCGAGACATGCTTGACAGTATAAAGCTGGTGGCAGACAGGGCTGGAGTGCCTATGGATGGCATAAAAGACAAAAAGAGTGTCAGTGAGGCGCTTTCATACGTCTCTAAGCCTTACTTGGCTGAGAAAGAGCATAATACGCTAGAAAAGTCGGGCAATCTCGAAGATGAGATCCTGAACACGCCAGAAAACAAGCTGAACTGGATTGACGTTGATGATTCAGCGTCTCTGGACATATGGAACAAGCTAGAAGATGAGCGTAGAACGAAAGAGTGGTTAGCTTTGAAGCCAAGTCTTAGCTATTGGATAGTGAAGATTGAGTATAAAGGCAAGATCATCACACGTCACTATGAGGACAACAAACTACTCAACAAGTTCATAACTCGTTGTGGGAGAACAGAGAACATTGAAATAATCTCTGTCCTACGAGGAGAGTTTCTGGTAAGAGCCGTCATTCCTGAGTTTGGAATCGACTATCACCAGTGTTGGACAACCGAGAAGGGTGTGCGCAAGCTTGCCACTTGGAAAAACTACACAGAAGCGCGTAGTTTCGTCTATGCACGGATTGTTCAGAAGAACTGCCCTGATTTCAAGGGTAGCCTTGCCAACTATCAGCACACAAAGAAAGCAGTTGATGATCTCTGTGAAGCGAAAGGCGTGAGATTGGAAATGAGTCTCTGCGATATTCAATGTAAAGAGCGTAAGGTTGAAACCAAGACCTTGGTGTTTGGCATTCACAGGAAGCTTACAGAAGCAACTAGATACGCTGAATACAGCAAGGCGCAGAACAAAGCATTGCTGGAGAAAGCGCAGGTTGGAGACGATGCTAGTAAGTTCAATGAATACATCCTCAGAAATGCTGACGGATGTGATGATAAGAACGCGCTGAACCATTATGATCTTGAGAGAGCCATAATGAATGGAGCATTTGACACAGAAGACTTGATTGCCTCCACATTTGAGCATGAAGATGATACACAGAATGATGATGAAGTTGAAGATCTTCTGGATGATGTATCCAACATGGAATACTACTCATGGGAGTCGCAGAAGTTGCAAA
>Ga0233432_10001184_pt1 | contig 25318 bp, 13 predicted proteins | sample SI_122_August201_6_FD_179870 | JGI IMG/M metagenome (GOLD analysis project Ga0233432, IMG submission 179870) | Seawater microbial communities from Saanich Inlet, British Columbia, Canada - SI_122_August2016_10_MG | ecosystem: Environmental > Aquatic > Marine > Inlet | place: Canada: British... | reverse complement strand
GGAGAGTTTACAAACGGCAATATTAGTATTGACGGCAACACAATTGAAACAACTGATACAAATTCAAACTTAGAATTACGAGCTAATGGTAGTGGTATTATTAGTATACCAACTAATAATGTTACAATTACAAACGACCTAGATGTAGACGGTATTACTAATCTAGACGATACAAACATTGACGGCACATTAACACACGTTGGTAACACTACACAAACTGGTAACTATGCTATTACTGGTGTATTTACAAACGGCGATATTCAAATTGATGGCAATGTAATTGAAACCACTGATACTGATAGTGATTTAGAATTACGTGCAGCCGGTACAGGTACAATAAACGTACCGAACAACAATGTTACATTTAGTCAAGCACTAACAGTAAGTGGTACTACAGATTTACAAGATACAAATATAACAGGATTAGTTACTCATGTAGGTAATACTACACAAACTGGTAACCTTACAATAGCCGGCGAAATTAGTAATGGTAATATTTTAATTGAAGATAATTTTATTACAACTACCGACACAAATGCAGACTTAGAATTACGTGCTAGTGGTACTGGTGAAGTTCTTATTCCTAATAACGATGTTAGAATTACTAATAACCTATTTGTTAATGGTGATGCTACATTAGGTGATACAACACTAACAGGTAATGTAAATATTACAGGTGACATAACACAAACTGGCGATTATTCAATTACAAGTGATCTTTCAGTTGGTGGAGATTTAACAGTTACACGTTCTGCACAGTTTGAAGAAATATTAATAGATGATAATTTTATTACAACAACTACAAGTGATACAGATTTAGAATTACGTGCTATTGGCACAGGTGAAATACTATTACCAAATAATGATTTACACATTACAAATGATCTAACAGTAGACGGTACAATTACTGTGGGTGATATTAATTCAGCAGGAACTATTACTGCTAACAGATTTAGTACAGGCGATATATTAATTGATGATAACTTTATTACTACTACACAAAGTGATAGTGATCTAGAGCTTAGAGCAAACGGCACAGGTGATGTGGTTGTACCAAGTAACAATGTTACATTAGGACAAACTTTAACAGTAAACGGCAACAGTGATTTAGATGATACAACTATAATAGGTACTCTTACACATACTGGAAATACTACACAAACTGGTGACTTTGGATTGTCGGGTAATTTAACAGTTTCAGGAGATGTTAGCGCCGATGGAGTTCAACTTGAAAATATACAACTTGTAGGTAATGTATTAACTACAACATTATCTGATAGTGATCTAGAACTTAGAGCTAATGGTACTGGTATTATTACCATACCAAATAACAATGTTGAAATTACAGGCGACTTAACAGTTAATGGAATCTTAACAGTTACAGATGTCGACAGCATTGGTACTATAACTGCTAATACATTTAGTACAGGCGACATACTTGTAGATGACAATTTCATTACAACTACAACTACTAATAGTGACTTAGAATTACGGGCAGCTGGTACCGGTAGTATTGTAATTGATACATTTAGTATTAATAATAGTACAATTAGTTCAACTGGCGATATAACAATTCAGTCAGGAAGTGAAGCAGTTATTATTGATTCTACAGGCTCACTTAAATTACCGTCCGGTAACACAAGTCAACGTCCAAGTGGAGTTGCAGGACAAATTAGATTTAATACACAATTGGGTAGATTTGAAGGCTATAACGGCACTAATTGGATTAACTTAAAAGGTGTTGAAGATCTAGACGGTGACACTAGAGTTACAGCTGAACTTACTGAAGGTGCAAATGATAATAAGATTAGATTTTATAATCAAGGTACACTAACAGTAGATATTACTCAGGATAGATTAAACGCACCAAAGATAATCGTAGATGACATTGTAGTTGACGGCAATTTGATAAGTACTACAACAACGAATACTAATTTAGAACTAACGGCAAATGGTACTGGTTCTGTTAAGTTTGATAACTTTGCATTTAAAGATAACACTATTACTAATACAGTAGCTGATAGTGTAACAACTTTTGAATCAACTAACAATGGTTATGTTAAATTTGATGGTACTTATGGTTTAGTTATACCAGCAGGCGGAAACACAGAACGTCCACCGTTATCAGCTACTGAATTAGGACAGATGAGATGGAATACAGATGCGCAAAGAACTGAAATTTGGGATGGACAAAACTGGGTATCAGTCGCAGGTACATCAAGCGGTATTACAAGAGCAGACGCAGAAGATTTAGCACTCGAAATTGTATTGAGTTTAGGATAAAAAGATGGCAACATTATTTAAAAATAAAGTAATAAAAACAGTAGGAGTATTACCAGTTGATGTTTATGAAACAGATGCAAGTACTCGGGCAACGGTAATTGGTTTAAGTTTAACAAATCTTACGCAGTCGTTTGTGTATGTAGATGTTTTAATGCAAGATGATACTAGTCAAACTGGATACTACTTAAAAGAAACATTGCTACCGGCAAACACAAGTTTACGTGTAGTAGCAACAGGCGAAAAATTAATTATCGCACCGAGTAATAAATTACAAGTGCGTTCAAGTATAGACGACAGTGTTGATGTTGTCGCAAGTATAGTGGAGATTGTATAATGAGTCATTATATAGGTAATAATCCAGGCGCAATTGTACAAGGATTTATTAAGCAATATTTTTACGGTATGCGTAGAAATGATGACGGCGAATTGTTTTTATTAAGAGTTGATCAACTTAGCGGACAAGGCACGGCAACTATCAACGATGTCGGCATTGGTGAAAACAACTACCCCGACTTTGAGGAAGGGATTGACTTTTTAGAAGGTATTGATGCAAACCACGATATTGTTTACGAAAACTTAAGATATCAACAAATTAAGTGGGACGGAAGATTATTAACATATTACATTGATCCAGCAGACGGACAATTTATTGTAAGAATTTCAGAAGATTATGTTTACCCTGATAATATTTCAACAGACGGGTATTAAGGAATAGAAAATGGCAGAATTTAAACTAGAACGATTTAAGTATAATTGGAAAGGTGAATGGACTACCGGCACTGCTTATAAACGTGATGACGTTGTAAGAGTAAACGGCAAAAGTTACGTATGTATAATTACACACGCATCAGGTGTAACATTTGCATCGGACTTAGATGCTATTCTTCCAGGATCAGTTCCGCCGCAACCACAACCTAGATGGACTGTAATGACAAGCGGTTTAAGTTTCACAGGTGACTGGGAACAAGGTACTGCATATAATTTAGGCGATATAGCAAAATATCAAGGATCTCTATGGAGATGTGTAATAAATCATAATGCTTCATCATTTGCTGGTGATATAGGAAATTGGGTAGCATTTAGTCAGACTACAAGTTTTGTTGGTGAATGGACATCGACTACAGCATATGCACCCGGCGCAGTAGTAAGCTATAACGGAAATGTTTATAAATGTATAACAGGACACACTGCATTCCAAACATTAGAAGATTCGATAGAAAACTGGCAACTATATCGCGAAGGCAGCTTTTGGGCAGGAACATGGGCATCTGGTACAGATTATAGATTAAATGATATTGTAAAATATGGCGGCGCAATTTATAAGTGTACAGAAACACATACGTCAAGTGGCTCAGCAATAGACGAAACAAAATTTACTATTGAGGCTTTTGGTAGCGAATATAGTGGAACATGGGACGAAACAACTAATTATAATATAGGCGACATAGTAAGACACAACGGGTTTTCGTACTATGCTGTTACTAATCACATTGATTCAAAGCCTTTTGTTGATGTTGATACTCCTAATCCTAATTGGATTTTACTTTCAAGAAGTATAAATTTTGTAGGATTGTGGGACGTTACTGCTATTTACAAAACAGGTGATGTAGTACTACGTGGCGGCAACTTATACATGGCAGTACGTGATATTGGAAATCCTGAAGAAGATGATTTTGAAATTGTTGACGGCCTAAGTAGAGATGTTGACGGCAGTAGTTTAGACTACCTTGAAACAGATACTTGGGAATTATTAATACCTGGAAAAGCATTTGTAGGATATTGGACCACTGGTACACAATATACTATTGGTAGTGTTGTTCTTTTCAAAGGAACTTCTTATGTTTGTGAATATGAACACGAATCAAGTTTTGTAAACTTTCCTGGAGACAACGGAAGCGGATACGAATATTGGGAAGTTGTAGTTCAAGCAGGACAACCAGCAGCATTAGAAGTTAAAGGCGATATTTTAACCTTTGGACCTAATAGACAAATTGATTCTGCAGGCGATAGAACTCAAGACGGAAGTACAGTATTTGATGATAGTAGTTTAGGTGATACTAGATTAGGAATTGGAAAGTCAGAACAGATTTTATCAGTATCGTCTGAGTTAGAAGTATTTTGGAGAGATATACAAGAAGATGCAGACTCAATCTATGTTGCATCTAACGGTATAGATGATGATAATAGAGGAACGTTTCAAAAACCTTTTAAAACAATTAGGTATGCAGCAGAACATGTAGAAGATACATACCAGGCAGGCTCCCCTGTAATTATTAGAGTTAGTGCAGGAAAGTTCCAAGAAATTGCTCCTATAACTGTTCCTGCAGGGTGTGCAATAAACGGCGACGAATTGCGTTCAACTACTGTTTTAGCAAATACTGCTATAGAGTCTTATCAAGACCAATATCCATATGTAACAGATTACTTAACTCACTTTGTTTCTATAATTCAAAGAATAATAACTGCCGAAGCAATTACTCCGCAACCTGGAAATACAGTACCTCAGGTAACTACAGTACAAACTCCGGTACTAGATATAAACGGTGAACAAGCAATTAACCAAGTAACTGGTGAATTAGAATTTAATGAAACTTTTCCACTATCAGATCTTTCAGGTGCAAACAGAGTACTTGAATTAATTGAAGATTGGAAAAACTATGTAGAGTTTGAAACATTAAGTGGCTCTGTTAATCCAACACTATCTGGATCTAATGTAATAAATGTTGATGCTCTTGTGTCTAATGCTGGTGAAGCATTACACGAAAATAGAAACTTTGTTGCTGCTGATTTATTAGCATACTTAAAAAATGAATATCCAGATGTAACGTTTAACGATATACAGATAAAAAATGATATTAAGCATATGTTACGTGGATTTAAACGAGATACACGATACAGTGGTAATTATGCTACATTACTTTCTGCAAAAAGATTTGCAAATGCAGTTAAAGGAAGTCAAACATCAGATTTATTCTTTATGAGAGATACTACTGGTTTAAGAGATATGACAACTGGAGGATTAGAAGGAGTGCTTAATCCACCCGGAGTATTTGAGTTATATCAAAAACCAACAGGCGGCGCATTAGTAGCTCTTGATCCAGGTTGGGGAACAGCAGATACTCGTACTTGGATTAATAATAGATCACCTTATATTCAAGGTGTTACAAATACTGGAACAGGATGTACTGGTATGAAAGTTGATGGTGCATTACACGACGGCGGTAATAAGTCTATGACAGCTAACGACTTTACGCAAGTAGTAAGTGATGGTATTGGTGCCTGGGTTACAAATAATGCAAGAGCAGAACTTGTATCAGTATTTACATACTATTGCCAAATTGGTTATTTTGCCGAAGACGGCGGAATCATACGTGCAGCAAACGGTAACAACTCATATGGTCGTTATGGATCTATAGCAGACGGCATTGACGATACTGAAGTTCCACAGGTTGTAGCTGCATACAATAGATATAATCAAGCAACTGTTTCAGAGGCATTTGCTGGCGGAGCATCGGACGAAATTAAAGTATTTGAATATTCCAATGCAGGTGAAAATTATACAACAGCAAGTGCAACTATTACAGGAGCAGGCGCCGATGCATCTGTAGAATATACAGATTTTAGAGACGGCGGATTATTTGAAGGAAGATTAATTAGTGCAGATGGATCTAGTAAAGCTGGAGGCGCAGGATATTTAAGACGTCAAGGTAGCGCACAAGAACTTGCTGATTCATCTAGTTCAATAAAACTTGCAGCTACAGATGTAACACAGTTTGAGTCTGAAATATTAGGCATGAAGATTATTATTACGGGCGGCACCGGAGTTGGACAATATGGATATATTTCTGGATTTACTTTTGCAACAAAAACAGTAGAAGTTACTAGAGATAGTGATGATCAGCTCGGCTGGGATCATATTATTCCAGGCACTCCAATAGTACCAGCATTAGACTTATCTACACGATATAGAATAGAACCAAGATTATCTGTTACTAGACCAAACTTTGGAGCATCAACTGCATCATTATTTACAAATAGAACATATGTAGATATGGAGTTTGGAAGTTTTACACAATCCTTTACTGGAGTTACAGGCGGAGGAAATGTAATTTGGAGAGACGATTCTGAAAGTAGAATTACAGTTAGCTCTATAATTAGTAATGTAGCATTGCAATTTAATGCATCATTTTCTGCAAATCCAAATGTGCCTTTTGATATAAAAGGTAGAGAGTCGGGTACAACAGCAACGATAACTGCCATTAGTGCAAATACTGGTACTATTATAGAAGTTGATATCTCTGGTAACGGGAACGGATTTCAATCAGGTGAAGAAATAGACTTAGTTTTAGATTCTGGTACAGGCGATACATTTGATGGTTCACCAATTAATGCTATTTTTAATGTAGTCAGAAGTGGTACAACATATAATGTAAATTTAAATAGTGGTGGCGCAGGTTATAAAGCTAATGATAAAATTACTATATTAGGAACAGCGTTAGGAGGAACTACTCCAACTAATGATCTAACAATTACAATTAATACTGTTTCAGATGATAGTACAAGTAGTATATTAACATATTCAACAGTTGGACGCGGTAGAGACGGTCGATTTGTTTCTTTGACTAATATTGAAAATGCAAGATGGAGTGATGACGGATCTAACTGGACTGAAGTAAATTTACCATTTAATGCTAATATGACTAGCTTAACAAGTGGTAATAATAGATTTATTGCAACAGCAGCAAATGAAGCACGTATAGCACTTTCTTTTACAGGAATTGTTTGGTTAGAAAGAACATTACCGTTAGCTTTATCATGGTCAGATAGTGTATATGCTAAGAATAAATTTGTGTTAATTGCAAGTGATGATGATAGAGTTTTATCTAGCGCAGACGGAACAACTTGGACTCAAGGTAGTATTCCAGATGACACCGACGGCGGCGTAGATAGTACCACAAGTGTTTGGAGTAGTATTACGTATGGTAAAGGTAAGTTTGTTGCATTATCGTCAAGTGACGGAGCAACAGCATCTAGTACAGACGGTGTTACTTGGACAAGACATGACAGTGCAATAGATTTTAACCCAAACTATATTTCATACGGTAATAATAGGTTTGTTGCAATTGCTCAGGCTGACGGTGAAACAGCTTATAGTTTTGATGGCATAACTTGGTATACTAATACTGATACATTTAGTACTATATCGGGAATTACTTTTCAACCTACTGCTGTTAAGTATGCTAATGGAATGTTTATAGCAATTGGTTTAGATAACGGATCAGCAACAGGGGTTGTATTCCAAAGTGAAGACGGAGTAACTTGGGAACAAAGAGGATTATCAGTACCACAACTTTGGAGTGCATTAGCATATGGTAATAAGGTATGGTATATAAAATCAAATGCAGCATCTACAGATGCTGTAGCATTAGTTACTACCGGAGCGAGAGCAAAACTAAGAGCAGATCTTAACGTAGGGTCAATGACTGAACTGAGAGTATTAGACCCAGGTAGCGGGTATAATCCTTTAACTGCACCGACAATAACTATTACAGATCCTAATGTTGTATTTGCAGCAGCAACTGAAAGTAGAATTGGCGATAAAGTTCTTGCGCAGCCTGAGTTTATCAATAGGGGCGCAGGATATAGAAACACTACAAGTAAAATTATTATTTCAGGCGATGGCTATGCTGACGATATACCTGTAGGGAATGTACTTACAGTGTCAGGCATAACTGCTATCCCAGGACCTGGTGTACAAATTAAAATTGCAGGAGTTATAGATCCAAATGCATTAGTACCAGGATCTCTTGCTGTGTTTAGCGGCGTCACAGTTGAAGATTTAGGCGATGACGGATTAGGCAACGAAACAAAAATTGTACGTTTTCAAATATCTCCAAGACTTGATGTAGAATATGTAGTTCCAAACGGTGCCGAAGTAACGTTACAAGAAAAATTTAGTCAATGTAGAATTAGTGGACACGATTTCTTAGACATCGGTACAGGAAACTTTATACAAACTAATTATCCAGCAGTATATGCAGGCGGAGCGTTCTTCCAAGCAGCGCCAGAAAATGAAGTATACGAAGCCAATGGCGGCAGAGTATTTTATGTAAGTACAGACCAAGATGGTAACTTTAGAACTGGTGAGTTGTTTAGTGTACAACAGGCAACTGGTATTGTTACTATTAGTGCTGAGTTTTTTGACTTAGACGGATTAAGTGAACTAGCACTAGGCGGTGTTAGGCTTGGTGGCTCAGGTACAGTTGTAAATGAATTTAGTACAGATCCAACATTTGCTGCTGATAGTAATAATGTTATTCCAACACAACGAGCAATAGTAACATTCTTAGCAGATAGATTATCAGTTGGTGGCGAAAGTCTTGAAGTTAACAAATTACAAGCAGGTAGAGTATTACTTGGCGGCGTTCCTGAAAACGAAATTAATACAAATACAGGACAGTATGTAATAATACCATCAGATGTAGTGTTCGACGGGACGTTTGAATCTAATGACGGTGCAGGTAACATTACAATAAATCAAACAGCAATATCAGGAACAATTGTTTCACAGATGTTGTATTTTAAACAATTTGACGATACTATGCAATAAAAATATGTATAGTAAGAATAAGATAAATAACACTAGCGGAGTTAAAACAAATGGCAGAATTTAAATTAGGTAGAATTAGATTTGTATGGAAGGGCGACTGGACATCATCGAAAGTCTACTTTCAGGACGATGTAATTGCGTTCGGCGGCAAAACTTACATATGTACAATTGGACATACAAGCGATTCGGTATTCTTTACAGATTTAGACATAGTTCCATCTAAATGGAACTTAGTTAGTGATGGACAAACATGGAAAGGCGACTGGACTGTAAGTACTGATTATGTTTACGGCGATATTGTAAGTTATGGTGCTAGATTATATATTGCTAAAACAATACATACTTCGATTGCAACTGCTGTTGATGCAACTGACGGATTAGAAGCAGACATAGCAAACTGGGACGCATATGCAGAAGGATTAGACTGGAAAGGCGACTGGTCAGTTGACACAAGATATCGAATAAACGACTTTGTAAAATATGGCGGCGCAACTTATGTTTGTAATACACTCCACGTTTCAAACGCTTCTGTAGTTGACGGCTTAGAACTTGACATAGCAAACTGGGACGTATTTAATCAAGGATTAGAATACAAAGGCGACTGGGCAAAAAACACAAGATATAAGTATAATGATTTAGTACGATACGGCGCTGGAATTTGGATTGCTACTACTGCGCATACATCCACAAGTGATTTAGGAACTGACGGCGCAAACTGGGCACAGTATGTTGAAGGATTTCAATACGAAAATGATTGGTCACCTTACAGAGGTTACCAGCCAGGTGACGTTGTAAGATACGGCGGAAATCAATACATTGCTAAAACTAATCACAATGAAGTTACTCCTGGACCACAAAGCGGATCAATATCAGCTATTACACAAGATGTACCTGCTAGAGTTACACACGCAAATCACGGATTACAAGATTCTAGACAAATTATAATTAGTGATGTCGAAGGTATGACAGAAATTAATGGTCTAACATTATATATTGATGTTATTGACTCTGCTAGTTTTGATTTATACGAAGACGAAGAATTAACAACAGCGTTAGACACAACTGCTTTTACAACATATACTTCAAGCGGAATTTATACTTCTGCTTCACCTGTTGATTGGGATTTATTTACAGAAGGATTTCGTTTTTTAGGCGATTGGAATGCAGATAGTTCAAATCAACATTATAAAGTAGGAGAAGTTGTTCGTTTAGGTGGATTTACATACATATGTATTTTAGATCACGAAGAAGGACAGCAACCACCTAACCCAACGTATTGGAAATTAGTTAATGAAGGTTTCCGTTGGAGAGGTGAGTGGTTAGACGATCAAGAATATTACGAAGGTGATGTTGTACGTTATGGTGACAATAGTTATTACTGTACTTTATATCACATATCAGAAGGCGACGATTACTCAACAGAAACACTACTAGGTCAAGGCGGCGGCGCACAAGGTTCTCGTCCAGACTCAGCTGACTCGGGTCAATACTGGGCTGTTATAGCTATTGGTTCAGAAGCTAGTGTACTTACTACAGCAGGCGATTTAGTTTACTACAGCGGAACCGCTCCGTCAAGATTGCCAGTAGGTAAAGAAGGTCAAGTATTAACAGTAAGTTCAGAAGGAATTCCTAATTGGGAGTTTTTACAAACAATTGAAGATATTTATTATGTTTCAGAACATGGTATTGATAGATCATTTCCAGAGTCTGGTGGCAGTATTGATCGTCCGTTTAAAACAATCCGTTATGCATGTGAACAAATAGAAAAAGGTCCAAAGAATCCTAACGCACAATATTTGTTAGAAATGAATAGAGTGTTTATTCAAGAAGAAGTTGGATCTTGGATTAATTATCAAATTGCTAATGCTGGTGGATCAGGAATTTGGAATAATTTTACATACGGCGAAGACAAGTGTAAACGTGATGTTGGATACATTGTTGATAGATTAAGATGGGATATTGGCCACGGCGGAAATTTAAAATCAAGAGCAGCAGCATTATCCTTTGTTAACGGATTTAGTGCAGTAGGTGAACTTTCTGATGCTACTGAAGATCAAGTTTATGGCGGCGCAGGTTTAGCAGCAGAAACAACGCAATCAGTTGCAGCATATAATTATATGCTAACCGTAGTAAATGCAGTTCTTAATAACGAAGCTCCAGCAGTAATTTATCAAAATGTTACAGACGATTCTGTAGCAATTACTAATCAGTATACTAATATATTGCTTGATTCAGAACCAAATGTATATACTAAAATACAAAGTTTAGTTGGCATAATTACTTCAACAATAACAGCAGGAGATACTAGCGTAATTCCGGCCAGAGAAGTCCCGCAAACATTAGTTAAAATATCTACAGGCGAGCATTACGAAATATTACCAATTAGAGTTCCAGCGTATTGTGCAATATTAGGAGATGAACTACGTTCAACAAAAATTATTGCAGCAAACGCTACAACACCAGCGACAGATACAGCAAATACTGTAGCAACTTTTGATAGAATTGCAAGTATTGTAAGTGATGTTGTTACAGGTACAACAGTTACTACGACAGCAGGAAATGTTGAACCACAAAGTCAAAATTGGCCACTTGCTGTCACAACACAATCAGAAAAAGTATCAAGTCTAGTAGACTTAATGAAATATCAAATTGATTATGGCTTAAAGACTATGGCTGCAGGGTATTATACAGATCCTACAGGTTATGCGTCAACTTTAGAAAATGCAAGAACTAATTTAATTGCTAATAAAGATTTCTTAAAAGCAGAAGTAATTGCATATCTAGATACAGAATATCCAACATTAAAATATGGTAAAACTGACAGTCGTCGAGATACTGGATTTATTATTGATTCATTAATTTATGACTTAACATATGGCGGCAACTCAATGGCTGTAATAGCCGGATTAGCATATTGGGACGGGGACGACGAAACAGAAGATCAACTTCCGGCTTCGTTAAAGACAGAATGTATTGCGTCAATCAACTATCTAAAAACAACAGCACAAAGTGTTGCTGGGGCTGTAGCTTTAGCATCGCCTAAACAAACTGTTGTAGAACAAACTGTTGTAGGTTTAGCACCAGGCAGTATTACTGAAATTGCAAACAATGTAGAGGATATTGTTGATATTATTAACAATGGTCCAGATGCAGTTGGTGATACAACTACACTAGTTAACCCTACACTTGCAGACGGTGTTAACTCAACTACAGCATTAATTGCTGCTAAAGGTGCATTAGACACTGCTACAGCTGGAATTAAGACTAACACAACTAGTTGGATTAATACTAACTATCCAGCTTTAGTTTATAACAGTGCTAAGTGCGAAAGAGACGTTGGTAAGATACTAGAAGCAGTAGGATTTGACTTTGCTTTAAATAGTAACTATAGAACACTTAAAGCAGCACACGCATACTTGCGTAAAACTGCTATAGAAGTATACACAGGCGGCCAGAAGCAACAAACTAGAGAAGCAATTCAATATGCACTCTTAGATGTAACTAATGGTGCTATTGCAAACGTTGCAAGTGACGCAACAGCTATTGCAAGAATAACAGCAAGTGCAAGAATTATTGACGCAGTATTATTTGGCGCTACTAACGAAGGTAGTGTATGTCAAACTGATGATCAAAATGCATATTATGCAATATTACAGTTAGAACGTAATAGAGACTTTGTTATTGCTGAAGTAAGTGCTTGGATAGCATACGAAATAGATAATGCAGTATCAGGAAGTATTTGGGAAAATTATACTTATAATAGTGAACTGTGCTTACGTGATGTAGGCCTATACATTGATGCATTAAAATATGATTTATATAAGCCAGGCAATTATGCTTCGAGATACGTTGCACGTTTTTATAATAATTCAGTAACAGGTTCTCAAGAAGAAGACATGTTCTATTTAAGAGATGCTACTGGTGTAAGAAATTGTACATTACTAGGATTAAATGGACAACTGTTACCTGAAAATACATATGGCTACAGTAAAATGTCTGCAGGAGCATATTGCTCCTTAGATCCAGGTTGGGGTCCAGATGATTTCCGTACTTGGATTATTACACGTTCGCCATACATACAAGGTGTTACAACATTTGGTAATGCAGCAACTGGACAAAAAATTGATGGTGCTTTACACAACGGCGGCAATGACTCAATGGTGTCAAATGACTTTACACAAGTTATTAGTGACGGTATTGGCGCACACATTCTTAATAATGGTAGAGCAGAACTTGTATCAGTGTTTACATATTACTCACACATTGGCTACCTTGCAGAAACAGGTGGTAGAGTACGTGCAACAAATGGTAACAACTCATATGGTGATTTTGGTTCAGTAGCAACGGGTGTTGACCTGGACGAAACTCCAGTTACAGCAATAGTTGATAACGCTACACAATACAATGCCACTATATCGCAAGTTAATGTAGATAATAGTCAACTTTTAAACTTTGAATATACTCATGCTGGTAATGATTATACTGAAGCTACCCTTAATATATTTGGTCCAGGATCTAACGAAGTAGTAGTTGCAAACGAATTCCGTGACGGAGCGTTTAACTATGCATATGTTGATCAAGATGCAGATCCAGATGTACCGCTAGGTGGTAGCGGATATGTGATAGCAAGTAACGTTGCACAAAGTGGTAGTGCAACAGGAATATTCCTAAGTGCAACAGACGGTTCATTAAGTTCAGCATACCCAGGAATGAAAATTTATATCATAGGTGCTGCTGGTATAGGACAATACGGTATCATTAATACATATGATGCAGGTACTAAAGAAGTTACTGTGTTAAGAGAATCAGACGGTGTTGCAGGTTGGGATCACGTAGTTCCAGGAACACCTATTGTTGCTCCTAACAGTTCATCAACATACCAAATTGAACCAAGAATTACAATCACTGCTCCGACTAACTCAAATAGTAGTATTACAATGCCAGCATCAACTACTTGGTATGATGTTGAATGGATTCAAACAGCGGCACAATACGTAGGAGTTACTACAACTGGCGGCACTGGTAGCGGAGCAACATTTGATGTTACACGTAACGGCAGCAAATATTACCTAACTATTAATGCTGCAGGTACAGATTATACAAGATTAGAAACATTGACTATTGCAGGTACAGCAGTTGGCGGAGCAAGCCCGGCAAATGATATTGTTGTAACACTCATATCTATTAATAGTGTGACAGGTGCTGTTGTAGAATTTGATTTTACAGGAACTGCACAAGCAGGAAAATTCCTTGCAGTTGGCGCTGGAACAAATGGAGCAGTAAGTGTCGATGGCGAAACTTGGACTTCAGAAGTATTACCTACTTTACCAGGAGGCAACTATGCAAGTATTGCTAGAGGCTTACAAGATGATGGATCGTCAACATTTAAGCCAAGTGCTATTATTGTAGTTGCAGATGGCGACAGTACAGTTGCATATTCAGGCGATACTGATAATTGGTTAACAAGTTCTCTTCCAGGATCGTTTAATGCAACAGGTGAAAATACTGTAGCATTTGGACAAATTTCTGATATTACAGCAAGATTTGTTGTTATTAGTGACGCAGATCAAGATGTTGCATATTCAGATAACGCTGGACAAACTTGGAGTATAACAGGCACAGCACTTCCAGCAAATGGATTTGGTGAAATGGTATACGGCGCTGGCAAATTTGTTGCTATTAATAGTGGAACAACAAGTGCAGCGTTTTCCGAAGACGGTGTTACTTGGACAGGTGTAACTGCTCCAGCATCATTTGCAGCAGTAACAGATATTGTATGGGGTAACGGTAAGTTTGTAGCACTTGGTGGTACAAACGGTATTATGTACTCACTAGACGGTGTTACTTGGTACGAAAATACACTTACACTTCCATTAACTGCTACAGAACGTAAAATAGCATACGGACAGGGTACATTTGTTATTTCAAGTGATGACACTGACGAAGTTCAATATAGTCACGATGGATTGTATTGGCAGTCATACACATTAACTGGAACAACTACTACAGGTGGATTTAATGCAATAGCATTTGGTAATCCTGCACAAGAAGGTAAATTTGTAATGATACTACCTGGAGCAGGAACATCAGGAAAATCTGCTAAAATTAATACACCTGCAAAAGGTAGAGCAAGTGTAGCAAATGAACAAGTTTTTGAAGTTAGAATAACAGAACCAGGAAGCGGCTATACAAGTGCTCCAACAATAACTGTAACAGATCCTAACAATGTTGATGACGTTGTACTAGTGCCGCAAATTGGCAACGGTACTCTAGCTAATCCAACACTTGCTAACAGAGGTACAGGATTTACTAGTGCTAGTGCAGAAATAGAAGCAGTTAACTCAAATGGTAACGCACTATTTCCTCAAGCAGGAGCATTTATTGCTGTACGTAGATTGACAAAAAGACCAGTAACTGGATCTAACGTAGAGTTTGGAAATTTACCAGGAGAGTTCTTTAAACTTGTTAATGTTGTGAGTTTCCTAGGCACCGAAGACGGTAGCTATACAGGATTCTTACAGATATCACCAAACATTCCAGTTGAGGATGATTTATCAAATGGCGATTCGGTATCAATGCGTATTAGATTTAGTCAAGTACGTTTAACAGGGCACGATTTCTTAGATATCGGAACTGGCGGGTTTGCAGAAACAAACTATCCTAATACACCTGTTAATCCACCAAGTCAAGCAAAAGAAACTAGCGACTTTAACGGCGGACGAGTATTTTATACTGCTACAGACCAAGATGGTAACTTTAGAGTTGGTGACTTGTTTACTATTGAACAATCAACTGGTGTTGCAACATTGAATGCTGATGCATTTAACATTGCAGGACTACAAGAACTTTCATTGGGAGAAGTTACACTAGGTGGTAACTCGGCAAGTATTACTGAATTTAGTACAGACCCGTTCTTTACTGCAAATAGTGATACAGTTGTACCAACACAAAGAGCAGTAAAAGCATACATTGAATCACAAATTGGTGGCGGTGGCGCTACATTAAATGTTAACAGTGTAACAGCAGGTGATATATTTATTGGAGCCGACACTATAACAACATTAAGTGGAAGTCCGATAAATATTAATGCAAATGTAGTGTTTAATGGAACAGTATTAGGATTACCTTTAGCATACAACTACTTCCTGAGATAATTAAAATTGGAGATTAAAAAATGGCAAACGGAATATTAGGATCAGCAGATTTAACCTCTGCAACATATACAGCAATTTATCTTGTACCAGTAGATACATTTAGTGTAACTACGGTAAGTATATGCAACAAAAACGCAACTAGCATTACAGTAAGACTGGCTATTGCAAAAACAGACCCGACTGGCGCAACATTGCCAGCATCGGATGACTACTTAGAGTACGAAACTGAGATACTACCAAATGGTGTATTAGAAAGAACTGGCGTTATTATAGATGAAAGTAGACAAATCTATGCAAGATCGTCAGCAGCTAATACATCAGTAATGGTTTACGGTATAGAAACCGCAACAGCGTAAGGAAGAATAATGCCAAGAAAAATTACAACAGGAAGAGTAGGTGGACCGGTTTTAGGAAACTTGTCGACAAAAGAAAGTGCATTTTCGTCAGTTGAAACCAACGCAAATATTATTTTTACACCTGACGGAACTGGTGTTACAGAGTTTACAAAAGATCTATATACTAGCGGAAATGTTGGTGTTAGATTTGGTGATAGCGATACTAACTATATACTTCTTAAAGGAGCAGCTTCGATGAGTGGCGATTATACATTGTCATTACCAGCAGCTGACGGTTCGGCAAACAATGTAATACAAACAGACGGTGCTGGACAATTAAGTTTTTCAGCTCCTGCATTAGGTGTTACAGATAGATCTGCTGCTGACGGTTCTACTTACTATGTAGCTATGTCAGACAATTCTAGTGGTACAGAAGATACACTAAGTGTAGCAACTGGAAGATTAGAGTTTGTACCAAACCCAGGTAGATTAAGTGCTGCTGAAATGAGAGCTACAGCAAGTACTGCTTCTAGTTCAACATCATCCGGAGCATTAGTAGTGTCAGGTGGATTAGGTGTTGGCGGACAAATGACAGCAGTAAGTATTGTAGAAACATCAAGTATAACTCTTAAAGAAAATATTAATCCTATACAAAACGGTTTAGATAGTATTTTAGCACTAAAAGGCGTAACATACGATCGACTAGACAATAACGAACATGAATCAGGACTGATTGCTGAATGGACTGAAGCTGTTTTACCTGAACTAGTTACACGTGACAGCAACAACGATGTTGTAGGAATTAAATATACTAAACTAACTGCTTACCTAATTGAAGCAATTAAAGATTTGAAAGATGAAATAGACAAGTTGAAGAATAAGTAAAATGGCAGATCTTAAAAATACTAATATCGATGATACTGGATTTATAAAACTCCCCCAAGGATCATCAGCACAACGACCAAGTGGATCAGACGGTTTATTAAGATATAATTCAGATACTGATAAATTAGAAACATATGCTGGCGCTGCAAGCACTTGGGTAGCAGCCGGTAATGACGGTGCATTAGGAACTGGGGGCGACTCAGTTTTTGATATTAGTGACGAAGGCAGTACTTACCGAGTACATGCGTTTACAAATAATGGAACATTTACTTGTACTAGAGCCGGAGAAGTTGAATATTTAATTATTGCAGGCGGCGGTGGCGGCAGTGGAAATTATTATGATGACGGTGGCGGCGGTGGTGCTGGTGGCTTAATACAAGGAACTACAACACTATCTGCTACAGGCTATAGTATAAACATCGGCGCTGGTGGCTCTAAAAACGCTAGTGGCTCTAATACAACAGCACTTGGCCTAACAGCATTAGGCGGCGGCCGCGGCGGCGGACACCGAGGAAGTGGGTCTGCTGGTGGATCAGGAGGAGGCGGAACCGGATATTACGGTAACGGCATTCCAGGAAGACCATATATAGGCGGAGCAGCAACTCAACCAGGAAGTGCTAGTGGCGGGTTAGGTAATCCAGGTGGCGGATACGCCGGCGGCGAATATGGAACTACAGTAGTATACCCACAAAGTAGTGGAGGAGGCGGCGCTGGATCAATTGGCGACCGTCCAGTTAATAATAGCGAACCAGGAAAAGGCGGTTCTGGAATACAAAATTCAATAGCAGGAGCTCCATATTATTGGGCCGGCGGAGGCGGTGGCGTTCGATCAGGTAAAGGCGGCATCGGTGGTGGCGCAGATGCTTCTTATGGTAGAGGCGGCTCTCCAGCTAGAACAGGAATAAATGGTTCAGGTGGTGGCGGAGGCGGCGGCCGAGATTCAGGCGATACTGGTTCACCATCTAGTGGAGGCAAAGGTATTGTTATACTACGTTATCCTTTAAGGCCAGATCATCCAGGCGATGTAGCACAAGCTGAAACTGTTGATCCGCTAATAGATTTTGATTTTTCTAGACTTTCAACATATACCGGAATAGGAGATGTTGAAGATTCGAGAAAAAATGGTATTTCGGCCTCTCGAGTTAATAGTTCTCCTCTTTATGGCCCAGGATCAATACAAGGTTCATTAACATTTAACGGATCAAGTCAGTACTTGCAAGTAAATAATTTTCATAATAGACCAACAACACAGATAACACTTGAAGGTTGGGTTTGGCCCAACAAAGGTGTAACAACTGGCACTCGTCGAGGTGCATTTTGGTCCAACGCTTCATCGACATACTTAGGTATTTTCAATTCAAATGACGGCGGCGCAAACCACGGATTACATTGGGCATTACAAACAAGCGGCGGCAGAACAGGCGGTAATAGCGGTAGTATTCCAAATCAACAATGGAGTCACATTGTAGGAACATATGACGGGTCTAGAACAAAAGGTTATGTTAACGGTGCATTAGTATACGATGTTGCACAAACAGGAACTGTAAGTGACGGTACTTGGTATTGTGGCGTTTATGCTGGCGGAATTAATGACGGTACACATAACTGGAACGGCGAAATGTCACAACTTAGAATGTACAGAAGAGCATTAACAAGTGACGAAATCGCTGACAATTATAATGCAAATAGATGGAGATTTGGTATATAATGGCAAATTTAAAAAACACTAATATTAATGATACTGGGTTTATTGAATTACCAGAAGGAAATACGGCACAACGCCCAAGCAGTCCTGTAGCTGGAATGATTCGATACAATACAAGTATTGAGGCAGCTGAATATTATGACGGTGGCGATTGGAGAACTATTACTGAATCTAATCCTGTAGGCGCAGGTGGTACAGAATTTGACGTTGACATAGCTGGCGTTACGCACAGAATACACATGTTTAAAAATGTAGGAAATACAACTCTTACATTTTCTAAAGGTGGAGAAGTTGAATATTTAATAGTTGCCGGCGGTGGCGGTGGTGGAAGCTCTACTACTAATAATAATGACGGCTGCGGTGGCGGTGGTGGTGGTGGTGTGCTACAAGGATTTACAAATGTTCTTGCACAAAATTACACTATATCAGTTGGCGGAGGCGGTGCAGGTGTTAATGCAGCGTTAACACCAGGTGGCGACGGAGGCAATAGTTCAGCATTTGGTCAAACTGCAATTGGCGGTGGCGGCGGTGCTACACAGAATACAGCTGGCAGAAATGGCGGATCAGGTGGCGGCGCAGGTAACGGTGGCGGAAGCGGCCCGTATGCTGGCGGCGCAGGTACTAGTGGACAAGGTTTCGGTGGCGGCAACATTACTACAGGAGGAAACAACTGGGTTGGTTCAGGTGGCGGCGGAGCCGGCAGTGTAGGAAGAACCGGAGACCAAGGCTCGGCTTATCAAGGTGATGGCGGACACGGAATAGTATCTAATATAACAGGAACAAATGTACCTTACGCCGGTGGCGGCGGAGGCGGCGCAGCTGGAGGAAGACTCGGCGGCGGTGGCGGTAATAGCGGATATCCTCCCCCTCAGGGTGGTGTAGGCGGTGGCGCAAACGGCGGCTACGAAACTGGAAAAGCACCGAACGGAGCTACAAATACTGGCGGTGGTGGCGGTGGTGCAACCGGTAACACTAGTGCCTGGGGTGGTGACGGCGGATCAGGTATTGTAGTAGTACGTTATCCAAAAAATACAAGTGTTTCTGCTGCAACACGTTTAAAAGCATCTTCCCCAAGTGGAATTGGATTTACAGCACAAAATCCGGCAAAAAGTGCAGTACAAATTACAGATTTAGGATTACCTAATGGTTGGTACTGGGTTGACTTACAAGGTCCAAAATGTGTATATATTAATACACAATTTAGCGGTGGAGGCTGGTATTTAATTATTCAAAATAGAAGAAACAACGGCGGAATAGGCGCAATTAATTATGTTGATGCTATAGATTATAAACAGTTTTATAAAACACAATTTGGAACTACACAAAATCCAAAAATGAATTGGGACTTAAATAACTTTAATTTATGGACAGGAATGCAACTATGGGAAGAAATGACCGGCGGCTCAGGCACTGGAGGACAAATAGCACAGGTTGTATATACAAGTCCTACAGATTTAAATGACAGTTATTCTAAGAGAGCAACTTGGACATATAGTAGTTTTAACGACAAATATGCATTCCAAGGTAAAGGAAACATTTCGTCTACTAGTAACAACCCTGGAATGTATGGCTATCACGCAGATAATCGTAATTTAACTACTCATGACAGAGACCAAGATGTTTATGGTGCAAACTGTGCAAACTTGTACGGAGGACATCCTTTTTGGTTTGGAGCATGTTGGAGTGGAAACTCCTGGGGATCAACAGCTGGCAGTTATGCAGATGCATACTTTTGGGATAGTTCAGGCGGCGACAATCATAATTACGGCGCAACCTATGTAAGGGCATTATAATGATATATCATATTAAAAAAATAGACAATGACACACTTGAACATCACCTTGCAGGTCATCGTACACGCGAGACTGGTATTAGCAAAATTGAAGATTTACAAGCCCATTTACAAAACTGGGTAAATCAGAGAAAGGCTATATTTCCAATAAAGAAAATAACAAATGATTACAATTTAGATCTAAGGTTGAGATAAGGATTATAAATGGCAGACTTAAAAAATACTTCAATATCTGATACTGGTTTTTTACAATTACCTTCAGGCACAACAGCCCAACGACCTGCGTCAGCAGTCCAAGGCCAAATGAGATATAATACAACATTAAATTTAGTAGAAATATACGATGATGAAACATCACAGTGGGTTCCGACTGGAAAAACATTAGCTGAAGCTGCTGGTGGAACTATAACTAATATTACCCAAAGAAATGTTAATTATAGAGTACACACTTTTAGTTCGGTTGGTAGATATAACTTTACTATGTCTAAAAGTGGTCAAGTCGAATACTTAATAGTAGCAGGCGGCGGAGGCGGCGGCATGGATATGGGCGGCGGAGGCGGCGGAGGCGGCGTACTTTCCGGAAGAATGTTTTTAAAAGAAGGTGTATATCCAGTAGAAGTTGGCGAAGGCGGATATGGAGCTCCGTCTGGTGGACAAACAAGAACAGACGGTGCAGGCCCGCAAACTGCGTCTCATCAATTTACTATTTCCGCAACTAATGGTAGAAACTCAAGTGCATTTGGCCAAACTGCAATAGGTGGCGGATATGGTGGCAGCTCTTATTACGGATACACTCCGGATAACGGTCGAGGTCAACCCGGCGGGTCAGGAGGCGGCAACTCAGGATATAGTGACGGCTCTCAAAAAGAAGGAAATGCAGGTACTCCAGGGCAAGGCCATTCTAGTGGTAAATCTGGTGGCCAATACTATTCAAGTGGTGGCGGCGGTGCAGGAAAGGCTAGTTCTGAATCTACTAGAGAACCACACGGCGGAGCAGGAATTGCTAATGATATAACAGGAACACTTTATTTCTGGGGCGGAGGTGGCGGTGGCGCTGCTTATTCAGCTGGATCAGGCGGCGATGGCGGCATCGGCGGTGGCGGTGGCGGCGCTGTTGGTACTTCAATCGGCGGAGTAGGAATAAACAATGGTGCTAATGGCGGAGGTGGCGGAAACAACACTTGGGCACAAACACCTGGTGGCAGTGGCGGCGCAAATACAGGCGGTGGTGGTGGTGGCGGAAGCCATTATAACTCTAATACTAGAGGCGGTGAAGGCGGATCAGGTATTGTAGTAGTACGCTATAGAACTAGTTAACTACCATTTACCTACAGGACACTTAATATCTTTAATCCAAGTTTTCCATTGCAGAATACATCCGCATTGATCGCATAATTTTAGTAAATTTGCTGCAACTGAGTAATGCTCACAATCTTTACAGATTGAAAGTCTTTCTTTTTTAACTTGTTCAGTAGCTAGAATTACATTGCCTTTGGGCTTATTTTCGTAATCTAAATTATCAAGATCTTTCATATATTATTTCCTTACTACTTATGCTGACAAGAATGACAAACTTTTTCGCAATTGAGTAGTATACATATTTTTATCTATATAAGCACTATGAAATAATGCACCTTCATACATATTTAAACAATTAAACTTTTCTTCTGCTAAAAAATAAGATTCCCATTTCTCGTTTGAAATAGAAGGCGTAAAATTAACTATATCTAAATTTGGAGTTTTATATCCGTACAATTCTTTTCTGTACATACAATTATTTGCTATTGGCGATTCTTCCATAGTTTGTTTAAATCTATAAAATCTAGTTCCTGACCCTTCTTCAACATCATCAGATAAAAATATGTTTCCTGCTAATTGTCCGCCATCTGTATGCGGAGTATTGCATTGTTCAAAAACTTTTTTATTACCATCAATACATTGATACGCTGTATGCCATCCTCTAACTTGGTGTTCAAATATATTGTTCGCATGATATTGTAGCATGTGATTTAGTTCGCCTAAATCATATGTAAAATAAGTTTGATAGCCAGGATAAAATCCTTTTATGTTGTTAGGTTGTATGCAGTCAGTAAGAGGAATATTTTTTAGAAATCCTTTTACTCTTTCAGGATCTTTGAATACGTTTTCTATAGTTATAATTCTACTTTTTAAATTACCAATTTCCTGCACATTTAATGTACAGTCTTTGTTTAGGTCAAAAACACTTGGATCAAATTTATTCATTTAGTTTACGCCTTTCAAATTATACAAACGTTGCAATTAAAATTAACCTAGATTCTCCAACATTACAAAACCCTTGAGAATGTAACAGTCCAGGAAATATACAGCCAGTGTTGTAGTCACTTTTTATTTCATCAATCTCTTTAAATTCTTTATCAAACAAAAAAGTACTTCCGTTAGAAAACTTATTCAAATATATAATCATATTTTTATGATCAAAATTATGATCTACATGAATATCACCGTAGTCTGTATCATTGTAAAATGTTAAATTAAGACTCATGCGTAATAAGTGTTTATACGAATCACAATGCCTATTAAAAATGTTATAAAATAGTTCAAATAACTCACTGTTTATTAGACCCGGTTCGTTATCTTTTGACTCTGCTCGTAGCATTAAGTTATGTGAAAAAAATGGGTAAGATTGTTTAGAAAAATCTTTATCTTTTGGTATAGATCTTTTTTGATGAAACCACGGAAATGTATCTCCAAGTAGTGTATTTTCAACAAGATCTAATTCATCATTAGTTAATGCATTTTTAAATTTTTTTATATCTAAGCTCATAATGTACTTATTTTATAGTTATTGCTGATAGTCAAGATGTGAAAACAATTTGCATAAATATATGAAAGAGGATACAATATGTCATCAGCACCGATAGTAGATAGAATAAGAATTATACCAAGACCGAGTGATTTTTTAGATCGTAATGTAGGATCTAGTGGCGAAGTATTCTTTAACAAAGTTACTAATAGTTTAAGGGTATATAGTGGTAAAGACGCAGCTGGTTTTGAAATAGCAAGAGCAGACTTAAACAATGTTACTACTGCAAGTTTGCTTTCAAAACTATCTTTTACAAATGACGATATAAATTGGATAGCATATGCTGATCTTGAGAGTTTACCAAGTGCTACAGACAATCACGGAATGTTTGCACACGTACACGGCACAGGTAAAGCATACTATGCACACGCAGGAAATTGGGTAGAACTTGCTAACCAAACAGATCTTACTTCTGTAGCAGACATATCAGAATTAACAGATACAACAAATTTAATACCTGCAGATTTATCTGATTTAACAGATACAACAAATTTAATACCTGCTGCGATAACTGACCTAGGAATTGCCGACGGTGATTCGACACAAATTTTAACTACAGACGGCGCAGGAAATTTTACATTTGAAGATGCTCCTGAAACAGGATCAACACAAAACCTATTTGCTACAATAGTAAGCGATGACGGCTCAACTACAGCAAGTGTAATTACTGATACTCTAAATATTTTAGGCGGTACAAATATACTTACTAGTATTGCTACAGATACAGATAATGTAACAATTAATATGAGTGCATTTAGTATTGATTTTTTAAACGATGTCGATACAACTAGTTCTGCTCCTGCTACGGGCAACGTACTTAAATGGAACGGTACAAATTGGGCACCAGGCACAGATGCTACAACAGGCGGCGGCGGAACTGACGCTGATACATTAGATGGTTTTGATAGTGCGTACTTTTTAGACTACAATAATTTTAGTAGTACTCCTGCTGTATTATTATTAACTGATTTAAGTGTTGGCAATGAATTAACCGCTAGCGGAGATGGTGCTATATCATATGACGATGCTACTGGAGTATTCCGTTATACACCACCAGATCTAAGTTCTTACTTGTCTAGTGTAACATTTGATGATCTAACAACTACTCCAACTACGTTAGCAGGATACGGAATTACTGATGCATTACCGTCTAGCACTTCTATACCAACAGTGTTAACTGATCTAAGTATTAGTGACGGGACAACCGGACAAGTTTTAACAACAGATGGCAGTGGCGGGTTTACATTCACAACAATAAGTGGCGGCAGCGGTGGCGATTATAGTGACTCAGATGTTAATGCACATCTTAATACAACTAGTGCAGCATCAAGTGAAGTATTAAGCTGGACAGGAAGTGATTTTGACTGGGTAGCACAATCAGGCGAAAGTAATCAAAACGCATTTGATAAAGTTGCAGTTAATGGACAAAATACTGTTACTGCTGATAATTCTACTGATACGTTAACTTTAGCTGCCAGCACAGGAATTAGTTTAACCACAAATGGAAATACTGTAACTATTGCAAGTACTCTTTCTGCAGGTGCTAGTGACTTTGACGACCTAGGAGATGTTACAACAGCTGGTTTAAGAATAGATCAAATTTACGAACCTGCCATAGCAATGCTTAGAGTAGATAATAACGGTACCAGTTCATATACGTTTGACAGTCATTATAGTGGTGCTAATCCTACTATATATGCAATCAGCGG
>Ga0233432_10001183_pt1 | contig 25319 bp, 15 predicted proteins | sample SI_122_August201_6_FD_179870 | JGI IMG/M metagenome (GOLD analysis project Ga0233432, IMG submission 179870) | Seawater microbial communities from Saanich Inlet, British Columbia, Canada - SI_122_August2016_10_MG | ecosystem: Environmental > Aquatic > Marine > Inlet | place: Canada: British... | reverse complement strand
ATTTAAGACGTAGAGGTTATAGAGGTTATTCTATGAACAGACCTGATAGAAGTTGGAACAAATTATCTACTACAGAAAAAGAGATTGGTGGCATACCCAACTCTAGTGAAGACATTAGGCAAGCACACGCAGCAGCTATTGAGATGTATATACAAGAACACGTTGGGTTAAAAACAAACGGTAACTACGGTGATATATATTTTAACAGAACATTAAATGATTGGTCTAGATTTGACATAAACAATAGAACAAAGTTTGATGCAGCGATAAGCTCGGGTTTAGCTGTTATGGCTTGTAATAGAAATTTATATGCACCAAACGTTAAAAAAGAAAAACAAAGCATAAATATTAGTTTTTCAAGATATGAGAATCAAGGAAACTTTTCAAAAATAATAAAATAGAAATATGGCTGAATCAATTACTAAAAACTATTTTCCTAGCCAAGTCGTAAGTGACTTAGAAAAAATAACACCTCAATATGGTTTGAAGGTTGCTAAAGCTATTGAAAGTGAATGGTTTGATAAAGACTCTGGATCTAATAGATATAAAAGTAATGAGTTAACTTTTCATAGACTTAGGTTATATGCTAGAGGCGAACAGTCAATACAAAAATATAAAGATGAATTATCTATTAATGGTGATTTATCTTATCTTAATTTAGACTGGAAACCAGTACCTATTATACCTAAGTTTGTTGATATAGTAGTAAATGGTATATCAGAGAGAACGTATGATGTAAAAGCTTACTCTCAAGATCCATTTGGCATTAGTAAAAGAACTGAGTACATGGAAAGCATTATTGCTGACATGAGAACTAAAGAGTTAAATGAATATACAAAACAAGCTTTTGGTATTGATATATCTAACACACCTGAAGATGAGCTACCTGATTCACAAGAAGAGTTAGAATTACACATGCAACTTAACTACAAACAAGCTGTTGAGTTAGCAGAAGAGCAAGCTATAAATACTATATTTGATGGAAATAGATATGAGTTAACTAGAAAAAGAGTTAATTATGATTTGACTGTTATAGGTATAGGTGCTGTTAAAAATACATTTTCTAAATCAGAGGGTGTTAAAGTAGAGTACGTTGATCCAGCTAACTTAGTTCACTCATATACAGAATCACCATACTTTGATGATATCTATTACGTTGGTGAAGTTAAGGTTATACCAGTTAACGAGTTAAAGAAACAGTTTCCTGATTTAACAAATGAAGATCTTGAAGAAATAATAAAGCAACCACATCCAAATACAAATGGATATAGTAAGGCTAATTACGATGATGTAGACAATAACCAAATTGAAGTACTTTATTTTAATTATAAAACTTATATGAATGAGGTTTATAAGATAAAGCAAACAGCGACTGGTGCTAGTAAAATATTAATAAAAGATGATTCATTTAATCCTCCAACAGAGGTGTTAGATGATAAGTTTGAAAAAGTTTCTAAATCAATAGAAGTATTATACGAAGGAGTTTTAATAACAGGTACTAAAAAGTTATTGAAGTGGGAGTTAGCTAAGAATATGATGAGGCCAAAAAGTGATTACACTAAGGTTAAAATGAATTATTCTATTGTAGCTCCTAGAATGTACAAAGGACGTATAGAATCGCTTGTAGGAAGAATAACTGGTTTTGCTGATATGATTCAGTTAACTCATTTAAAACTACAACAGGTTATGTCTAGAATGATTCCTGATGGCGTGTACTTAGATGCTGATGGAGTTGCTGAAGTTGATCTTGGTAATGGAACAAACTATAATCCGCAAGAAGCACTAAACATGTTCTTTCAAACTGGTAGTATCATAGGTAGATCGATGACATCTGATGGTGATATGAACCCAGGTAAAGTACCTATTCAAGAAATAGCTAGTGGTAATGGAGGTGCTAAAATGCAAAGCCTAATACAAACATACAATTATTATCTACAGATGATAAGAGATGTAACTGGTTTAAACGAAGCTAGAGATGCTAGTACACCTGATAAAAATGCTTTAGTAGGTATACAAAAAATAGCAGCAGCTAATTCTAACACAGCAACTAGACATATATTGCAATCTGGTTTGTTTCTAACAGCTGAGCAAGCAGAGTGTATATCTCTTAGAGTATCTGATATTATAGAGTATGCGCCAACAAGAGATGCGTTTATACAAAGTATAGGTGTTCACAACGTAGCGACACTTTCTGAAATGACAAATTTACATCTATATGATTTTGGTATATTCATAGATCTAGCACCTGACGAAGAAGAAAAGCAGATGCTGGAAAACAATATACAAGTTGCTGTTGCTCAAAAAGGTATAGACCTTGAAGATGCTATTGATCTTAGGGAAATAAAAAACATAAAACTAGCTAATCAATTATTAAAGATTAGAAGAAAGAAAAAGCAAGAGAAAGATCAAGCTATTCAACAGCAAAATATCCAAGCACAAGCTCAAGCAAATGCACAAGCACAACAAGTAGCTGCACAAGCTGAAGTACAAAAACAACAAGCTTTAGCACAAACTGAAATGCAAATAGAACAAGCTAAGTCTCAAATGGAGACTCAAAAGATGACACAAGAGGCTGAGATAAAAAAGCAGTTGATGCAGTTTGAGTTTCAATTAAACATGCAGCTAAAGCAAATGGATTTAAACACCATTAACGAAAAAGAAAAATACAAAGAAGATCGAAAAGATAAAAGAACAAAAATACAAGCAACTCAACAGTCTGAGTTAATCGATCAAAGAAAAAATGAGAAACCACCTAAGAATTTTGAATCAGCAGGTAATGATATACTTAGTGGTAACTTTAACTTAGGGTCGTTTGATCCTAAGTAATTATTTTTAATTTTTTATATTATATTATATTATGGCTAAGAAAACAAAAGAAGAAGTTGTTGAAAATGCAACTGAAGAGAAAATTGAATCAACACCTAATGGTGATAAGATTAAAATAAAAAAACCTAAATTCAGTAAAAATACAGAAGAAGTTGTCAAAGTAGACCTTCGAGAAGTTAATAAATCTGAAGAAGAGGTGATTACTAAAGAAGAAGAAAAAGAAGAAAATGTCATTGAAGAACAACCATTGGCAGAAGAGCCAACAACTAATGAAGCAGTGGGAGGAGAAGATACCCAAAGCGAAGTTAAACAAGAAGATAAAGAACAAGTTTCCGAGGATGAGCAAAGCAGCGTTCTCGAGGAGATAACAGAAGAAGAAGTTGTTGAGCAAAAAACAGAAGAATTAATTGAAGAAGTTAAAGAAGCTGTTGAAGAGCAAAAAGAGACTGGAGTTGATTTACCTGAAAACATACAAAAGGTAGTTGACTTCATGAGTGAGACTGGAGGTACACTAGAAGAATATGTAAGATTAAATCAAGATTACAGTTCACTAGATGAAAAACAGTTATTAAAAGAATTTTATAGGTCTACAAAACCACATTTAACAAGTGATGAAGTAGACTTCTTGATGGAAGATTCGTTTTCGTATGAAGAAGATATAGATGATGAAAGAGATATCAAGAGAAAGAAATTAGCGCTTAAAGAGCAAGTTGCTAGCGCTAAGTCCCACTTGGATGGATTAAAATCTAAGTATTATGAAGAAATCAAAGCAGGTTCTAAGTTAACTAGTGAACAACAGAAAGCTGTAGATTTTTTTAATCGTTATAATAAAGAGTCAGACGAGACGAGTAAAGTAGTTGAAAAGCAGAAATTAACATTTAATAAAAAGACTAATGAGGTTTTTTCCAATGAGTTCAAAGGTTTTGAATACAAGGTGGGAGATAAAAGATATAGATTTAATGTTAAAGAAGCTAGTAAAGTAAAAGAGACACAAAGCGACATCAATAATTTTGTTAGAAAGTTTCTAAACGAAAATAATGAGATGGTAGATGCTAAGGGTTATCATAAATCTTTATTTACAGCTATGAACTCAGACGCTATAGCTAATCATTTTTATGAGCAAGGCAAAGCAGATGCAATAAAAGAAAGTGTTGCACGAGCCAAAAATATAGACATGAACCCGCGACAAGGTCACGAAGGTTTTGTTAATGCAGGCGGAATAAAAGTGAGAGCGCTAACTGGTAATAACTCTTCTGATTTTAAATTTAAAATTAAAAAGTAGTTTAACATTTAAAATAAAAATAAAATGGCAGCAGTTAATCCAACACCGGGTGGGAGTTTAAATTCAACCCCCGCACCGGTAAAACAAACGCTTAGTTCAGCGTATATCGATTTTACAGCTTCTGGAACAGCAGGATGGGCACAACAGTATTTGCCTGATCTAATGGAGCAGGAAGCCGCAATATTCGGTAAAAGAACAATTTCTGGATTTCTAAATCAAGTCGGAGCTGAAGAAGCAATGACATCTGATCAAGTTATCTGGTCTGAGCAAGGTAGATTACATATTAATCTAGCAGCAAATATTACTAACGCAGCAAATGGAGCTGTTAATTTTTCTACAGCTCACGAGTTAAGAGTTGGTGACACTATTTTAGTACACAAAGCAGCAGCTACACTTAAGTGTTATGTGTCGGCTGTTCCAACTACAACTACAATTACTGCATTACCTTACACTCAAGCAACTTTAGCTACTGGATCAACTTTTGGAGCAGATAACGTAACTGTATTTGTATATGGTTCTGAATTTGCTAAAGGAACAGTAGGTCAAGAAGATGCTATTGCACCATCTTTCAAGTCATTTACTAACAAGCCAATCATCATTAAGGATATGTATGAGATTTCAGGATCTGATGCTTCTCAAATTGGTTGGGTTGAAGTAACTGGAGAGTCTGGGCAATCAGGTTATCTATGGTATTTAAAAGCCGAAGGTGATACTCGATCTAGATTTACTGATTATTTAGAAATGGCAGTAGTTGAAGGAGAGAAGAAAGTTAGTACAGCTAATGCATCGGTTCCAGATGGTACTGAAGGTATGTTTGCCGCTATCACAGATAGAGGTCACATTACTACAGGTATAGCTGGAAGTTCTACATCTGATGATTTAGGATCTTTTGATAACATTCTAAAGAAGTTTGATGCACAAGGAGCTATTGAGGAAAATATGATTTACTCTAATAGAACTGTTTCTTTAGCAATTGATGATATGCTTGCAGCTCAGAACTCTTATGGTTCTGGTGGTACTTCTTATGGAGTATTTAGTAACAGCGAGGATATGGCTTTGAATCTTGGTTTTTCAGGTTTCCGTAGAGGATCTTATGATTTTTATAAGACTGATTGGAAATACTTGAATGATATTGGTTCAAGAGGTGCTTTTGGAGACAATGATATTCGTGGAGCTATTATTCCAGCTGGTGTTTCTAGCGTATATGATGAGCAACTTGGTAGCAGCATGAAACGACCTTTCTTGCATGTTAGATACAGAGCTTCTCAAACTGATGATAGGAAAATGAAAACTTTTATAACAGGTTCTGTTGGCGGAAACGTTACTTCGGATCTTGATGCTATGAAAGTACATTATCTATCTGAAAGATGTCTAGTAGTACAAGGAGCTAATAACTTCATGTTATTAACCTAATAACAATTATTTAATAATTACCCTTGTCCGATGGATGAGGGTAATTTTTACCCTTATTATATTATATTATATTATGAAAAAAATAGTAAAAAAAGAAACTCAAGATAGGGTTTTAAAGGATAAAGTTTTTGTTTTAAGAAACAATTTATCACCACTAACATATACAATAAAGAGTCGAGGTGTTTATTATTTTGATGAAGAAAAAGGTTTTGAAAGAGAATTAAAATACACTCAAAACCAACAAACACCATTTGTTGATGAATTTAAAGGTGACGCAAGATTAGCTCACATAACTTTTGAAGATGGAGTTTTAAAAGTTCCAAAAGAAAAACAAACTTTACAAAAGTTTATGGATTTATCTCCTGACAAAGGTAAAGTTTATGAAGAGTTTGATACAGTACAAATAGCTGTTGATGAACTAAAAGACCTAGAGTTAGAGGTAGAAGCATTAACCGCAGCAAAAGGTTTAGATATAGAAATAGCTGAAGCAGTAATGCGTGTAGAGTTAGGTTCTGAGGTATCTAGCATGAGTTCTAAGGAGCTTAAACGAGATTTATTATTGTTTGCTAAGCATAACCCTAGTTTGTTCTTAGAATTAGTTTCTGATGATAATGTACAACTTAGAAACTTTGGTATAAAAGCTACTGAATCTAGTATATTGAAATTATCTGAAGACCAAAGAAACTTTACTTGGGCTAGTAATGGAAGAAAAGTTATGACTGTTCCTTTTGATGAACATCCATATTCTGCGTTAGCAGCTTTCTTTAAAACAGATGAGGGTATGGAAATATACTCTAATATTGAGAAACGATTAAAGGATTAAGTTCCATGTAGATGTTAGGCCATCGACTTGGTGGCTTAACTACTACAAAATAAAAAATTATGGCAGTAAGTATTAACGACGTATATCAAAAAGTACAAGTAATAGCTAATAAAGAACAAAGAGGTTATGTAACACCTGTGGAGTTTAATTCTCTAGCTAATCAAGTTCAAAACGATATTTTTGAACAATACTTCTACGATTTAAATCAAGCTGATAGAAAAATAGAAACATACGAAGAGTATTCAAATGCTATAGATCTTATAAAGGAGAGGTTATCTCCTTTTCATTATTTTAAGGCATCACCATCAGCAACAAGCAATAATACGGTTACTCTAGCTGCCAACGTGTATGAGTTGGGTGATGTATATTTTACATTAAGTGGTTTAGATTATTTAGTACAACCTATTAGTAAAGAAGAACTTATAAATATACAATTATCACCATTAGCTCAACCTGTTACAAAAAGACCTGTTTATGTTAGGAAATCAGCTACACAAATAGAAGTATTTCCTGCAACGATAACATCAGGTATAACACATAATTATGTTAAAAAGCCAACGGTAGTAGCTTGGGGTTATAATACAGCCACAGGTGCTTACGATGCTAGCACAACAACAAACTTTGAACTACATCCTTCTGAAGAAGCTAATATAGTTATTAAAGTTTTACAATTAATAGGTGTTATTATAAAAGATCCAAGTTTATATCAAATATCATCTCAAGAAGAAATAAAAGATTTACAACAAGAAAAAGCATAATAAATGGGACTATTAGGAACAACTACAGCAGAATCTTATTATAATCAGTCTCAATCATTTACTGGTAACGGAAGTATACATCAATTTGTATTGTTGCAAACATACTTTCCAACAGTACCAACAGCTAAAGAACAGTTTGAGATATATATAAATGATATATTAATAAATCCAAACAACTATAGTTATAACAACTCTAACGATACTATAACGTTTACGTCTACTAGTATGAACACTGATGTTCAGACAGGTAGTAATGGAGCACCAAAAAATGGTCTTATTGTATTAGTTAGAGAAGTTGCAGAAACAGAGCAATATGGTAACTATCAGTACATAGATGTAGAAGATATTATAAACAACTTTATAGTTTCTTATGTTGGTGAAGGTAAAATAATAAGTAAGGTTAGAAAATCTGACGTAGCTTTTCATGCTCAAAGAGCAATACAGGAGTTTAGTTATGATACTTTTAAATCTACAAAAGCTCAAGAGATAGAGGTTCCACCTTCATTAACTATGATTTTACCTCAAGATTACGTTAACTATGTTAAAATGTCATGGAAAGATGATGGTGGTGTAGAAAGAGTTATATATCCTATAAGGCATACAAGTAATCCAACATCATTGTTGCAAGATTCAAATTATAAATACTTGTTTGATTCAAATGGTGATTTACAAAAAGCATATAACTCTAATACTTGGGGTGATTTTTCAACTCCAAATGCTGATTTAACTGAATACAGTCAAGAAGAAAAATTAGATCAAGTAGATTTAAATGCAATGGGATCTAGATATGGTGTAGAACCAGAACTAGCTCAAAGCAATGGATCATACTTTATAGATCAAATAAAAGGTACTATATATTTTAGTTCTAACATGTTTGGTAAAATACTAACACTTAAATATATAAGTGATGGATTAGGTACAGACGCGGAAATGGTTGTACATAAGTTTGCTGAAGAAGCAATGTATAAGTATTTAGCACACGCAGTTTTATCCACTAAAATGAACATACCAGAGTATATTGTTGCAAGGTTTAAAAGAGAAAAGTTTGCAGCAACTAGAAATGCAAAATTAAGGTTATCCAACCTTAAATCAGAGGAGCTTGCTCAAATAATGCGAAACAAATCAAAGCAAATTAAACATTAACACATGCCGGAAATATCAAATAACTTTAGACTAGGTAGGATGGAGAAGGATCTAGACGATCGTCTGGTTCCTAATGGTGGCTATAGAGATGCTTTAAATGTAGAAGTTGCTACATCTGAGGGATCTGATGTTGGTGCTTTGCAAAAAGTTTTAGGTAATACATTAATATCTGGTTTACCTACATTGACAAGTGCTACCTGTATAGGTTCTGTTAGAGATACTCAAAATAATAAAATATATTGGTTTATAACTTCAAGTGGCGCTGATATAATAGCAGAGTATGATGGTGCAGTTATAGATTTAATATTAGTAGATACTGGTAGTGTCTTAAATTTTAATGTTAATAACCTAGTATTAGGTGTTAATATATTAGACAATATAATTTACTTTACTGACAATTTAAACGAGCCAAGAAGAGTTGATATAGAGTACTGGAGAGGAAAGACTGGTACAACTTTAGTAACATCAACTGGTTTAACTGCAGATAAAATAACTGTTATAAGAAAATCACCTTTAAATGCTTTAACATACACAGCTTTACCATCAACTGTTGTTAGTGGTGCAGGTACTATAGATGGAGAACAAGTGCAAGTACTAATAAGTGGAAATACTTCTCTAGCATTATCTACATTTACTTTAAATTCATTTGAAGCAATAACTAATATTACTTTTATAAAACAATCAGATGGATCTCCTATTAGTCCTGAGTACAAAGCTAATAACGAAATAATATTAACCAACACACTAGGTCAAACAGCTAGAATAAGAATAGATAGTTTTACTGGAACTGGAAACAACAAAGTATTTAAAGCTACTTTACTAGAGATACACCCAGGTATTGCTACTACAGAAGCAGGTAACGTTGTAACTTTTAGTCAAACTTCTAATTTACCGTGGTATGGTAGTAGTGTATATTCAAGTGTTGGAACAAATTCAAGCGGTAATGGTTTTAATGGTTCAACTGGTGAAATTTATTTTGGTACTTCTAACTCAACAACAGGTACTGTAAACAATTATTTAGGTTTTCAACAAGGTACGGGAACTGATTCTGTATTTAGTACATTTCCTGTTACAACTGATTATACTTTACATTTATCAGTTTGTATAATAGGAGCTCCACAAATACAAGGAATAGAAGGTCAACAAAATTTTCCTTTTACACAAAATACTTCTAATGTATCAAAAAGTAGTATAAGAATTCATGCAGAATTCAGTTTAAATGAAGGTGTTAGTTGGACTAGTATGAATCAAGTTGGCCATGAGACAGGTGGTGGTAGTGATTATTCTAGTAATGGTGTTGGTCCAGACTCTACTCTTCAAACTTTTTTAGCTGACGGTAAAACAATATGTCTTACTAGAAAAGTAACTACAACACAATATCAAGCAGATACTAAAGTTAGGTATAGGTTAAAAAAGACAGAAACAACTAACGGATTGTCTATAATAACAGCAGTACAATCAAGTGCTCTTGCAGGGCTTGAAGTTAGAACAGGTGGTACTATAGCGGCAGGTTCAAATTTACTTTTACGACTAGTTGGTGGTGGATCTATATCGAGTGCATCATCTGTTAATCCTATATCATCTGGTATGATAATTACAGGAAATGGTATACCTTTTTTAACAAGAGTTGTTTCTGTAAATTATCACTCAGCAAATAGTGTTGTTTTAGATAAAACAGTAACAGTTTCAGAAGGTGATGATTTAACATTTAATGGAACATACTCCGCTATTAGTTCTAACTTAACAGAGTATGATGCTGTTGCTAAAGAAGCTTTAGGTAAATTTCAAGAAAAGTTTCCAACATTTTCATACAGATATAAATATACTAATAATCAATATTCAACATTTGCTCCATTTTCTCTACCAGCTTTTGTACCTGGTAATTTTAAATATTTAACTAAAGATGGATTTAATGCTGGTATGTTGAATAGCATTACTTCAGCAACTATAACAGGTTGGAATACAGATATAAGTTTACAGTTTAGTAATACTGCAAATAGTTTAATAAAAGAAATAGATATTTTATATAAAACATCAAATGATCAAAATGTATATGTAGTAGATACAATAAAAGAATCTGGTGGAAATTTTGAAAATACTTATACCATAGAAGATAATGAAATATATAAAGTTGTAGAATCAATGCAACTTTTAAGAAACTTTGACTCTGTGCCTAGAAGATCACTAGCTCAAGAAATAGTAGGTAATAGAATTGTATATGCTAATTATACTGAAAACTTTAATTATACAGGAACACCTAAATTTATAATAAGTACTGCTAATATTACTTCAGATACATACAATCAAAAGCTTTCAATAAAATCAAATAGAACTTATCAATTTGGTATTGTTTTTCAAGATACATATGGAAGAAAAACACCAGTTTTTACAGGAACAGATAGTACAATAGAAATAGGTAAAGAAAATTCTACAAACAATATACAGTTTACCGTAAAAACAGATGATATTGTAGGAACTTTACCAGCTGAAATAACTCACTTTAAGTATTTTATAAAAGAAATATCTAAAGAGTATTATAACATAGCTATATCTAACTATTATGACGATGGTGAAGGTTTTGCTTACTTATCTATACCTTCAGCTGATAGAAATAAAATATCAGAAAATGATTATTTAGTATTTAAAAAGCAAAATGGTACAACACTTAGTTATAGTGGCACTCAAGATGCTAATAGATATAAAGTAATAGATATAAAAAACGATCCCCCTCAAATATTAAACAGGGATGTAGCAGTTAATAATAATTTTGGTTGTAATTTTGGTGATAAATTTGGTTCTCAAACTTTATTAACTAACAAAAAAGCTGGCATGACACCTGTTAGTGGTTTTAATAAAATACAGGTTGCTGGTATGGGTGAAAGCAATTATATAAATGCAGCCGCAGAAGCATTATTAAAACCTGGTGCAAAAATAAGATTTAAAGCATCAACTAGTTTAAGATATACTAAAGCATATGAAGTTGCAAGTGTAAGAACCGCTGGTAGTTCTGGAAGTACTTTAACTGCTGAAGTTACTTTTAAAAACTTTTTTACCGAAGATGTTGATCAGCTTTATGATGATAGTAATAAAATATTAGCAAAAGTAACGGAGTTTGTTACAGAGTCGGAAACTATAGGTAATAGTAATTTTGATGGTAAGTTTTTTGTTAAAATAAAAGCTAATCAAGAATTAAAAGACAATTTTGATACTCATGTTAATGAAGGAGATTTTCTTGTACTAGGATCTACTTATAGTGTTCCTGCTGGATCATCGGTTACTGGTGGATATCATCTTAGTACTTTGACAGTTGGTTCTAACACTTTTACGATAACTACTTCTGAAGTAGAAAATCATACAGCTTCAAAATATGAAGATGATAATTTTTTTAATAACATAGTTACTGGTAACTACATTAGGATATCAGATACTAACTTTAATAATGAATTAAAATTTTCTAATTACTATAAAATAACTTCAGTAACTAAATCTAATGGAGGTGCAGCGGATGCTGAATTTGCAGTAACTTTAGCTACAAATTTATTAGTAGCTGTTAGCACTGACCAAGTTATTAGATTAGAAGTATTAAACGTAGTTAAAGAATCTGATAGTGATTCTAGTAGTCCTGCTATTTTTGAGATAGAACCAGATGATGGTTTACTTGATTTATATTATGAAACACAAGAAACATTTCCTGTAAGTGAACTAGAGGTTGTTAAAACTTTATCGTATGCTAATTCTATTAATTTTGGTAACGGAGTTGAATCAGATAGGATAAGAGATGATTTTAATGCACCTGTAATTGGTAAAGGAGTTAGAGTTTCTACTGTTATAGATGAAGTATATGCTGAAGAAACACTTACTAATAGGTTTATATATTCACAACTATATAATAGTAGTAGTGGTGTTAACAGATTAAATCAATTTATAATAGCTGATAAAATTACTAAAGATATTAATCCTTCGCATGGATCTATACAATTAATAAAAACTAGAGATACTGATCTAATAACATTATGTGAAGACAAGTGTTTTAGAGTACAAGCAAATAAAGACGCCTTATTCACAGCAGATGGTAATGCACAGGTAACAGCTAGTTTAAATGTTCTAGGACAAGTGATACCTTATGTAGGAGAGTATGGTATATCTAAGAATCCAGAGTCATTTGCTCAATATGGTTTTAGAGCTTACTTTACTGATAGAGAAAGAGGTGTTGTGTTGAGGTTATCAAGAGATGGTTTAAGTGAAATATCAGCGCTAGGTATGTCTGACTTTTTTTCAGATAAATTAGCAAATGTTAATGGTAGTGTATTTGGTAGTTATGATGATAGAAAAAACTCATACAACTTAAGTTTTACTAATCAATTAAATAGTGATACTACAGAGACAATATCGTTTAATGAAAAAATAAATGGTTGGACAAGTAGAAAATCTTTTGTACCAGAAACAGCTATAAGTTTAAATAATAACTATTTTAGCTTTAAAGCTGGTAGTATGTACAAACACCATAGTAACACAGAGACCAACGATTTTTATACTGTTACAACAGCTATTCTTTCACAGACAACTAGTTATGAGTATGAAATAACATTAACACAAAGCAACTCAGATATAGCTGTTGGCATGTATGTGTCTGGTGAAACAATACCTTCTGGTGTTACTGTATCCAGTTTGGCTGGTGGTTACTTTATAAGTACAAATAATTTAGTTATTCCATCTGGAACTAAACTTTATTTCAGCTCGTCACCAATAACAGAAAAAAAGTCTAGTGTTAAATTTTTAATGAATCAACCCTTAGGCCAAGTTAAAAGATTTAAAACATTAAACTATCAAGGAGACACTGGTTGGTTATTAAATAGTATATCAACACCAGAACACGTTGGAGAAATTAGTTTAGATGGATTTATAAAGAAAGAAGGTAAATATTTTGCTACAATTAATGGTAAAGCTGCAACAGCATCAACATTAAATGCGGAAGAATTACAAGTTGAAGGATTAGGAACTGTTGATAGTGTAGTTGGACAGGTTTTAACGTTTAGTGATGGAGTAAATAGTAACTTACAAGTTCATGATAATGTTTATTTTATACCTATTAGTGCTTCAACAGCAATGGTCAATGGAGCAATTAATGAATCAACAGTTTTAGCTGTAGATAATAATAACGGTACAATAGAAGTTGGAGATTTAGTAAAAGGAACTGGTATATCTGGTATAGTTAAAGTAGCAGCTGTCAATAGCCAAACAAGCTTAGTTTTGTCTATAGCACAAAGTATTGCAAATAATGTTAATTTAACTTTTGATAAAACAGTAGTATCTTCGTATACTTCGTCTGGTACGTGCATTGATAAAACACCAACAACAATAACAGTTAGTGGTACAGCACCTACCGCAGGTAAGTTTGTATTGTTTGATAAAGGTGGTGTTGTTAATCAATCAGGTTTATTAGGTTTCTTTGCAGAAGTAGAAATGAAACATACAACTACTAGTGCTGCTGAATTATTTTCAGTAGGTTCGCTAGTTGTTTAAATAATATATTTAAAGTGTAATAATTATAATATAAAGATATTTGATATGATAGGAGCAATAATGGGTGCAGTTGGTGGAGTTGCTAAAGTGGCAGGTGGACTAATAGGTCAAAGAGGTAGAAAAAAAGAACAACGTGCAGCTAGAGGTCAGTATGACGAAAGAATGGCGCAGTTTGAAAATCTAGACACTTCTAATCTAGCTGGCAATTTAAGTAATCCATATGAAGATGCTACAGTTAATACTCAAGGTGCTGATTACTTAGCACAACAACAGCAGCAGGCTTCAGCCAACATGATGAGCAATATGAGTGGTGCAGCAGGTGGGAGTGGTATAGCAGCTTTAGCTCAAACTATGGCAAACCAACAAGGTCAACAACTGCAAGCAGCATCAGCTAATATAGCAAAACAAGAGCAATCTAACCAACAAGCGTTTATGACTCAAGAGGCTAGAAATCAAGCAGCTTCTGTAGCAGGAGCATCTGCTGCTAGGGGTTTAGAATATGAGAAAAGTCAAGCATTAACTCAAGCTGCCGGTGCAAGAAAAGCCGCGGCAGAAGGAGCTGTTAACGACGCTAGACAAGCTATAATTGGTGGTATAGGTGATATAGCTGGAGGCGTAGCATCCGCTGCAATGGGTGGAGCAACGCCAGAAGTTGAAACTCCATAAAAATAAATAAAAATAAAATGCAAAGAAGACAACAGAGAAGTAACAGAAATGTATTATCAAGTAGAGATCCTCTTGGAGCAGGTGTTGCATATTCCAATAGTGGGTTTCAAGATTATGGCGGTATAATAAGTGATACTTTAAAACAAACTGGTGCTGCAATAGATAAAAGTCTACAAAACAGATTAGCTCAGGAAAAGTTTGAAGAAGAAAAAGCTGGTTTAATGGTTGAGGGTTTTATGGCTAACATGTCTGATGACATGGATCTAACGGCTATACCTGAAGAAGATAAAGGTATCATTACTGAATTTTCTATGAATCAAAAGCAAATCTTTGCAGATGCTGCTGAAGCCGCTTCTACCATGAAAGCTGGTAGTCCTGAGAAAATGGAACAGATAGCTATAATGAAAAAAGCTAATCAACGTTTAAAAAACGTAGATTCACAATATAAAACTTGGGGAGGTATGCGGGAAGATTACATGCAGGATTTTCAAAACAAAAACCTTTCTGAAGCTAATAATTCTGGTATAATGATACAGTCAGCTGGAATTTTTACTGGTGCTCAGCAAAGGTCTTTTGATGAGGATGGAAATATTATGTTTACAGATGCTTCTGGAAATGTTACTAGAATGTCTGATATAAAGCAACCATTTGAAAAGGCTTGGAAACAAGGTGATAAGATAAATGAAATAATGATGGGTCTATACTCTGATGGAGCTGAATTAGATGATGCTACAAGACCATATTTGAGAAATAAATTAGATAGACTTATAGATAACTCGGGTGTAGAAGGTTTACAGTCATTGGCATTTGATAAGATGGTTGGTGGAGAATCTTTCTTCAGTACGGAAGAAAAAGCAATGCTAGATGCACTTGATACGTCAGATCCTGGTACATTGATAGAAGCTAAAAAAGCAATAAAGGAAAAATTATTAGATAGGATGATGGATGTTGCTGATAATAGAGCAACTGCTGGTTTTAATAAAAAACAAGCAGCTAATAGACAAGTTCAAGGTCCTAAAAATGAAGGTTTAAATTGGCTTGAATCTAACAAAGCTTTTTTTAATCAATATAGACCAGGTAATGTAGACGATGTTATAGCAGCAGGTAAAGATGATAAAATGAAAGTTGCTAAAGGTAATCCTGATCAAATAGCAAGTAAACTAAATGAGTATGTATCTAGTAAAGGATTTGGTGTTAGATATAATCCTAAAAATAAACAATATGTATTACTTAATTCAAAGGCTAAACAAGGTTATGGATCTGTTAGAGGAGAAGGTCAAGACGGTAGTTTAATAGGTTATGACTACAATGAGTTAAATCAAATGATGCAATATATAGATCAATTATAATATGCCAAATGGAAATAAACAAAAGTATTGGTGGGAGGACGAAGCTCAGACTAAAAATTTAGTACAAGATCAACCTGAGACAACTCAACAAGCGAAGCCACAAAAGCTTTGGTGGCAAACTGATGATGATATATTAAAGCCTACAGAAACAATAAGTACCTCTAGTCCTGGTATTATAGAAACTAAAACTAAAGCTAAACCAGAAGAGGAACTTACTACAGCTCAGTCTATAAAAAACTCATTATATAATCTTGGAGAACAACTTGGAGATGTGTTTGAATTTTATGGATTAAAAGATAACGAAGACGGTACTGCGGGTGCTGGTGAATCATTTGATATAGCTTGGAATTCTTTAAAATCTGGTATATTAGGTCCATCTGAAGAAACATCAGAAGAGATATTGTCTTCTCTTAAAGGTTATGAGACAGAAAAAGCTCAGACAAAAAGAACTAAAGGTATATTAGAAAGTATTGAGAAAGGTGATATAGGTGGTGCTTTTGCAGGGGCTATCAATGCAATTACAAACGGTATTGGTAGTGCTGCTTATGGTACTGCTACTTTTGGTGCTGGTTATTTGGCTGATTATAGTGCTGAAAACTATATAGAATTTAATAAGCTTAAAGCACAAAACTTAAATAAAAGTTTTAACGATTTAGTTAAAGAAGGTGAAGCTGATGTAGCTATACCTTTAGGTATTGCCGCTGTGCAATCAGGTATGGAAGCTTTTGCTTTGGGTAAAGTTTTAAAAGTTGTAGGAGGTAAAGGTGGCATGAATCCATTAAGTTCTTTTGGTAAAGAACTAGCTACTAAAGCATTGTACAATAAATCAGCTAGAACTGCGTTAAGTATGATGGGTACAGGTTCTACAGAGTTTATAACAGAAATAGGTCAACATGCCGCTGAACAAGTAAATAAAGAACTTGGTAGAGTTGCAGGCACTGATGAAGAAGCTAAAATAAAAGATACAATATTAGAAGCTATAACCAGTCAAGAAGGTTTAGAAGCTGGTATACAAGGTTTTATAGGTGGAGCTGGTATGGCAGGTGGTAGTTATTCTGCTAGAGCAGTATCTGCGGCTAGAAAAGTTGTTTCTCCTGGAGATATAGAGGCTGACATGCTCGCAGTAAATGAACTTAATAATGAAATAAAAAAATTAGAATCATCTGAAAATTATGACGCAGCTATATTAGAAGGTAAAAAAGAAACTTTAAAGCAACGAAAAATAGCTCTTTCTGATAAAAAGAAAAAAGGTAATGATACTTACCTTAAAATGGAAGATGATCAAATATTAGAGGTAGAAGATAAAGATCAGTTAGCTAATATTGCAGCTTACAAGCTTACTGAATTAAATAAAAAGCTTGATTCTGGTCAAATAACTCAAGCAGAATATGACACGGCATCTGAAGGCTTTCGCCAAACATATGATAAAGCTAAAGCTAGAATAAATGAAATAATATATGAAGTTGATAAAGCTAAAGCAGAGGAGATATCTAAAGAAACTGGATTGAATGTTAAAAAATCAGCAACAGAGCAAGAATATGCTGATGATATAATCAAAGATCAATCAGCTGATAATGAAAGTGATCCAAATAATTTTAATAACGAAAAAGAGCTTGATGATTTTATAGCAAAAAAACCTAGAAAAAATGAAAGTAAAAAAGCTAAAGAAAAAAGAACTGCCGCAATAAACTTAAAGAAAAAAATAGAACGCGCAAAGGATACTGGTGGATTATTTAGTGGACAAGGAAAAATATTTATAAACGAAAAGTTATCAAAAGCTCAAGGCGATGTAAGTGTTAATACTCATGAAGTACTTCACCCAATACTAAATGCTTTAGTTGGTAATAGAGCAGAACAAGGGAAAATAGTTAAACAGCTTAAAAAAGCTGCTACTTGGAACCAAAGAAGATATGTTGCTCAACAACTAAGAACAAGAGGAGTTGCAAAAGAAGATCATGATACTGAGTGGATTAACATACTTTCTGATGGAATAATTAAAGGAGAAGTAGGTTATGACAAAAACACATTTGAAAAAATGGGTGATGCTTTTAAATCTATATTTGGTGCTAAGCAAGTAAGTACTGTAGGTTTTGAAAATGGTCAACAAGTTTATAACTTTATAAAAGAATATACCAGTACATCACCAGATGGTGCAGCAAGTAAAATAGCTTTGAAAGCAATAAAAGATGCTGAAGCTAAAGCAAAAGTAAAGATTAAAGATATTGGTGGTATAGGTGGATCTCAAGCATCAAACTTGAACGAGTTTTTTGAAGCAATGCATCCAGAAAGATCAAAAGAAAGCGTTGGTGAGTTTATGGACACAATGCTTGTTGATAAACAAACTGGTGTTAAAACTGATGATACATCTAATACACCTTTTGCTGACCAAATAGGTGGCATGATTGGATCTATAATAAACAGAACTTACAATAACGTTAAAGATCCTAACTCTTACACAAAGGCAGATTATAAACGTGACTTATTAAATGAAGCTATATTATTAGTAAAAAACGAATACAATCCTGAGCTTCAAAGTTTAGATAAATTTTTAAGTAGTAGATTAAATCTTAGAGCAAACAATTTAATAGATAGGCTTGGAGAAAGAGGTGATATTAAAACTGAATCAATGACTAGACAAATGGCTGGTGCTGATGAAGGTACTCCAGCTCGTCAATTTGCTTCTGAAGCACCTAATGCTTTAGAATCTATGATAGAAGTTCAAGAAGAACTAGAGAGTCAAGATGCTTCTATAAGAAAAGAACTTGAAATAGAAGACGGTAGTAGTATATACAATGAAGTAATAGCTTTAGTTAAAGAAGAAATATCAAACATAGAAGGTGTTATTAAACAATCTGATATACTTAATATTAAGAACAAACTTGTAAAGACATTTGGAAAAGCATTACAAAAAACATTAAAAAATAGAATAGGTGGTGATAAAGAACACAGAGCATTTGTTAAAAAATACTCTTTAGTTATATATAATAAATTCACTACCAAGCAGTTAACTGCATTAGCTAGAGAATTGGGTAATGATAACTACTTTACTTACAAGCCTTTAGGTGATAAGAAACTATCTTATAGCCAAGCATTAGCAGCACAAAATATGGATCTTATAGAGGTTAAAAACCTAAAATCAGGTCCTGTATTAAGATTAAAATATAATATTTCAGAAGAAACAGATAATCAAACTAGTGTAACACCTGAGACTATAGCTGAAAGATTTAATGAGTATTTCTTTCCACCAGCTATTAATCCTGTTACTGGAGAACGTAGTTCTAAAAAAGGTACTAGAAAAGATGCTATGGCTAGAAACATTGGGGCTGAAATGGCTTTTGATGCTGTTATGCAAGTTCTTACATCACCAGAGGTTATTCAATTTAGAGCTTCAAAACTTTCATCTGAATATGTAGAAAATACAGACATAGGTTTAGAAGAACTTGATGGTTTTAGTATTGACAATATAGTTAGTGAATCAATAAGTAAAGGTGAAACTAAAACAGAGCAAGAAGTAGCTGATCAAATAGCAAAAGAGCAATTACAAAATGAAGTTGCAATAGTATCAAAAGCTATATCAAGAGATCCTGGTTTTCAATTTAGTAATATAGCAGAAGGCTTAAGTGCTGATCAACAAGAACAATTAAACAATAATACATTTAGTGTTATAAAAGAACTTATTGGAGCTATAGAAAGAAGTGTTATTAAAAATGGTAAAGTAACTACTGATTTTGATAAAGTAAGCGAGGAGTTTAGAGATTTAATTAAAGCTATATTTCCAAATGTACAAGATAGAATAAGCAAGTATATACCGGAATCAAAAAGACAACTAGCTGCTAAAGTTATGTTTTTAAGTTTAGGTGCTAAGATTTCAATTTTAGAAAATAAATTTATTAAAACATTTAATAATGGATCTAAAAAATTAGATTCTGCCTGGTTTAATTTTAAAACAAAAGTAGGAACAAACCAATTGTCTCTAGAAAACATGGAGGCTATGGTTGAGCAAGCATCTAATCTGGTAGCTAAAATGCCAGTAGAATTTAGAGACTTGTTAGTTTCAGTGCTTGGCGAATCAGCCTATGCACAAGCACTTGGTCAACATTATAGAATTATTGATTCTGCAAAAGTAAAACGTGGTAGTATAACAGATCAAAACAAGGAAGGTATACAAGGAGAGGGTTTTAAAGCTTTTGACATTAATAGAAAACTTAAAAGTATAAAAGAATTAAGAGAAGGCTTAAACGAAGAAACAGATAAAACTTATATAGAATTTTTAAATAAGTTAGAAGAGTTATTAGAAGTACAAGCTTCACTGGATCCAATAACAGGAGTTAAATCTCAAATCAAAATAGCTGGTAAACAAAGACATGTTGAAAACTTAAAAAATCTTACTGGTGAAAAAAGATCTGAATACTTAGAAGAGAAAAAAGATGATATAGCTAGTATGAACAAAGCAAATCAATTAGCATTTGAAGCTTTAGCTTTATTTTTAAAAAGTGGTTATGAAAAAGAAATAATAGATCAAAGATATGTGTTAGGTGTACTTTTTGGTCAAACAAATGCTATAGGTGGTTTTAGAGGGTTTTCTAAGTTACAAGGAGTTTCTTTAGATGGTGATCTTGAAATGGGTGAGCATGCTAATATAAATGCTAAAACAATGGTAGAGTTATTAGAGTTTATTGTTAGCCCTGAAACAGCTATGCCACTACATAGAATATCAAGTAAACATACACAAATATTATTATCAAAAAAACAATCAAAAATAGTTGATAAAAATGGTAAAACTAACTTAACTGGTATTGAAAGATTTTTAGGTTTAGAATCAAAAATACAAATGATAGGTAGTGTCACTGATCTTTTATTAAATGAAATTAATCAGTTTGCTTCTAGGTTTGTTACTACTTCTGAAATACAAAACGAAACATCATCTATTGGGCAACCAAGTCAAATAGCCAATAAAATATCTAATGATGCTGGTTCTAGTGTAGATTTTAATAAATCAAAATTTTCTAAACTTACTAATTTACCTGAGTATAAAAAGTTTATGAAAGCTTTAAAAGGTAAAAAGCTTTATAGAGGAGGTGGACAAATACAACCTGGTAAAAATGCAACTTGGTGGTATGTTGATGATAAATCTGATGCTTTATTTATAAGTGAAAGATTTACAGACGATATAGCTAGAAGAGAAGGTTATGAAACTATTTATGGTCCAATAAAACAATGGACAAAAGAAGTTATGGATAAGTTTGATCCTTACTTAAATACTTTAACTTCGGATATAGATCAAATTGGTAAAAATGCATTAATCATACCAGATATAAATGTTGAAAACCAAGGATTTAAAAATTGGTTTAAAACTAATTTTCCTAATCAATATAAAAATGTTATAAATGCTTTTCATCGTGTGCCTTTAAAAATTGACATGGTATTTAATGGTGTATTAGATATAAAAGATATTTTAAAGCAAGATAATGCAGAACAAATATTAATTGGTTATATAAAGCATATAGCTAAAAACGGGCAACCAACTAGTTATTTTGATAGACTTAAACAAAATAAAACTATAAATATATATAGCAAAAACCAAGGTATGCCTGTTATTGTTTTGGGTGAAATAGAAAGTAGTAGCTTACAATTTAGTAATAATAAGAAAACAGCTTCCACTGAAGAAGATGTGTCTCCTATGAGCGAAGGCTTTAACCAAATAATAGAGCAAACAAAAGGAGTTAAGGCAGATGAAACTTTTTCAGAAACAGTTGCTAGACAAAGAGGTGCTACAATAGGTAAATATAAGTTTTTTATACCACCATCTGCTGAAGATTTTATGGGTTTAATATATTCATTTTTATCTAAAGGAACAGTTGGTGACACTCAAAAACAATTTTTTGAAACATATCTAAATGCACCTTACAAAAGAGGTATAGCTCAAATGGAATCTGCTAAGCAAAAAATAGAAGATGATTATAGAAGACTTAGACAAAAATTCAAACCTATAGCTAAAAAGCTAGGTAAAAAAATACCTGAATTAAAAGGTACTAAACTAGAAGATTTTACTTATGACCAAGCTGTAAGAATATACTTATGGGATTACTCTACTGGATTTGACAATGTAGCAGAAAAAACTGGATTGGATGAAGCTGATGTAAAAAGATTAGCAGCAATAGTTCAAAATGATACTGAATTAACTCAGTTTGCTAGAGGATTAGGATTATTAACTGGATTAGAAGAAGGTTATATACAGCCAACAAAAACATGGTTAACTGATAATATAGCTAGTGATTTAAGTAATATTGTAGATAAAATAGGTAGAAAACAATTTTTAGATGAGTTTATACAAAATAAAAATGAAATATTTTCTAAAGAAAATCTAAATAAAATAGAAGCTACATATGGTTCTAATTTTAGGGAAGCCATGGAAGATATGTTGTTCCGCATGGAAAATGGAACTAATAGAAATTTTGGCAAGAATAGATTAGTAAATCAATTTAGTAATTGGATTAATAACTCTGTTGGTGCTATTATGTTCTTTAACATGAGATCAGCTGTACTACAGATTATATCTTCTGTTAACTTTTTAAACTGGAGCGATAATAATCCACTTGCAGCAGCAACAGCATTTGCAAATCAACCTCAGTTTTGGTCAGATTTTGCTCTTATATTTAACTCTGATAAATTAAAGCAAAGACGTAAAGGTTTAAAAACAGATGTAAACCAAGCAGAACTAGCTAACTCTGTGGCTGATAGTAAAAACAAAGCTAAAGCAGCTTTGCGTTACTTATTAAAGATAGGCTTTGCACCTACACAAATAGCTGATAGTTTTGCTATAGCTGTTGGTGGCGCTTCAATGTATCGTAATAGAGTTAATACATACAAAAAGCAAGGAATGTCTATTGAAGAAGCTGAAAAAGCTGCGTTTGAAGACTTTGGAGCAATAGCAGAAGAGACACAGCAGTCATCAGATCCAGCTTTAGTTTCTCAACAACAGTCTGGTCCATTAGGTAGATTACTACTAGCTTTTCAAAATACACCCATGCAGTATGCTAGATTAATAAAAAAATCTATTTTAGATTTAGCTAATGGTAGAGGAGATGCTAAAACACACATATCAAAAATAGTTTATTACACAGCAATACAAAACATTATATTCTCTTCAATGCAAACTGCTTTATTTGCTATGATGTTTGATGATGACGAAGATGATGATGAAATGAAAGCTCAAATAAACAGAAAAGAAAAGATGGTAGCTAACGGTATGTTAGATACATTATTACGTGGTACTGGTATTGGTGGTGCTGCAGTAGCAACTATTAAAAATGCTATAATGGAATATTATAAACAAGAAAACAAAGAATATGGTAGGGATCACGCGTATACTATAATGCAGTTAATTAATGTTTCTCCACCTATAGGTTCTAAATTAAGAAAAGTTTATAATGCAATACAAACGAATAGATTTGAGAAAGATGTTATAGATGCTAAGGGTTTTGAATTAGATAGTCCCATATATAGGGTTGGTGGTAATTTAATATCTGCTGCAACAAACCTACCTGCAGATAGATTAGTTAATAAGTTAAACAATATAGCCGCCGCGGCTGACAATGAGAACAAAACTTGGCAACGTATAGCTTTAGCATTAGGTTGGAATACTTGGGATTTAAATGTTAAAAACGAAGAACATGAGTTAATAAAAACAAATGCTAAAGATGCTAGAAGAAAAGAAGGTTATAAAAAAGCTGCTAAAAAAAGAAAAACAAAAAACAGTAAAACATTATTAGAATTACAAAAAAGCACAAATACAAAACGTAAATCGTTGTTAGATCAACAAAGAAGTGCAAGCATTAAACTTAACAAAGATTAAAAACAAGTAATAATAACAATATACAAAAAGTTAAAAATATGGCAAAAGAATTAGGAGGGAGTACAAATATGGGAGTTGATGTAGATGGAGATGGTAAGCCTGATTTTCACTTAACACTGAAATCAATAGGTTTAATCATAGCTGCAGTATTTACATTGGGTAGCATGTATGTGAAGTTACAAATGGATATTGAAGATGCTAAATCAATGCCACCCGCAGCCATAGATAGAACAGAGTATGATTTAAATCATGCTTGGATGTTAGATCATGTTAAGGACTTAGAACAAGATGTTAAGGATCTTAGGAAGCATGTAGAAGATTTACAAAAAGACCTTTACAGTAAAAAAGATAGATAATGAAATTAGAACTAAAACGATTTAGTGGTCAAAGTGATACTACATTAGGATTAATGTTTGTTGATGGAGAGTTTGAATGCTTTACATTAGAGGATGAGTATCGTGCTGAGAAGGTAAAAGGTGAAACTAGGATACCTGCTGGAACTTATAAAGTTGAAAAGCGTGAGGTAATTAGTGGATTAACTGAAAAATACCGTAAAAAATATCCTTGGTTTGATTTTCACTTTATGCTTCAAGATGTACCAGGTTTTCAATATGTTTACATACACATAGGAAATGATGATGATCATACTGATGGATGCCTTTTGGTAGGCGATTCAGTTAAATCAAATAGATTTAATGAAGATAATAACTTAACTAGCTCAGGACCAGCATTTAAGAGGTTATATCAAAAGATGAGTGATGCTGATTTTGTCAGTATTAGCGTAACTGATTGTTGTACTGAGTGTAATTGTACTTGTAACTAATGGCTATCAGGAAAACAACAAAGGGTAAGGGTAGAAACTTTAGAACTACTAAAGAAGGTGCTGGAATGACAGCTAAAGGTGTAGCCGCATATAAAAGTAAAAACCCTGGAAGTAAATTAAAAACAGCAGTTACTGGAAAAGTTAAAGCAGGTAGTAAAGCCGCTGGAAGAAGAAAATCATTCTGTGCTAGATCAAAAGGTTGGACTGGTGAAAGAGGTAAAGCAGCTCGTAGAAGATGGAAATGTTAATTGTATGAAATCAAGAGGACTAGGAGACAGTATAGAAAAACTTACAAAAGCAACTGGTATTAAAAAGGTTGTTGATAGAGTATCTGAAGGATTAAATATCCCTTGTGGATGTGAAGGTCGTAGAGATGCAATGAATGTTTTATTCCCATACAATAAAAAGAAATGAGAAAGAAAAAGAAAAACTCTTGCTGGGCAGGCTATGTAGCCAAAGGCAAAAAGAAATCACCTAGTGGTAAGAAGACTAAAGGTGGTAGAACCAAGATGGTAAATAATTGTGTAAAAAAATAAAGCCGATTGTAGCTCATTAAATTCTACAATATGGCTCATATATTAACGTTTTTGAGCTACAAAATTAATTTTAATGATGAAAAAATTCAATAATTTCATCATTAAAATTTATTCATGTCTAATTGGTATTCGTGTATAGCATATAGTTATAACTTTTAGCCTTTAGCCATCACAACTTAAACATTCTTCATCCATGGCTCTTTCAGCTATATCACCTCTAAGAACTGATTCAGTTCTCATATAATATAAGGTTTTAATACCTTTTTTCCAAGCCTCAAGATGTACTTTGTTTATAAACTTAGGATCTGCTTGAGATGGGAAA
>Ga0233432_10001178_pt1 | contig 25378 bp, 26 predicted proteins | sample SI_122_August201_6_FD_179870 | JGI IMG/M metagenome (GOLD analysis project Ga0233432, IMG submission 179870) | Seawater microbial communities from Saanich Inlet, British Columbia, Canada - SI_122_August2016_10_MG | ecosystem: Environmental > Aquatic > Marine > Inlet | place: Canada: British... | reverse complement strand
ATATGCCAGTACACAGCATGGTTATATGGGTAAAATATGCCATTATAAGGTGCCAGTATAACGTGTCAGTATATGAAAGATTATGTGGGTTTAGAAGAAAAGGAAGCAGAAGGTGACTGATAAATCGTTGTTAATTCTTGATGATGATGCGCCATTGCGCAATCGGCTGAAGCGCGCAATGGAAGCGCGTGGGTTTGATGTGGTTGATGCGGGCACGGTCGCCGAAGGCATTGAACTGGTGCGCAAATCGGTACCATCCTATGCGATCCTTGATATGAAACTAGATGATGGAACAGGACTGACGCTGGTTCAGGAATTACGCAAACGTGACGACACTTGCCGTATCGTGATGCTGACTGGTTTTGGCAATATTGCAACCGCCGTAGCGGCGGTAAAAGCCGGTGCGCTGGACTATCTGCCAAAACCGGCTGATCCAGACCAGATCGTGGCAACCTTGATGCAAACGGGTGACGGCATGCCCCCGCCACCGCAGGATCCGATGAGCGCTGATCGAGTGCGCTGGGAACATATCCAGCGCGTCTATGAACAATGCGGGCGCAATGTGTCAGAAACGGCGCGCCGCCTGCGTATGCATCGACGTACTTTGCAACGTATTCTGAGCAAGCACGCACCGCGAAGCTAGGCTGTGTCGTGTTGCCATGCCGCAATGCCATTTAAGATAGATATTTTCCATACATGCTTGGCCTTGTGCGCGTAGCCTAATGCGCCTATACAAACCCAAGGCCAAAGACATATATCTGTTATTTCAGCGTTCACCGCTGGTTTCGTTAAATGGCCATTTCATAAATATATAGACTGTCGTTGATATGAAGAAAAAAGAACCTGAAATCGCAACCAAGCTGGTCCGTGGTGGCCTTGTTAGATCCGCATATCAGGAAACATCCGAAGCGCTGTATATGACATCGGGATTCGTTTATGAATCAGCCGAACAAGCGGCGGCGGCGTTTCGTGAAGAAACGGATAATTTCGTTTATGCCCGTTATGGGAATCCGACCGTTGCCATGTTTGAAGAGCGTCTTGCCATGCTTGAAGGGGCGGAAGCCTGTAAAGCAACGGGAACCGGCATGGCTGCGGTTTTTGCGGTGATGGCATGCCAGCTGGAAAGTGGAGATAGGGTGGTTGCCAGCCGTGCCCTGTTTGGTGCCTGCCACGTTATTCTGACCAAGACATTGCCAAAATGGGGCATCGAAACAGTGCTGATTGATGGCACCGACCTTGACGCATGGGAAAAAGCGTTAGAGACGCCAACAAAGATGGTCTTTTTTGAAAGCCCTTCGAATCCGTTGCTTGAACTGGTTGATATTGCGGCGGTATCGGATATGGCGCATGCCTCAGGTGCTATGGTTGTGGTTGATAATGTGTTTGCCACGGCCCTGCATCAACGCCCGCTTGAACTAGGCGCCGACATAGTTGTCTATTCGGCGACCAAGCATATTGATGGTCAGGGACGCTTGATGGGTGGGGCGGTGCTGGGCGATCAGCGCTTTATAAAGGATGTATTTACACCCTTTTACCGGCAGACAGGGGCGGCGATCAGTGCCTTTAATGCCTGGGTGATGCTGAAATCGCTTGAAACATTGTCATTACGGGTGGAAGCGCAATGTGCCAGTGCAATGCGGATTGCCACCATGCTGACAGAGCATAAGATGGTGCGCAATGTGCGCTATCCCGGGCTGGCGAACCACCCGCAATATGACCTTGCCCGCAAGCAGATGCGTGGGTTTGGAAGCATGATTGCGTTTGAAGTTGATGGCGATGAAGCCGGTGCCTATGGTGTTTTGAACGCGCTATCACTGATTGATATTTCGAATAATCTGGGCGACAGTAAATCACTGGCCTGTCATCCCTATACAACAACACATTCCAGTCTGAGTGATGAAGAGTTGGCAGAGTTGGGAATCAGCACATCGCATTTACGGCTTTCGGTCGGTCTTGAAGCTACTAATGATCTTATGAATGATATTGAACAAGCCCTTCGTATTTTAGGATAATTATTTTGGAAACTGCCGCTATTTATGCGTTTGGCGCCGCTATCTGCTGGACGCTGGCGGGGTTATTTGGTCATGCGCCAGCGCGCGCCCTTGGATCACTTCATTTCAACCGCCTTCGGATGATTGCCGCGGCAGGGATTATGGCGGTGCTTCTGGTCATGACAGGGCGTAGTTTTGCCCTTGATCCAATATTTATCTGGCCGCTTGTTATGTCATCAATTGTGGGAATTGTGCTAGGCGATTTTTTCCTGTTTCTGACGATGCGCCGGTTAGGGCCACGCCGGACAAATATGCTGTTTTCATCTAATGCTCCCATGACCGCATTGCTGGGCTGGTTAATCCTTGGCGAAGTGCTGGTCATGCATGATGCGCTGGCTGTCATCATTGCCTTTGTCGGTATCTGTTTAGCGATCATTTATGGCAAGCGCCGCGATTTGATGCATGTATGGGAAGATGTGACACCTCCCTTATCACTGGGCATTCTGTTTGGTTTGCTGGCAGCTTTGGGGCAAGCGATCAGCGCGATTATCATTCGTCCCGCGATGAGTGACGGGCTTGATCCGATTATGGCCAGTCTTGTAAGGGTGATGATTGCGGCTGTGTTTTTCTGGGCAAGCTATCCTTTTGACAAGACACAACGCGCCAAACCAGTCTTGCCAGATGGCAAGATTCTGGTGAATGTTTTTTTCAACGGATTATTTGGTCTGGGCGTAGGCATGGCTTTGTTCTTGAAAGCACTTGAAACCGGACATATTGCGATTGTGGCGATTTTGACAGCCACGACGCCAGTATTGATTTTACCGTTTGTCTGGGTGCGAACCCGTATGATGCCTGCGTGGGGGGCATGGGTTGGTGCCTTTCTGGTTGTTGCATGTGCCAGCTTGCTGGTACTTTAGATACATGACGTCATGATCTTATGTGAGGCGGGGGCTGGTGACTGAACAAAACCGAAATGTGGCGCTTTTGATCCTGTTGGCGCTTGTCTGGTCGTCATCCTTTTCGGCGATCAAATTAGCGGTTGTTGAAACCGGCCCGCTGACGCTGGTTGGTTTGCGCACGCTTATTGGCTTTTTTGTGGTGCTGTTATTCATACAATTTCAGTCCGGTTTTGTCTGGCGTCCGTATGTGCGTCATCTTCCCTATCTGTTTGTCATGAGTGTGATTGGGATGAGCGTGCCATTTTATCTGATTTCCGATGCCGAACTGGTTCTGGATTCGTCACTGACCGGACTGTTGATGTCGGTTGGGCCTTTGTTGACAATCATCGGTGCGCATTTCTTTGCTGAGGGTGAACGCATGTCAGTCAATAAGATGATGGGCGTTCTGATTGGCCTGTCAGGGGTGGTGATATTGTTTGGGCACGCCGCGATGAATGCTGGTGGGACGCATATTATTCCGCAGATTCTGGTCTGTTTGGCCACAGGGTGCTATGTGGCGGCGGCATTGATGGCACGGCGGTTGCCACAGGTGCCAGCGTTATTTATTGCGGTAGTGATTATGGGGTTTGTGACAATACAGATGGTGCCACTGGCATTTCTGTTTGAACAACCGCTGGCATGGCACGGGTGGTCAGGTGAAGCATGGCTGGCGATTTTATGGCTTGGGGCGTTACCAACCGGTTTTGCTTTTTTCCTGCGTTATCATCTTATCAAACGTGCTGGGGCTGGCTTTACATCCTTTATCGGATACCTGATTCCAGTTTTTTCGGTTTTTCTGGGCGCGCTTTTGCTAGGCGAGTCATTAGGTTTGGACAAATTTATCGCGCTGGGGCTGATTCTGACAGGGCTGGCGGTGGCCCAACGCACAAAGCAGGCGTAATCTGATAATGCTATTTTTACACAAATTAGAATCAGTATTTAAAAATCAGTGGACGAAAACGCCCAAAACAACGTAACGTAACGCGGTCAAAAAGGGGATTTACCGATCATGACGCCATGTATTTGGAAGACTGTATTAAATAAGGTGGTGGTTATTGCGCTGTCGCTTTTGCTAGCCGCGTGTCATTTAGCCCAGCCCCAGGTAACATCAACGCCGTTGAAAAAACCCGGTTCACAGACTACAGACACAGTAAGTCAGGATGTGGAAGCAACGCCAGCACCGCTACCTAGTCTGGAATTTGAATGGGATACAGGCTATTCGAGTGTCATTTTGCCGCCAGACGAAGTACGCAAGGCCGCTATAGAATCATGCAAGGCCCGCGGTTTTGCCAGAGGCTATATGATCAGTGTGGCTTTGAATGAAGGCAAAGTGCGCGCCCTATATGGATGCCGTGGCCCAAATTAGGCCACAGGCAGGTTTAAGAAAATTACAAATAAGCGTTTTGCTTTAGCCAGCGTCGGCGTCTAGGTCAGCCGCGTCAATGGCTGCAAGTGCAGCAGCTTCGTCATTATCAGATGTGTCACCGGATATGCCGACCGCGCCAAGCAAGACACCGTTTTTATCGCGAATCAGAACGCCACCAGGCACAGGCACGAAATTACCATCAGCAAGACCGTTCATAGCCTGAATAAAATAGGCCTGTTGTTCCGCCCGATTCATAAGCGCACGTGTGCCAAGGCCAAGTTGAATGGCGGCAGATGCCTTGCCCAACGCAATTTTGGCGCGAAGCTGGCTGACACCATCTTCTGACATGCACATGACGATTGATGCACGTGGATCAAGCACGACAACGCTGAGGGGTTTCAAGGATAATGCACGGCCTTTGGCAAGGGCGGCTTTGGCGATAATGTGGGCTTGATCAAGCGTAATTGACATTATGGACTCACTGTAAAGGTTGCAGAACAGGCAAAGAGATCAGAAACAAGGACAATCTAGAAACAGGTATGTATAGGACAACTGACGAGCGAATTTGGCATGGTTTCAAACCGTTGCGCAAGTCCCTTTATTGCCGATGCCAGCCCAAATATAAGCAATTTAGACTAGCCAATCTTGGGTGAAAACTATTAGGGTGTATCGCATTACAGGGCATTATGCTGGCCTGTTGTCAATCCAGTGTGGATTTGAGTTTGTTATGAATGGGGGAAGCATGACAGCGAAAACAGAACGTAATGATGGCGATAACATCAGATCATGGGCGCCGCAGGCGATCATTTATGAACATGACTCGACATCTTTTGAAGCTTATTTAGTGCTTGAAGGCGAGGTTGAGATTTTTGCGCCATTAGGTCTGAAGCTGAATACGATTGGTCAGGGCGAGATTTTTGGTGAGGCATCTTTGTTGTTGAATGCAAAAAGATCAGTTACAGCGCGGGCTGGCAATATGCCAGTCAAAGTGCGAAAAATTCCGCGTAGCTATTTCGACCAACTGCAAAATAAGGACCTTGTCATGACAGCCTTATTGAAGAATGTTCAGTTGCGGTTACAGGATTCAAACAAGCAAAGCAGTGACCTGGCCAAAGAAATCGGACAAATTCTGAAACTTGTTGAAATGCAGGTTAACACCAACAAGGAAGTGTCAACGCGTCTTAGTACTATTCATAAAAGGCTGAATGGTGAAATGATCTTTGGTGATTGATACAGCCAGAGGCTGTTAATGAGGGTGTTCAAAACCCAGCAGACGGAGTGATATAGGATGGAAGCAAGCGTAAAGACAGCTGGAAAAGCTGTGCCAGAAGCCCGTCGTTTTGCATGGCAGCATGAGGCAAGCGACGCGATGCGGCAGGCCTTTGCCGAAGATGGCTATCTGATTGTTGATGATTTTGTCACGCCAGCGATGTGTGACAGCTTGATGGCGCGTGCGCATAGCCTGATTGATGCGTTTGACGTTGACGCGCATCAGGTGGTGTTTTCAGCAACAGCGCAAAGCCACGCCGCCGATGATTATTTCCGCGAATCTGCCTATAATATTTCATGCTTTCTGGAAGAAGGTGCGCTGGACGCGGATGGCCAGCTTAACCGTGATAAACATGTGGCGGTGAACAAAATTGGCCATGCGATCCATGATCTTGATCCGGTGTTTTCTGCATTTTCGCATGCCGATGATCTGGCCGCTGTCACGCGATGTATTGGTATGGTCGCCCCTTTGCAACTGCAATCAATGGTGATCTGCAAACAGCCAGCAATCGGTGGGGAAGTGTCAGGCCATCAGGATTCAACCTTTATCTATACCGAACCGGAAAGCTGTATTGGTTTCTGGTTTGCGCTGGAAGATGCCACATTGGAAAATGGGTGCATGTATGCCGCACCAGGTGGACATCTGGCACCGCTTCGTGCCCGCTTTCAGAATGTGGATGGCAGCATGAAGATGAAGCAATTGGATGATGCGGAACTGCCCGAAGCGACGGTGCCGCTTATCGCGCCAAAGGGAACATTAATCGTGCTTCATGGGCGGTTGCCACATACGTCACCCCCGAATTTGTCGGCAAAATCACGTTATGCCTATACGATTCACATGATCGAAGAATCGGCGCATTACGCGGCAGATAATTGGTTACAGCGTCCTGATCATATGCCGTTGAAGGGCTTTTAGATGTCGGCCAAGGATGACGATTTTACCGAGCATCTGCTAGACCAATTTGCATCCTATTTCATTCTTACGATGGTGGGATTCTATATTATAAAAGGCTTGCGTGAGCATAAGCTACGAAGTGATGCTGCCGCGACACCTCCGCGATAGAACCTGCGGCCACGGTTTGCGTGTGGACCATCGTTATACATCAAAATGCAAAAATATTTTGCGGCGGTAATGCGCTGTGTTCAGTTGACATAAATGCAGTAAATGCCCAGATGGTTGTTATGGCGGCAGATGAATGGTCTGCCAGTGATTGAGGTATATGATATGTCGCAAAAGAAACTTGAAACGATTGTTCCCCCAGCGCCACCGCATTTCGTCGGTGACGGGTTTCGTGTGCATGGATTTATTCCAGGATCAGCTCCGCTAAGCATGGAACGGATGAATCCGTTTTTGATGTTTGATTATAACTCAAAATTCTATTTTCCGCCGTCCGACACGCCGCGTGGGGTAGGGGTGCATCCGCATCGTGGTTTTGAAACGGTGACGATCGCCTATAAAGGCAAAGTCGCGCATCATGATAGTAGCGGCGGTGGCGGTGTGATCGGCGAAGGTGATGTGCAATGGATGACCGCCGCATCAGGCGTGTTACATAAGGAATTTCACGAAGAAAATTTCAGTAAACAAGGTGGTGATTTCCAGATGGTCCAGCTTTGGGTCAATCTGCCAGCCAAGGATAAAATGTCGGCGCCTAAATATCAGGACATAAAGAACGCCGAAATGCCCAAAGTGAAGCTGGATAATGCTGGCGATGGTGATGGCGGCTTTGTCGAGGTGATCGCTGGAGATTATCAAGGTGCGACGGGGGCAGCCAGTACCTTTACACCAGTGAACATTCTGAACGCGCGAATGAAAAAGGGTGCGTCTGCCGCCTTTAACTTTCCCGCCGAGAACAATACGGCGTTTCTGGTGGTTGAAGGCAGTGTCATTGTGAATAATGCTGACAAGGTGCCAACGGATCATTTTGGTCTGCTTGAAAATGCGGGTGAAGATTTTTCTGTTACCGCCGAAGAGGATGCGGTTGTGCTGGTGTTAAGCGGCCAGCCAATCAATGAACCGATTGCTGCGCATGGCCCGTTTGTGATGAATAGCCGCGCCGAGTTGATGCAGGCGTTTGAAGATTATAATAACGGAAAATTTGGCTATCTGACCTGATAGATATTGCTTGCAAAGATATGTGAGTTGCAGACATCATGACCTGTCGGTAATTTCGGCAGGTGATGATATGACTATTGATGCCACCACATTGATAAACTTGGATCACTTTCCCATTCATAGTGATGGGCTGGCGCGTGATGCGTTGATTGATCAGGTTCACAAAAAACTGGCAGATGATGGCTGTGTGGTTCTGAAACAATTTCTGACACCTTTGGCGGTCAGACTTGTGACCAAAGAAGCCGATTCGGTCGCGCCATTTGCCCATCGTTCCTTTAACCGCACCAACGCATATTTCACCAAGGATGATCCGGCTCTGGATTCCGATGACCCACGGCGCCAGTTTTTTGATCGTTCGAATGCGTTTATTCCAGCTGATCATTTTACCACCGACGGGCCGTTACGCGTGATACGTGATTTTCCAGCTTTCGACCCGTTCATAAAGGCGTGTCTGGGACAGGAAAATGTCTATCGATATGCCGACCCGCTTGCTGATGTCATTGTCAATATGGCTGAAGAAGGTGCGGGATTTCCATGGCATTTTGACACTAATAATTTCACTATCACGCTGGCCATACAAAATTCTGATGAAGGCGGTTTGTTTCAATATGCGCCAAATATCCGTCGTTCAGGTGAGAATTTTGACGACGTGAAACAGGTGCTTGATGGAAGCTCGGACAAAATCGTGTCGCTGGCGCTTGAGCCAGGTGATCTGCAGATTTTCAAGGGACGTTACTCGTTACATAGGGTCAGTCCATTACGTGGTAAGCAGAAACGCTATGTGGCGATTTTTTCCTATGTTGAAGAGCCAAATATGGTGGGGACCCCCGAACGCGTAAAACAGCTATATGGGCGCGTATTGCCAATTCATCTGGAACGTGCCGGGCAGCGCGCCGATAGCTATATTGATTGAAGTACATGTGAAATAGGCGGCAACTGCAAAAGCAGGATATTCAGTGGCTATGTTTTTCTATATGCTTGAGGGTAGGAATGCGTGATTGAGATGCGTGCAATCGGCAGGTATCATTATGTTTGGTGCTGTTAGAAAGTGGAAATGACAAATGGTGCGAATGGGGTTTTTTGATCTGATCAGAATACGGGTGGGCGTTTTATTACTGTGTTCTTTGGCGATGGTCGGTGTTTCAAAGTCTGCTTCTGCGAACAGTACAGCCATTATGGTTACCGAATTTGGACAAGCTGATCTGACCGTGCGCATGAAATCAACAGGTGATGTTGATGAAGTGTGGCGTGTAACAGGTTCTTGTCAGATAGCGGACACCTATCTGTCGGTTCAGGTTAAGGATTATGGATATGCAGATTTGACCGTCAAAATTCAGTCTAAGGGCGATGCGGACAAGCAGATATGTATCAAAAACCCAGAAGATGTCCCCGAATGGATGATGAAAATGCTGTTTTAGGCATCAGCCTTTTCCAGATGTTTATAGACAGTGTTGCGGGATACACCCAGGCGGCGCGCGACAAGGCTGACATTGCCGCCGGTTTCAGCCCATGTTTTTTTAATCATAACGCATGTTTCCATGCGCACAGGCGAGCTTGTGCATTTGGGGCATGGTGCGACCGTTGCGCCACCAAGCGATGCTAGAACGATCTGGATGTCCTCACGGATTACCAACTCGTCGGATTTAGCGACAACAAGCTGCAAGACGCGGCGTAACTGTTTTATATTGCCAGGCCAGAGCATCGCCTTTAGATGGTTAATCGCCACTTTTGATAAAATATGCTGTGGTGATATTTCGGCCATCAGGGCATGAGCAATTTTTTGAAAATCGGATCGCTGTGCCAAGGCAGGAACTGTTATCTGACATCCCTGAATGGCCTCGTTAAATTCGTAATTGTAAGATGATTGGTCGTCACCATCATCAGTCAGGCATTTACCAGCAAAGAAAAACGCATTAATAGCGGGTTGATCTGCTATTTCGCGGCGTGCTTCCTCATGTGCCATGACCTGTAGAATGGTCTGCTGGATTTCAGATGCAAGAGTGGTGATGTTATCAAAAAAGATCGTGCCGCCACGCGCTTGCGCCAGCTTGCACGTTTTTCCACTATCGTTTCCAGCTTCAAAAAAGCCAAGTTGATCCATATCGCCAAAAAGCTGGGCTTTATAATTATCTGTATTCATCAAGTTGCAATCAATTTTAACAAAGGGTGTGTCCTTGAGAAAACATGTATGCAGATGGTGGGCAAATTCGGTCTTTCCGGTGCCGCGATCACCTTCGATATAGACAGGCAAACCCATTTTTACCGTGTTATGAACCATTTTGATTTGGTGGGCGAATAGCTCGTCGTCATAAACCTTTGCGCCAAACTGGTCAGCATGCTTTGTCGATAAAGTCTGGGTTTTGCTTTGCTGGTCTGTTGCAGGCTTTGCATGGTCAGGAAACCAGATATCTGGTGTTGTTGGCGATGCATTCAGGACGCGTTTTAAAATGGAATGCTGAACGGTCATGAACACGACGGACCCCATGACATCGCGGATCTGGATGACTTCATTGGCACGTAGCTGATCGATAATAGCCGAAAAATTGACTGAAAATACGTCGCCAAAATGCTGGCGGCTGGACAGGTCAAGACCGCTAAGCATGGCCTTGGCATTCACATTTGCACCTTCGATAAAGCCGTATGTGTCAACCGCAATCAAGGCGACGCTGGTTGTTGGCAAATATTCATGGCGTGCATGAAACGACAAGATAAGCGAGTTACTGAACTGTTCAACAAAAAGGCGATTTTCAACATTTCGTGAGGCCAGCTTAACCAGAGCTAGCGTGTGATTGTTACGGGCGGTCGCATCGGATGTGGCATCAATAACGCCGACAATGCGTTCTTCATGATCGAAAATTGGACAGGCAAAGCAGGATAGATCACCCAATTTATGGAAAAAATGATCCTGACCTGAGACGATCTGAGGTTGGCCACTATGTAGTGCCAGCCCCAGCGCATTTGTGCCACGTAGCTGTTCCATCCAGACTGACCCCGGAATAACAGCCTTGCCGCCTTCGCCAGCCTTGAAATCTTCATCCTGAATCGAATCAAGCACAACACCAGCATCATTTGCATAGGCAACCATGAAGTTGGTGCCAGCAATCTGGTTATATAAAAGTTCTAGTTCGGGGGTAACAAGCTGGCGGATATAGTCATTTTCTTCGAGTATTTCGGTCATCTGGTTATCAGAAATAACAGCTTCAACGGGCTTTCCCGATGATAGCAAGCCAAAATTTTTGCACCGTGCCCAGCTATCTGAAATTGCCGTTATGCCAGACTGGTCGCCATCGTTGTTGTGACCAACAACATTGCGCTGATTTTTACCAAAATTTGTATCCGCACACATACCGTAATCTTTCATTTTTATTACAGTAACGTCCGCCGATAAGTGGCGCAATGTTCAAAAAGTGAACAGTTTTTTGCGATAGTTGTGCAGATCTGAGCATATATCGGCGTTGTTTCGCAATTTTTTCCCTGCAAGGGTAAATTAGAAAAATATAGCAGGTGTAAAAAATGAAAGCACAAGTTCTTAATAAATATGACGATGATCTGACAGCATCAAGCTGGGTTGATATGGAAAATGTTCCTGACCCGATTATTGAAAAATCTAGTGACGTGATTGTCCGGATTGGCGGCGCAGGTGTTTGCCGTACTGATTTGCATATAATCGAAGGCGTATGGCGTGTGGCCAATGATCCCAATGGTGATGCTTTATTGCCGTTGATTATGGGTCATGAAAATGCAGGTTGGATCGAAGATGTGGGATCCGAAGTGGAAGGTCTCAAGAAAGGCGATCCGGTGATTGTGCATCCAAAGATCACAGGCGGTACATGTATTGCTTGTCGTCGTGGACATGATATGCACGGTGAAAACGGATCTTTTCCAGGGGTTGATTGTAATGGTGGATATGCCGAAGCTTTGAAAACGTCGGCACGTAACATCGTCAAACTTCCTCAGACATTGGTACCAAAAGAAGTGGCAGCCTATGCTGATGCCGGGCTGACAGCCTATCGGGCAGCAAAAAAAGCGTCACGTCATCTTTTGCCAGGTGAAAAATGTGTGGTTATCGGATCCGGTGGCCTTGGTCATATCGCCATTCAGGTGTTACGCGCCATGTGTGCAGCCGAAATCATCGTGGTTGATCCGTCTGAACTGTCATTGTCTTTGGCTGAATCCTGTGGTGCAGATCATTTGGTCAAAGCGGATGGCAATGAGGTCGAAAAAATTCTGGAACTTACAAAAGGCAAAGGTGCTGAAGCGGTGATGGATTTTGTCGCTGAGCGCGGCACGACAGCCAAAGGTCTAGCCATGACCCGGGACATGGGTAGTTATTATGTCATCGGCTATGGTGAAGACATTAACGTAAGTGCCTTTGAAATGATTACGACCGAGAAAAACATCATCGGTAGCCTGGTCGGCACATGGGCAGAACTTACCGAACTGATGGCGCTTGCCGACAAGGGCAAAGTCAATCTTGCAGTCCAAGAATATAGTCTTGATAACGCCAATCAGGCGCTTCAGGACCTCAATAACGGTAAGGTCAAGGGCCGTGGTGTTCTTGTCCCGTAAGATTTTTAAAAAGAAGTGAGTACCCAAAAACGGAGGAAACAATGAAGAAGACTATGTATGCAACCGGTTTGGTTGTTGCGGCAACATTAGTTGCCGGTACAGCTAATGCCGATAAGTGGAGCGATCAGTTTCCACATATTAAGAACACTGGCGATATAGCTGGTGAATGTTCGTATGAGTCTATGTCCAAAAAGGACTATAGTGGCCGTACATTAACCATCAACACACATGCTGTGCCTGTTATTGGTGAGCCAACAGCCCTGCATGGCGAACAATTTTCCAAGTTAACAGGCGCGACTGTTAACATTACGCATACGCCTGCGGGTGATCTGTATGCCAAAGCAATGGTTCCGTTCCAAACTGGACAGGCACCTTATGATATTGTTTTTGGCTTCTCGAACTTTATCCGTGACTGGAAACAGTATCTTGAGCCTGTGCCAGCGAAATACGTGAACATGCGGCAGATGAAGGACGTAACCAAGTCACATATTGATGTGGCATCATGGGATGGCCAGATGATCCAGTTCCCAATTGATGGTGACCGTCATTATCTGAAATACCGCAAGGACGTAATCGATAACCCTGAGTTCCAGAAGAAGTACAAGGCTGATACAGGCCGCGAACTTCGTGTGCCACGCACATGGAAAGAGTATGGACAGATCGCCGCCTACTTTAATGCTCAAGATTGGGATAATGACGGCGAGCTGGAATATGGTGCCGCTGAAGTCATGGCGAAAGACATTCTGGGATCGGCTGCCTTCTTTAGTCGTTCTGCTGCATATTCAAAGAATCCTAATACACCAGGTGGCTTTTACTTTGACCTAGAAACAATGACACCTTTGATTAATAATCCAGGTTTTGTTGAGGCTCTGACCGATTGGGTTGAAGCTACAAAATATGTCCCACCAGGCGGCATTAACTTCAGTCTTGGCGATGAAATCAACTCATTTGGTGGTGGACAGGCTCTGTTCAGCTTTTCATGGGATGACGCCTTTGTAAAAGCTATGGAAGACGATAGCCCAATCAAGAACAAGGTTGGCGTAGCTCCTTTGCCAGGTGCTGATCGCGTATGGAACCGTGTTTCAGGTAAATGGGATGAAGGTTACAACCAAGCACCATTTATTGTGTGGGGCTGGGCTGCCGGTGTTGCCAAGAAAAGTGATGACCATGACATGGCCTTCGACTATCTGTGCTTCTTTGCCAATGATGCGAATCACCAGGCTGATATTGCCATTGGTCGTTTCGGTGTGAACCCGTTCAAGAAGTCTGACTTTGTTCCTGAGATCTATGTTGAGCGTCAGGGATGGGATCAGGAAATTGCCGAAGAATATTCTCAGACATTGCTTGATATGGAAGAGAAAAGCACAAACCGTGTGTTTCCTCTTCGTGTAGCGGGCACTTCGCAATTTACAGAAGCTGTTGCAACAGGAACAGCCAAAGCACTTGCTGGACAGCTATCACCTCAGGAAGCGCTTGATGAAGTTGCTGCTGAGTGGACTAAGATTGTTAAGCGTGTGGGTGCAGATAATGTCAGAAAAGCATATTCTGCCGGTGTCGCACTCGAAGACAACCTGAACTAATCAGGCTATAGTAAATAATATATGGTCACTCTGAATTGTCAGGGTGACCATATTAGCTAGTAAGATGAACATTTTACTTAGAGATTAATTATGAACTTTAAACATAAACACATTTTTCTATTACCCGGTTTGCTGACGCTGCTTGGCATTCTTATTTTCCCAATTATTTTTACAGTCCGGCTTAGTTTGTCTAGTTGGGACAGTTTTTACCCGGGTCTTGATTTCATTGGTTTGGAAAATTACGTCCGGCTTTTTACCGATGATCTGAGGTTCTGGGAGTCATTTGCCAGACTTAGTTTCTTGTCTGTAACGACCGTATTTCTGCAATATGTCATTGGCTTTTCGTTGGCGCTTATGGTCTGGGAGGACATAAAGTTTCAACGGTTTTTCAGAGTTCTGTTTCTGATCCCGATGATGTCCACGCCAGTTATCATGACTGTGATCTGGCGCACGGTTTTTCATGAGTCACTTGGTCCGGTAAATGATTTCTTCAGTTTGTTTGATATGGCACCTCCCTGGCTCAGCAACGAATATCTTTCTTTGGTGACAGTTATAACTGTTGAAGTATGGCAGTGGACGCCTTTTATGTTCCTACTGATGCTTGCAGGCTTGCTATCGCTTCCCAAAGAACCGTTCCTTGCCGCATCGATTGATGGCGCAGGCCCAATTCGTAAATTTGTATATGTCACCTTTCCATTGATGGCACCGATATCTATTGGTGCGATTATTATCCGCCTCATTGAAGCATCCAAGATCATGGATACGGTTTATGTGCTGACGTCTGGTGGACCTGGCACATCAACGGAAACATCAAGCTATTATATTTTCATCAAAGGATTGCGTGAATTCCAGATGGGATATTCCGCGGCTCTGTCATTCACATATCTGATTATCATGATTATCAGTCTGACAGTGATTGCCAATGTTTTGGTCAAAATTTTTATAAAGAAAGCCTAACTCATGACCTTTATATATCGTGCTTTGAAATACGGATTTGTCTCGGTTTGGTCGATGTTCGTAATCGCGCCATTTTTGTGGGCACTATCAACATCATTCAAAGACTTCAATTCAGTTACAGGCAGTGCAACCTATATTCCATGGGTTGATTTCGAGCCATCACTTGAAGGCTGGAAAGTGCTCGTAAGGTCGCCAGCGCAAGGTGGTGTTAATATTGTTGAACCGTATTTCAACTCGATCTTTGTGACCTGTTCGGCCAGCCTGATCAGCATCATTCTGGGTACGCTTGCGGCCTATGCGCTATCACGTTTTACGTTTAAAGCAGGCTTCATAAAGAACAACGATATAACCTTCTTCTTTATTTCACAGCGCATCATGCCGCCAGTTGTTCTATCGATTCCGTTCTTTATCATGCTTGGTTTCCTCGGGTTGCTGGATAGTCTGTTCGGACTGATTCTTGTCTATATCGTGTTGCTCATGCCGATTGCGGTATGGATCATGGTTGATTTCTTTAACAAGGTGCCACGTGAGATTGACGAGACAGCTCTGATTGACGGGTGTAATCCATATCAGGCGTTTTATAAGGTCGTGCTTCCAAACTCTATACCCGGGCTGATTGTTGCAGGTCTGTTCTGCATGATTTTTGGTTGGACCGATTTCTTCTTCGCGTTCATCCTGACCTTTACCGAAGTGCAATTATTGCCAGTAGCTATTGTGGCGCTGAATTCTTCAATTACACCATGGTGGAGCTTGTCGGCGTCGGCGCTGGTATCTGTTGCACCACTTATCGTGGTCGCGTTCCTTGTGGAACGCTATCTGTCAAAAGGCAATCTGTCGGGGGCATTGAAGTAACATGGATCTCGTTGCAGAAAATCTAACCTATAAGCCACAAGACGAATTTCATCTTGATGATGTGTCATTCACCATGAAACGTGGCCAATTATATACCATTCTTGGACGTACCCTAGCAGGCAAGACAACTTTGCTGAAAGCGATAGCAGGTCTTCTGACTGTTGATGGGGGAAGCATAAAGGTGGGTGGGCAGGACTTTGGCAATATTCCCGTATGGGAGCGTAATATTGCTATGGTGTATCAACAATTCATCAATTACCCGCATCTGACAGTGTTCAACAATGTGGCCTTTCCTTTGCGCCAGCGCAAATTGGATGAAGCGACAATCAGTCAGCGTGTCATGTCATCACTTCAAACGGTGGGTCTTGAAGGGTTTGAGGCGCGAAAGATACAGGCGCTTTCTGGTGGCCAGCAACAACGTGTTGCTTTGGCACGGTCGTTGGCCAAAGAAGCCAATATTTTGTTGCTTGATGAGCCGTTGGTAAATCTGGATTACAAATTGCGTGAACAACTAAGAGAAGAATTCAGGAATATTTTCTCGACGCGCGTATCGTCGGATTCAATCCTGATTTATTCCAGCACCGATCCAGTTGAAGCGATGCAGCTTGGTGGTGAGATTATCCTCATGGATGAAGGCCGCATTCTTCAGCAAGGCCCTGCTAAGGATGTGTTTGAAAATCCAGCCAATATCCGCGTTGCCGAAATTGCCAATGATCCAGCGATGAATCTGTTGCCTGGTCAGATTAGTGATGGCCGCATTGTGGTGAATAAGGATATATCGATGCCTATACCCGCACATTTCAAATCATTAACCGCTGGTGATTATACATTTGGTATTCGTGCAGCTGATGTATCGTTGGCATCGAAAGGCTTGCCATTTCTTGTTGAACTGGCCGAAATCAGCGGTTCGGAGACCTATCTGCATGTCAAGAACGGCGATCAGACGATTGTCGGACTGCTTGATATGGTTCGTGATTTTACCGCTAACGAAAAGGTCAAGCTGGCACTTGATAGTAGCAAAATGTATGCCTTTGGTGCTGATGGTGCGCTTGTATCGTCGCCCTTTGGGAAGGTGAAATAATGGCTAGAATTGATCTTGATAATATTGCGCATAGCTATGATCCAAATGTGGCTGATCCAGTTTACGCTTTACGAAAGTTCAGCCTGACCTGGGACGATGGTGGCCGGTATGCCATTCTGGGGCCGTCTGGATGTGGTAAGACAACAATGCTGAACATCATGTCTGGTATCGTTACGCCATCCGAAGGGCGTATTCGCTTTGACGGTGAAGATGTGACGCAAAGCAAAACTGCAAACCGCAATATCGCACAGGTTTTCCAGTTTCCAGTCATTTATAACACGATGTCGGTTGGTGATAATCTGTCATTTCCGCTGGTTTGTCGGAATGTTGATTCCGCAGTGATTAAGCGCAAGGTACAGGAAGTGGCCGAAACGCTGAGTCTTGAGCATTTACTTGATAGGCCAGCCAACAGCTTGACCGCCGACCAGAAGCAACTGATTTCACTTGGCCGCGGTCTGGTACGAGACGATGTGGCGGCGGTGCTGATGGATGAACCATTAACAGTGATCGATCCGGATCTGAAATTCCGGTTGCGACGCAAGCTGAAAGAAATCAACGAACTGTATAAATCAACGCTGATCTATGTAACGCATGACCAGAATGAGGCGATGACCTTTGCCCATAATATTATCGTTATGGATGAAGGATCACTTGTGCAGGTTGGCACACCACAGGAATTGTTCGAGCGGCCACAAACGACGTTTGTCGGCTATTTTATTGGCGCACCCGCTATGAATATGTATGACGGGACGATCAGCGGTAAGAATGAAGTCAGTGTCGATGGCCATAAGTTCAAGACCAAGACTGATCTCAGTAAAATCAAGACCGATAATGTGAAACTGGGGATTCGTGCCGAATTCATTACATTGTCAGCCAAAAAATCGACAGGTGCCATTGAAGCAAATGTGACGCGGATGGAAGATTTCGGCAATTACCGGCTGGTAACAGCGCAGGTGAGCAGCATGGTTATTAAAGCCAAGATGAAAAGAGAAGCGACAATACCAACAGATAAAGTTTGGCTGACATTCCCCGCTGAACGTTGCTGTGTATATGCTGATGAAGTGCTTGTGTAATCAGCCATAATCACATTTTGGTTACGTGACGATCTTTAGTCTCTAAAGTTTTCAAACTGCAAGGGAAGGCCTGCATCCAGTTCTTTAATCAAAGTCATGGTTGCTTGTAAATCGTCACGCTTTTTGCCTGTTACCCTGACTTCATCACCCTGAATAGAGGCTTGGGTTTTCAGTTTTGATGATTTGATTGCCTTTACGATTTTCTGCGCAACGTCACGCTGGACACCTTGTTTTACCGTTACGGTTTGGCGCACTGTGTTACCGCCAGCCTGTTCAGTGTTTCCAAATTCCAGCGCCTCTGTATCGACGCCTTTGCGCGTTAGATGGGTAAGCAATAATTCCTCGACCTGACGCCGCTTGAGTTCATCATCAGCTATGATCAGAATGGCTTCACCTTCTTTGCTGATTTCAGACTTGCTGCCCTTGAAGTCATATCTGACCTGCATTTCCTTTTTTACGCCCTGAAGCGCGTTATCCACCGAGGTCATGTCGGTTTTGCTTACAATGTCAAAACTGGGCATATGTTTCTCCTATTACTAGCCTAAACCCAAAGAATGGATGCTGACTTTAATCGTCGCCTGATGTCAGGCTTGTCAGGCGTTAGTCTGCCACATTCGGCGGCAAAAAGAGAGATTGTTTTACAAAGTGAGGTGGGTGAAGACGTCAGATCATGAACACATCGAATCTGACTGACTTTCCGATTATCTGATGCGAGCATGGTCTTAGCCCCTCAAGCGGGCTGGCTTTGGCGGGCCATTTTAAAACAACGCGTTTTGATGCGGTGGCAAGGGCTGTCTGGATAAGCGTAAGTTGGTCTTCATCGACGCCAACAATCTCGCGGATAGCTCTTAAATCAGCTTTGACCAAGGCAGATTTTTGCCGTGGGGGGTGCATGGGATCAACCAGCACGACGTCAGGGTGCATGGATGGTAATAGGTCAATCGCGTCAGCATGAAGCAAGGTCATGCGATCAGCTATTTCAGCATGGAGACCACCGGCATTACGCGCGGCCTTAAGACCATCTTGAAGAAGCGTGTGCATCACATCCGATCTTTCGATCAGGGTGATTTGTGATCCCAGCGACGCCAGCAAAAAAGCATCCCTGCCAAGCCCCGCGGTGGCATCAACTATGTGCGGTGTTTTGCCAGCTTTCATGCCAACGGCTTTGGGTAAGCCCTGGCCGCGTCCGCCGCCAAACAACAAGCGGTGATTAACAGCACCGCCTATAAAGTCACATTTTAATGATTGGCTTTGTTTCATGATGTTACTGACTGGCGATCTCAAGAACAATTTTGCCAATATAGTTTTTCTCGGTAAAAGCCTGTTGAGCTTTATTGATATGTTTGAGCGGAAATATGTCAGCAACAAGCGGTTTTATGGCATCTGTTTCAATAAGTGTCACCAGATTAGCGAACACGCCCGCATCAAGCGCGGTACAGCCAAAAAAGCTGATATCTTTAAGATAGAGGGTGCGCACATCAAGTGTGACAAGTGGTCCCGCAACGGCACCTGCAACAGCATAGCGACCATGCCGACGAAGACTATCCAGCAAATCTGGCCAGCTAGCCCCCGCAACAAGATCAATGACAACATCGACGCTATTGGCGCCAAGCGTTTCGATAAGAGAAGCGCCCCTGTCTAGTACCCGATCAGCCCCTAGTGCTTTTAGGGCGGTTTGTTTTTCCGGAGATGTCACCGCATAAACCACGGCACCACGCGCCTTTGCCAGCTGTATGGTGGCAGAGCCGACACCGCCAGAGGCACCAGTGACAAGCACTATGTCGCCTGCTTTGACATGTGCCCGGGTTAGCATATTTTCTGCGGTTGAATAGGAACAGGGAAAAGACGCAAGCGCGACCGAGCTTAAGGCGCTGGTGATGCGGTGAGCGTGGCGGGAGGCAACAACCGTATATTCAGCAAAAGCGCCATTACATTCAGATCCGAAAAACCAAGGTTGATCGAGCCTTTTGCCATGCGCTTCATATAGGCATGGTTCAACCAGAACGCGTTCGCCAATCCGGTCATGTGACACGCCTTTGCCAACAGCCATAATGTCGCCACAAGCATCAATGCCCTGAATAAGCGGAAAGTTAAGCGGTGCGCCTGCCCAGCTTGCATCTTGATTGGCAGCGTCTGATTTTGAATACCAAGCAAGGCGGGTGTTGATATCGGTGTTATTGACCCCAGCGGCATGCATTTTTATCAGCACATCGCCTGTTTGTGGCTGTGGTATGGGCAGATCATCGCGATATTCAAGCATGTCTGGCCCACCATGGCCAAGAAGTACGACACCGTGCATCATATCTGAACTATCCGGCATTTTGTTTTCCTGTTATCAGTCTGTCCTGATGTGGTCGCTAGATTCCATTTTATTGGCCCAGCAAATATCGTTATAGAATGACCAAAGCGATAATTTAAAGAAAATCTCTGATTATGAAAAAAGCGAGCGGTATGATCGCGGCTGTAACGATGCCACTCAACCCCATCGCAACAGCAGCAAATACACCTGCTTCTTTGTCTTTGGCCATGGCGCGTGCGGTGCCAATGCCATGACTTGCCAGCCCAAAGGCAAAGCCGCGAGCGGCCATATTTTTGATCAAGCACAAAGGTGCCAAGTGCCGCACCAATGATGCCTGTCACAATGGTAATGATGGCGGTCAATGACGGGACGCCGCCAATTATTTCAGATATGCCCATAGCGATGGGCACGGTGACATTTCTTGGGAGCAATGATTTTGTCGTGACCAGATCAAGCTGAAGAATAACTGCTATCGCATAGGTGATGCCGATTGCAAAAAGCGATCCAAGTAATACAGAGGTCACTATTGCCTTTTTGGCACCGACAACAATATTCCAGTTGAGATAGATAGGGATCGACAAAGCCACCGTGGCAGGGCCTAAGAGAAAATGAATAAATTTGGCACCGTCGAAATATCGTTCATATTCCACCCCGAAATTTATCAGACAGGTACTAACCAAAATAATGCTGATTGCGACCGGATTTAAAAGCGGAAATAGCCCCGAAGCGCGATAAAGCCTATCGGCTAGCAAATAAGCGCCAATCGTAAGGGTCAGCCAGAAAAGCGGTTCGGCCTGAAGATAAACCCACACTTGATATAGCTTTGCGGCATCACTCATCGGCTTTGGCTTTGCTGGTTTTCAGGAAAATGACGGAGGTGAAAATCATTGTGAATATCGTGCCAAGCACGATCACGGCGATGATTCGTAGTAATTGCGCTTCAAGAAGTTGCAAATGCATGATGACGCCAACGCCAATAGGCACGAAAAGAAGAGATAGATATTTAAGTAAATGTTCAGATGTATTTATAATATTTGTTCTGAACGTGGTGACATTGGGGTTTATATTTTGCTTTGTGAGCAACAAACTCAAGAGCATCAAAATCAGCCCGATTACCGGCCCCGGGATAGCCAAGTCAAAATATTTTTGAAAAGCTTCGCCAGCCAGTTGAAAAATAAAAATTGTAAAGATAGCGCCTAGCAAATGACCCCACTCCTTTAGATACTGCGCATCATATCCGAATGGCTCTTATCTGTTGCATGGCTGGTAAGATAAGCAAGACAAAGCCAACAAGCATTGTATCCAAACCGGGAGCAATGAACAGCAACGATACCATGCCTACATACCAACGCATTGCAATTGGAATAGGGGCAACAAGATAGCCTGTGAAAGCCGCACCAATTAAGCTAATGCCTATCATAGCGCCCACTAATGTGACCGTGAAAACAGCCCAGGTGAATTCGCCAGCAATCAACAACAATGCTGGTGAGTAAACAAACACGAGCGGCACCAGCGCTTTGGCAATACCAAGGCGGAATGCTGTATTTCCTGTCTTGAAAGGGTTTGCCCCAGCAATACCTGCGGCGGCATATGCAGCAAGGGCTACGGGTGGCGTAATATCTGCTAGTACGCCATAATAGAACACAAAGAAATGAGAGACGAGTGGTACAACGCCCATTAACTCTAATGCTGGCGCCGCTACCGCTACCAAAATGATGTAGGTGGCCGTTGTGGGAATGCCAGCCCCCATGACAATACATGCCATAGCGATGAGCAGAAGTGAGAAAAACAGCGCTAGGGTTTCTAGCGAAAAGTAAGATAACGGCCATATCCCATTAAAGAAGACACCAATATCATTGGCCGTTTGCACCACGACATATCCAAGGCGGAAGCCAACTCCTGTTAGAGTGACAACACCTACAATTATCCCAACGCATGCCGCGGCGGCACCAACGGCGATTGTGTTACGGGCACCAGAAGCAAGACCTTCAATGAGGTCGCGTATTGTTAATCTGTTGTCAGGGCGTAAAAAGCCCACAACAACACAGGCAATGATGCCATACACTGCGGCAAAATCCGGGGTGCGACCAGAGAAGATGAAGTAAACCAGAACAATCAATGGCGTAATTGATAGCCAGTGTTTTTTGCAAACAGTGAGAAATTGGGGAAGTTCATCAGCTGACAGGCCGCGAAGACCTAGTTTTTTGGCTTCAAGATGCACCATGATAAAAATGCCGAAATAATGCAACAACGCTGGAAACAGGGCCGCAGCAAGAATATCGCGTAATGGGATTTCAAGATATTCCACCATGATAAAGGCTGCTGCGCCCAAGATAGGTGGTGTTATCTGTCCGCCTGTTGAGGATGTTGCTTCGACCGCCCCTGCAAAATGCGGTGGATAACCAACACGCTTCATTGCCGGTATTGTTAAAGCGCCCGTTGTGACAGTATTTGCAATCGATGAACCTGAAATCGTACCCATAAAGGCAGATGAGAAAATCGCAACTTTTGCTGGGCCGCCAGCAAAGCGGCCAGCAATAACCATCGCCATATCAATGAAAAGCTGACCAAGGCCTATGCGTGTAGCCAAAACCCCAAATAAGATGAATAGAAACACATATTGTGCCATCACACCAATCGCGATGCCATAGATGCCTTGGTTGGTAAGATAAAGGTGATTAACAATCCCTGCGATACTTGTACCACCATGTTTGAGCGCCCCTGGGGCGTAAGGACCAAACAAGGCGAATAAAATAAAAATAATTGAAATGAGCGGCAAGGTAAATCCGATTGACCGCCGTGATGCCTCAAGCACCAAAAATAGTAAACATCCGCCAATAATAACGTCAGTAAGAGCGGGGTTGCCAACCCGCATCGCTACAATTTCTGGCGGTAATAGCGGCAGATACATCGCTGTCACAACACTGGCAGCGCATAAGAGATAATCGAGAATCGGGATGTCTTGAAGATAAAGCCAGCCAAAGTTTATTTTGGATGAAGCGTTAAATGGCGTTGTGTTTCGACGATAGCCAAACAGCAAAAAGGCAAGCCCTAGAACAAATGAGATGTGGATACCACGATGCATTAGCTCACGCATCAGGCCAAAGCCAGAGGCATAAAAGTGATAGACAGACATCGCCACTAGAGCAATTGTAATTGCTATTTTGAGAAATGGCCCAACAGTACGAAAGGCAGTTTCCGGATCAAATCTGCGCTCAATGTCCGTCAATTCTTCTGATGTAAGCGTACCAGTTGTATCAGCTTGATCTGACATTGTGCATCCTTGCTGGTTTAAAAAAGACCCCACACCCAAGTGTTATAAAAACTAGTGTGTGGGGTTATATTAAATAGATGAGGCTACTTTAACAGACCAGCTTCCTTGTAGAAACGCTCAGCACCTGCATGAAGTGGCACGCCTACGCCTGCCAATGCACTATCAGGTGTAATCGCTTTACCCTTTGAGTGACCAACGTCCATCAATTTGCGTGATTCCTTGTTCCACAAAGCTTTTGTAATGTTGTAGATCAGGTCATCATCTTCTTTTGCTGATGTAAACCACTGCGCACCAACAGCCACTGTAGATGTCGCATCGACACCTTCATATGTGCCAGCTGGAATATCGCTTTGCGCGAAAAATCCATATTCACTTGTTAGCTTCTCCGCACCGCTTCCTGCGATAGGAACTAGTTTGATGTCAGCAGATGAGGCCAATTCTACAATCGCACCTGTTGGATAACCTGCGACAACGAAGAACGCATCAATCTTACCATTGCGTAACGCTTCAGCTGCGGCATTACCTTTAAGTGCTTCGGCTGTGACGTCATCAACACCCAGACCATTTGCGTCCAAGATCAGATTGGCATCTACGTAAGTACCCGAACCTGGCTCATCAAGTGAAACGCGCTTGCCCTTGAGGTCTGCCACGGAATTGATGCCGCTATCTGCAAGTGCAACAAGGTGGATATGTTCTTGGAACAAAGCTGCAATTGTACGTAAGTCTGTTGCAGGCTCCTTGCCTTCCATTGTACCTGTTCCAGTAAATGCCCAATAAGCAACGTCTGATTGAGCAAAACCTGAATTACGCAGACCAGACAGGATAGCATTTACATTATCAACAGATCCACGTGAAGACACAGCAGACGCGATTAAACCTTCAACACCGCAACTGCCGCCTTTGCCACATTCACGAGAGCCTGGAGGCTTTGAGATGGCATTCGCAATCATGCCTCCAACAGGATAGTAAGTATAGGCAGTACCACCTGTTCCAATGGTAAAAAATGTTAGGTCAGCGGCAAGTGCATTAGCCGAAAGCCCTACAGCAAGCGCACTAGCTGCAACAACCGATTTTATTGATTTCATAAACATTACGTTCTCCAAAAGTTAAGATAGCCAACGTGCCTATCTGAGATCAAACCGTCAAGGTTAGGTATGTGAAAACTATATAGAATGAGAAGAATAAATGCACTTTTATAACTGCCAATCTGTCTAATCATAGCTTAAGAGCATTATCAGGCTTTTGGGTGGTCTCATTAAGACTTGCCCCGTAAGACTCGCCCCGTAAGACTTACCCTGTGAGAAGGTGGGATAATAAATTTGCTGGCGGTAAATAAAGACGCACAAACATCAAAACAACCCAATCCAAAGAAGCAAGGGCTGAGAGTCAGTGGCTTGTGACCCAGTGACTTAAAAACTTTTTGAAAAGCTAAATGACATTGAAACTTCGGGCTTAGATATGCACTGATTTTTCTTTTGAAGAGCTTTTATATGACGGCGACGTGCGGGTGCATCTTCACCAAGGCTTGGTGCAAAATCCATCTCTTCTTGTAAAGCAGCGCAATCAAGTAACGCATCCCCTGCTTTTGTAAGAAGAGACCGGTCTTGGGACGCACATGCGCCCAAGCAAGCAAGCGTTATCAATAATGGAATAGTTATCAACCTCATTGTCACAACGTACCAAATGGTAATTAAAAACAACTAAATATAATGCTAACCAGTGAAACATGGCTAGAGGTTCACGGTTCTTTACACCTGAGAACACCTATATTTTGATGTTCATGCAAAAGTGGATGACCTTTTTAGACGGTAAATAGCCTGTCAGCATCTGGTACCCCAGCGGGTACCCCGTTGCGGTTAGCAAATAATATAAATACTGTAAGCTGTTGAAAAAATGGCGCGCTCGGGAAGAGAAGCTGTCTGCCAGCCCCCAATTTGATCGATTATGTCACTCGGGCATTCTACTGCCCGCAACCTGTCTCGCAAACTATGTCTGAACGAATGCACAACACAGCCA
>Ga0233432_10001177_pt1 | contig 25392 bp, 17 predicted proteins | sample SI_122_August201_6_FD_179870 | JGI IMG/M metagenome (GOLD analysis project Ga0233432, IMG submission 179870) | Seawater microbial communities from Saanich Inlet, British Columbia, Canada - SI_122_August2016_10_MG | ecosystem: Environmental > Aquatic > Marine > Inlet | place: Canada: British... | reverse complement strand
CAATTCTCTTCCAGCCGCATTTTCAACAGACCATGAAATGGAGACATTGGAATTCTTTAATGAGATCTTATTCTCAGCAGCTAACTCAATAATAATATCGCCCGATTCTCGATTAAGCTCATCCTCAAGAGAGGTGTTTAATTCAAGTAATCCGCCAAACGACTTGTACTCTTCATCATCGGAAGAAAAGAGATCCACGCTCCCGGTTGCTGTGTCAATTCGAATAATCTGATCGAAGTCGCGCTGGCATAAGATTGATCCATTTCCAAAAAACTGACTTCCCTGATACAGGTTGGCTCCATCCCTACCCAACCCAATAATTTTATAGAGGTAAAATGGCTCGGACTCGCGTTTTTCTAGAACGGTTTCACCTACAAACAAATCAATGCTGATACTCTTCTCAAGCAGTTGAGTAAGTTGATCAATTAATGTCTGCGGTAGTTTCTCGCTCGAGTATAACCTAAGAGAATGGGTAGCCTTCGCGGTAAATTCTTTTATGTCAAAAATGTGTTGATCGTGCACAGCGAAAGGGGTCAATCTATTGTCCGCTAAAGGTAACAAGTCATCGGAATTAACAACCAATTTCGGCGCGTTGAACTTTCATTTACCTTCATTATCGAATTCGTTAGAGCGATGTGAAGAATCAAATATTCGAGGCAGGGATACTGGCATCGACTCTGGCATCAGTGGCGACTTGGTTTCCTCTGATATTCGCCAAGCGTTGCATCACCTTGGAAGCATCACAGGTGAGATCTCCACGGAAGATTTATTAGGTAACATATTTGGGAAGTTTTGTATCGGGGAAATAAAGCCAACCCCTTAAGGATCGACTTATCTCCAACTCTTTAGTTTCGAATAAATCGAGCCGATGTTTCCGTTGATTCAGTCTCAATTCTTAATAAGTACGAACCCACAGGCAAGTCAATTACCTTAACGTCAAACGAAGTAGACTGAGGCATCAATGATTTTACCAACGTTCCATGCACATCGTACATCAATAAACGAGTAACTGCCTGTTCTGAGTTTATCTTTATCCAATCATGTGAGGGGTTTGGATAAAAGTTAATGTCATTTGTCATCCCAAGTTTTGCATTTATACCAAGCGAAGTCGTGTCTTCTGACGTTGTATCCGCAGCTTCTTTACTGAAGTACATATTGTCTAGATAAAGTGAAACTCCACCTGCGGGCGCCGCCGATAAAATGATCTGAGCAATATTGTTTTTTTGCCGCAAGGTCAGTGAAATCAGCTAATGGAATGTTATAATCAATCCACTCTTCTTCGGCTGGACTGGTGAATGTTAATTCGTGCTCGGTGTCATCTCCTCCATCAAACGCTTCATCCGCCCCAAAATCTACTAGCTGAATTCGGTAATGCTTGGAGACCAAATGTTCAAGTGAAGTGAGTCCATCGAATCAACATCAATGAGGTTGGCACCCGTAGCTTCGATGCCAATGAAATTTAACGATTGATATAAAATGGTTGGGTTTGACGCAATCTCAGTTTCGCTCATTGAACCTGAAGACCAAGAGGTAAGAAACGTATCGACCGATACGTCCGCATAAGCATCGCTGTAAATAGAGATGACATCGATCGGATCATTTGTTGGGTCCGGCGCAGCCACCTCGGGTGCAACTGGAGGCGTAATGTTTCCAAATACTACATTATCGAAGTAACAAATGTTATCGGTCGTTCTACTTCCTAAATCAAAATCGGGAAATATGACGAGCTGATCGTATTCAATTCCTTCCATGGCGCTGAAGTCAAATTCTAGTTCTTCCCATTGGTTCGTCAGCGTATTGGCTACTTTAATTTCTCCTAGTGAAGCCGAATTTGACTCGACGAGCTTTATCCCGACGTCACTAATCACACTCTTCCAGACCATGATTTTTATTGTACTTGAAGCCGAGTCCATTGTAAAGGACCCGATATCGTTTCCGTGCTCTGTTTCGCAGCCTGCCCACGGTTGACCAGTAACTCTAGCTGTCAATTTTGCTACAGTGGCGGATGTGTTCGCCCCATTTTGGTCAGGGTTGGTAATAATTTCCAGTGCTGGATTATTGTCGTTTTCGAAAACGGCCCAAGTTCAACCGGCACCAAATCCGGTTGATTCGAAATCAACGGGGCTATTCTGAGCTTGAATTTGGGAGCTTAGCGCCAATGCGACAAAAGAAAGAAAGTACTTCATAGTTTAGTGTTTTGCGAAAGGCGCTTATAGTATTTTGAACCATAACATTTTTTCAGACATTAATTCGCTGTGACATAACGGATTCATTAAACTATCATCAATAGAATGGATGCATCTAAGAGCCTAAAAAATTGAATAATCAGGATTGCGTCTCTTTAGGGAGGCTTTATGTTCGATGAATCTGATGGATGAACAACATTGAACAATCGGTAAACGGCAAATCATTCATTTATCCCATCACCGGGCTTTTCGTTCACAATTTTGAGCTATAAGCTTTTGGCTCAAACCAAAGGTTCGAATTGATAGTGAATGAATTCAATGGCTCCTTTTCGCTTAAATAGCAACTCCGACTCCTTTAAGCCCAATCTATTCTTAGATGCAGATTCGATGGTTTTACCTTCTATTCGATAAGTGAGTTTTTCTTCACCCACTGAGTAGATTATTGGTGTTTGACAAAAGGTAAATGCCATACCGTTCTCGGGAATATTAATCGAGTCATTAGCACCGCTTAAGTTGATGAAATTAAACGTCTGTGAAGACGCCATCAACTCCGACCTCCTCAGAAGAATGGGTTGAAACATCAAGTAGCCTTCCTGAATAACGATACCAAGTTCGGCCCAACGATTTAGAATATCTTCTTTCACTTGTCCCGTCATGCCGGGTTGTTGGACACCTCTGTTGGATGGAGTGTGGGAATATGCATCCGTTGGGAATGCTCCATATAACTCTGGACTTTTGTTGACCCCAATCCCGGCTCGAATCTCGTAATAATGATCGATTAGTCTCCCAATGATGACCGGATCAGCGCTCAGATTATCGGCATTAATTATCACTTCTTGAACCGCTAACAATAGCTTGGAAACCATATGCCAATAGATGCATCCCAATCCTTCGTAGCCGAAAAAGGTTCCAGACCTCCCAGTGAAAGCTCTGTGGTTGAACGTTCGTTCATAGATATCGGCAATAAAATCCCTTTCATTGTCCACTTCATTTGCATATCCCGACGCTTCCAAATGTTTAAGAACCGATTCCAAGTCCGCTTTATTCTTAATGTTCCCGTTAAATCGATAGGTGTTTTCTCTATCCTTCACCATCAACGATAGATTCTCGGCTGCCATTAGCTTTTTCAATAAGCTCGAATCAGACATGGAATCTGGATGAATCGAGCTTTTCTCAAGAAATGACTTTAATTCCCTGTTTGGATAAAGCATGTAGCTGTATTGGTCTTCCCGATACATTTCGCTCTTCTTAAGCGCGTCGAGTACGTTTAGCGCTTCGTTTGGGATTAGTAATCCCGAACTGAGAATTGCCACTTGCCCCTCTAGCATATCATACAAGGGCTCAACAAAGGCCTCAGACTGAGAAAGCTTAACAAGACTATAGGCTTGATATAAACCGTTGGGCCTTTTGTTGGTCGAAATTGATTTTTCCAAAAAGGATTGAGCCAACTCAAAGAATTGGACAATTTCACTCGATTGAAGCGTCTTCTTATTTCCGAGAAATCCGGAATATGCGGAGGTTCTGTAATGTTCACCAGCGATGCCAAATCGATCCATCAATTTTCGGCGTTCTTCTGGTGAGAAACCTGTTTCCAATAATGGTTTCCTAACGTTGAAACCTCGCCATAAGGCATCAAATAAATCCGCCACCGGCTTGTTTACCTCGAATTCTTTATCGCCTTGTTCGGCAAATAAATTGATCGTAAACTGACAGAATCTACGGAGGTAATAGAGGGTAACCAAACTTGTCCCATTACCTACCAGCGCATTGTTCGCATCATTCCATTCAGGACGCTGCGTATTGAGCCAGATGCCGGCATCGGGTATGAAATTATACAGCTTTGTTAAACTTGTAACAAGGATCTTTTCTGTGAGATTGCAGCGTACTAATTCGCTTTGCGCATTCCAAGCCATTTTACCATCCGCCCCAATATCAGCAACGCGATCGTCTATCTTTTTGTCGAGCAGATGGTCAAAGTCTATTGTATCTTTTGGATCCATCAGAATGGCATCAAATCCGCGGATTTTATACGGTACGTTAGAATAGACGAATAGGTCCGATCCTAGAAATTCATTCAATTTTGAGGGATGAAACTTTTTTGAAAGTTCCAAGAGCTTAAGTAAATAAATGATTTGATGGTCGCCCCAATATCCTATGAATGACCATGGATCATCTTCTTCAATTCTTTCCCAATCAATGCCATCTCTAGTTATTCGATACGGATTGTACCCATCGATGGTTGAAGCGTTGACAAACCTCGATATCATTCCTTCAATAAACTCCGGAAACGAACATGCTAGTGCCTCCCAGTTCTGAAATATATCGCGCCAATTTCCTTCATAATTGCGGACGGGGTCTCCGTTTTCGTCGACAGTCTCAATATTAAACTGATTCCAAGGTCGGCTCGGATCTCCATGTCGGCGACTAAAAGAAAGTGGCAAATACTCCATAAACAAACGCCTTAAATCAACATCGTTGTTTGTTGTAACTCGCTGTCTTAAGTCTCCTAGGAGTATGGATGCCGGCAGCCCCTCAAAAAACCTCTGTGAGCGTTCAAAAACGTATTTATTTTGGCCTCTGACATATCGAATCCAATCGTCTCGATCTATTTCATACTGATCTTCAAAAGCTCCACCTCTCATGATGTTGAACAGAACGTTTGAGAAATGTCTTCCTATGGTAAGTTCGTCATCCGAGAGTTGGATACCGTCGGATTGACCTACTTTTTTGCGAATTGAATCCGTGCCCGCCTCAACCTCTAGGGAAAGGACGTTAAACATATTCGAGTTTTCTTGCAGCGCGTGCTGAAGACCAATGACCGCTGACGGGCTCTGATTCACATCGCATACAATGCGCCATTCTTGAGACTGATCTGAGTCAAGTAAAAACGATGCATTTACAAAATAGGCACCCTTTTCGGCCTTAATCTCAGTTTCCGTTGAAATTTCATCGCCAATACAGAACTGCTCTATCTGAAGGGTTGAAAGCAAATATTTTGCGTTTTCAAATCCGCAACTCCACGCAACAGTGGCTTTTAACGACTCGCTAGGTTCTGCCTTATCAACGATCATGGAACTCAAAGAGAACAATCCGATTCCCGTCTCTTCTAGCAATTCGTTCTTTTTGTAGGCATCAACAAGCGTCGATCGAATGTCTTGTAGATTGCGTTCGACACCAAATGGTAAAATGTTTTGGATCCCGTCTAATATTTCAAGGCTGACCCTGGACTCATTCAAATTTCTTAAGCTAGAAGAGCGCACAAATCCGAATTTTTCGGACGTGCTCCACTCATAGGAAAACACAAGGTTTAAAGAACGATTAATTTCTTGAAAAATGATTCGATTACCGACGCCATTTTTATAAAGTTTACGCTCAACATGGTACATCCCCTTCATCGATTCATGGAAGGGTTCCCATATAAATATTTTCTCCTTTTCAATTAATCTAACGACCGTTCGGCTCCCTGTATTCTGAGCATTGTCAACAATCTTATCATCTGTATAATAAGGGAAAATGGCATTGTCGGAGTTCTTGCGTCCGGCCGTTAATCCACCATTGCTGGCAATAAAAAGCCAATGATCATATGCCGAAATTATCGTCATAAAGAACGGAAGCATGGTGTCGTAATTGGAGATTTGATAGAACTTCTCTCCTCCTACTTCCACGAATTCACCTTTGACTTCCTTCTCCCCTTTATTAATTGGCGTATTGCCTATAAAAACTTGCTTCCCCACCTATTCTTTGTCTCTATTAATTCAATCAATAACTATGGTCTGTATGGCCTGACCGTCGATGATATGATACGATATTTCGCCATTAATATTTATCGCAAATTCTTGTTTTTCACTGGGCTGGTTCAATACCACGCACGCTATAGAACCATTTTCATTCTTTACGGCTGCGACCAGTAGTTCGCCTTGTTGATCAACGGACAAAACTTTGGCGCCTGGCCGAATATACTTGCTAAAATGACTCATGATAAAGTATAATGGCGTATAATAAACTTCGTCGCTCGCAGTATCCACAATTACAGGAGCTATGCACCAATTATCAGCAAGATTAGGGCCTCCAGTGCGATCCAGTACCATATTCCAATCAACCCAACCTTCGACCCAGTTATTCAAACATCCGATCATATCTCTGGCATAACGATACGTTGGAACATATTTGGGATGATCCACTTTATCTTCTTCAGGGGCCCAGTCGAATCCCCAGTCTGTTGCATTCTTTGACCAGTACCAAGCATCGTCTTTCCAGTGCGGAACTTCAGCATCGATACAACCTTCCGTATGGATGATGTGTTTTTTTGGGGCTACTTCATGCGTTTCAGTGAGCGATTCTCCCATCCAATCAATTGTACTCGTATACCAGTGCACCGCGGTACCGTATATAAATGGCTCTAGTGCTTTGTCTTCTAGCAAAACTTTTGACCATTCCACGAGCTCCTCTCCTCGATTTTGATCATAGACTAAAATGTGTGCATCAACATCCTTTTCATTAAATCTTGGACCGAGGACGTTCTTTATAAATGCTCCCATGCTCTCCGGTGTATAATGCATGCTCTCCCAATTCGAATCATTTCCCAGTGGCTCATTCTCAACGGTATATGCCCAAATGTCAATGCCCATCTTGGCGTAAGCCTCATCGTATCGAACAAAGAAGTCTGCCCAGGTACTCGAAAACTCAGGCAGCAACTGTCCTCCATACCAATCCCCGTTATCCTTCATCCAAGGCGGCGCCGTCCAAGGAGATGAGATGATTCTAAACCCATTTTTTGACTCCTGCTGTGCCATTTGAATCATAGGTATAAGGTCGTCTAAATCTGGCTGGATTGAAAAGCTTTCCAAGAATGTGTCACCCGCTAATGGCGCATAGGAGTAGTGATTCAAGGAAAAGTCACAACTATTCATATGGGTGCGACACAATGAATAGTTGGCTCCTGATTCACCAAAGTACTTTTTGACTATGTCGAGCCTCTTTTCAGGAGAAAGGTTAAAAAGAAGTTGAGCACTGGACTCAGTAAATGCACCTCCAAATCCAGAAATCTTCTGTTTAGAATTTAAAGTGTCGAGTTTGAATGTATATGTCGAATTCCCTTCTGAGAGGTGATCAACTAATTTTAGCTGATCACCACTCGCAGAAGTTTGAACAATTTGAATCTGTATCAAATCTGAATCTTGACAACTCTGAATCAGCAACCCGAATAGGATATAAATAAATACAATAAAACCTCTCATTTCAATCCATAAACTCGAACATAATCCAAAATAAATTGATGATTCTTGTAACTTTCATCAATTCCTTCTACACCACCCCATCCACCGCCAATAGCCAAGTTTAAAATAATGTTTTGAGGTGCATTAAATGGCCACTCCAATTCGTTGGCATTTTTATCATACGTATAGTATCGTTCTCCATCAATCAATCCATAAATTACATTCGGATACCATTCTACAGCATAGGTATGAAAGTTGGTATTCATAGAATCTAATTCAATCTCACTTCCAATTTGATTACCTTGTTTGAAATAATAGGCGCGAGTATGGCAGGTGGCATGGTTCTTTCCGTGCCCTGTTTCATCATCAATTTCAAAACCCACACATTCCAACACGTCAATCTCGCCGCAATAAGGCCATGATATTTCATCCTCGTAAGCATCGCCAAGTAACCAACCGGCCGCCCAAGTGCCCCGGCCAGCAGGAACCTTCGCCCTAAATTCTATTTTACCATAGGTGAAAGCAATTTTCCCCTGCGTGGTCAGCCTGGCTGAAGTCCAATCATGCCCTAAGTCATTTTTGTGAGCCTCAATGACCAAATATCCATTTTCCTGTCGAGCGTTTTCGACTCTATCTGCGGTATAATATTGAGGTTCATTGTTGCCCCAACCCCAATTACCAGTATTGTAAGACCATTTGCTGGAATCAGGCAAACCTGCTCCCTCAAATTCATCTGACCAAACAAGGGTCCATTCGTTTCCATGCATTTTTTGGGTAATGGATTTTGATGTCTTTTGTTCAGGCACCCTTAATTCAAAAACAATACTGTCTGGTTGAACTGTTCCCGCGGCATGCACCTTCATTTGATGTTCTCCTTTGCCCAAAGGAGAGCCCTCTGTGAAGCCCGTGCCTGCGGCGTTAAGGGTAACTATCCCTGTTATATTATAAGTGCGTCCGTCTGCATTACTTACATAATCTTCTACCCAGACAGCGCATTCAGTTTTCGTTTGACCAAAAATGCTAATCCCATACCGCCCCGATTGCGGAATGGTGATGGTGAATTCTGAGAATTCACCATCCTCAAGTATTCTGGCATTCTCTCCTCGCTCGAAACGCACCACAACCCTAGATTCATAACTAATAGCCGTTTCTGTAACTGAAGCCTTTGCGGATTGTTCTCCACAGCCTACCATTAACAGCCCGATGACGATGAGGTAATAACACAAATTTCTTATCATATTCCAGTATTTATCGCACGAGTTGTGCTTCCAGTTCTTCCAAAGACTTCCCTTTTGTTTCAGGAACGACTTTGATTACAAATATCAATCCAGCCAATGCAAAAAGGCCGTAAATGAGATAGGTAATATCACTTCCCAGAACTCCGAGTTCCCATGGAAACACAAGTTGCACCAGAAAACTCACCGCAGAATTAACCAATCCCACGAATGAAATAGCAATCCCTCGAATATGATTGGGGAAAAGCTCAGAAAAAAGAACCCACATTACCGGACCCAAGGAAATAGCAAAGGAGGCTACAAATCCCAGGAGGGCGATGAGCACCATGGTGGTATTCATGGTGATGCTGCTCTTGATAATTGCTGATTTGTGGGATTGCAATTGAAGGCCGTTTAAAACAGAGTTCAGGGCAGCATTAAATTCAATTTCGCTGGGGTATTCGACATCAATAATGGATTGAAAGTTCACATCACTCATTTCTAAGGCCGCGTAAGCTACAGCCTCGTCTGAGAATTTATAGGTAGCCTGATTGAAGGAATAAGCCAACAGGAACATAAAAATTGCTATTCCTGAAACGCCAAAGGCCAAAAGTGGTTTTCGGCCTAGCTTATCAATCACCAAAATGGCAAGGATGGTGAAAAACAAGTTGATCAGACCGATAAATATGGCTTGTACAAAGGAGGCATCCGTTCCAAAACCCGCTTGTTCGAAAATCATTGTGGCGTAGAAAAATACGGAATTTATTCCGGTAATTTGCTGAAGGACCCCGATAGCAATTCCAACGATTAGCACAAATTTCAGGGTGGGATTCCAAAGATCTTTGAAGGTGCTTTTCTTTTCCTTATTCTTGGCTTCCTCGCTTTTTTGAATTTCTTCAATGGCTTTATTGGCCTCATCTTCTGAGGACAACTTAATCAATACCTTTTTGGCCTCCCCAAGCTCACCATTTAAAATAAGCCATCTAGGGCTTCTGGGAACAAAGTGAAGGCCCATAAAATATAAGACGGCAGGCATAGCTTCCAGACCAAGCATCCATCTCCAATTGTTAGCATTTAAATCTAAGTATTGTGCAAGGTCTCCATTGTCCTTTCCCAATTGAAGAATAAGATAATTGGTGAAAAAAGCTAGAGATAATCCAATAACGATATTCAACTGGTTGAAAGAAACAAGTCGGCCTCGAAGATGAGGTGGCGCCATTTCAGCAATGTACATTGGAGCCAATATCAAGGAGGCGCCTACACCGAAACCGCCAAGCATCCTAGCAATCCAAAAGAAGGTGTAGTTGGGAGCCAAGGCCGAAGTCAAAGCAGAAATGGCGTAAAAAATGGCTGCGTACTTTAACACTGTCCGCCGTCCTAAGCGATCACTAAGCGGTCCTGCAAAAAGCATTGCTAAGGCAGCACTCAGCGTAAGGCAGGAAGTAGACCATCCAAGTTCTAAATCAGACATATTGAATTCAGGTCCAACAAAAACATTTACTCCCGAAATTACAGAGGCATCGAATCCCATTAGGAGACCACCTAGAGCCACAATTAAGGCGATAATCATGATGATATATCTCTTAGACTTCATATGTTTTGGGGATATTGGTTATGATTCCATTTTCTGAATCAATACGTTTCTGAGTGCTCATGAAACGGCACTCAATGGACGAGTTTTGGATTTGTGATAGTCGACAAGACTATCTATCGGACCACGAATAATTCGACCAATACGACAACCATATATCTCCAATTCTTGTTTGACCATATCTTGAAATAAAAATGCTACAGATCCTACAAAACCAATTGGCACATCTCTGTGATTAGGATAAGAAGCAATATGAATAGAGATAAATGAGCGGATGGATTCTGCGACCAACTGACGCACATAATCGGATTCTCGCCATTCATAAATGAATGGCATGTAGCCAGATAAATAGACATTGGCGTGGACAGCATTGTAGACTTCCGTGCGGATATCAGGCCACGAAAGGTTGTAACGACTTTCAAAATCTTCGTGGATATCAGTTGGAAGTTTTTTGTACAAATAATCGGTTATAAACTGTTTCCCTATATGACAACCACTTGCCTCGTCGCCCAAAATAAATCCCAAGGCAGGCAGGGTTTCATGGATTTTGTCGCCATCATAAAAGCATGAATTTGAACCTGTTCCAATAATACAGCTAATCAATGGCTCGCCATCGTACAGGGAATATGCCGCCGCCACTAAGTCATGGTCAACAATAATTTGAGCATTTGTGAAAACCTGCTCTAAGCCACTAGCTATCTGCGCTTGTAATTCATCGCTTGAGCAACCTGCACCGTAAAAAAAGACATGAGAAACGTCCTTCGCGATGTCTCTTAAATCTTCCGATTCGGAGAGAGAATCAGCAACAAAAGCAGTCGAATGAAAATATGGATTGAAGCCAATAGTCTTAAATCGGACTTGCTCCGCTCCTTCATTATTGAGAAACACCCAATCACACTTCGTTGACCCACTTTCAGCTATTGCAATCATAGAATTTTGAATCCTTGTAATTCCATCGATGTCTTAATAAAAAGAACATGATCTCTGTTTATTGCCATGTTCAATTTACGCATATTCATTTCGATGAGATACAATAATAGTCTATCTTATGGTAATAATTACAATTAGTAGATCGTTGTCCTTGCCTCTCATATGTTTTACAATTTAAAAACCTAATAAACAAACAGTTAAACTCCAATACAGGTTTTACTTGCTAGGAAATTCCTTTTGAAACCAGGAACCTCCGACGGCGAATACATTGGGTAAATCCAAATAATCAGAACTCGAATCTTTCGATATCCCGCCCGTTGGACAAAACCTGACATCTGGAAATACACTAGCATATGCCTTAAGGGCGATAGCCCCACCATTAACGTTTGCAGGAAAGAATTTTAACCATTTGATACCCCAAGCGCGTGCGTTCATTATTTCAGTTGGGGTAGCAACTCCCGGGAGAAATGGTGTTGAGACTTTTGAGGCAGCTTCAAATAATTCCTTAATCAAACCAGGAGATACAACAAAGTCGACCCCGATTTCCTTTAATTCCACGATTTGATGCACACGGGTTACCGTGCCTGCGCCAATTACCAAGCGATCGCCGTAAGCATTTTTTAAATTCCGAATAGCCTGCATTGCAAAGGGCGTTCTCAATGTAACCTCAATGCAGCTTACCCCCTGATCCAACAAGAAATCGGCAAAACGCCCAACATCATCAGTCTCAGCGAAGGTAACTACCGGAACATACCTTTGGTGCTTGAGTACCTGTTCTATATTTGTCATATATGCCATTAAATAATAAATGAAGCGCCAAGCTCACTTTGACTAATTAGGGGTCTGATTTGTGCAAAAAGCTCTCTTCCAACCCCTTGCTGTCCGATTATGTTTTGTTGCTCAATGGTCCTATCAGTAAATCCATTTTCAAGGCAATTGAGCTGACCAGTATTGGCATTAAACTCCAATAAATCTCCCGATTGAATCTTGGCTATAGGACCTCCATTCATGCTTTCCGGCGTTAAATGAATAGCCGCAGGAATTTTACCCGATGCGCCAGACATGCGCCCATCTGTGACGAGCGCCACCTTAAAACCTTGATTTTGTAGAATGCTCAGTGAAGGAGTCAGCTTGTGCAGCTCAGGCATCCCGTTTGCTTGAGGGCCTTGATTTTTTACAACAACAATTACGTCTTTGTTTAATTCTTTTCGTTTGAAAGCCTCGACGACTTTATTTTGGTCGGAAAACACTTGAGCTCTAGCTCGAACAACATAATGCTCTTCTTTCACCGCAGAAATTTTCACCACAGATCTACCGAGGTTTCCATTCAAAATTTTCAACCCACCGGTTGGATTAAAGGCCTCATCAACACTTCTTAATACATTTTTATCAAGTGATTCTTTAGGAGACTCTTTCCAAACCACCTCAGTGCCTTGAAGTTGCGGTTCCTTGGTGTAATGTTCTAATCCTGAACCCATAATGGTCTTCACATTTTCATTCAAGTATCCGCCATTGCGAAGCGTTTTGATTAAAAAGCCCATGCCTCCGCATGCTTGAAAATGATTAATATCCGCTGAACCGTTGGGGTAAATACGGACTATAGAAGGAACAGCCTCAGACACGTCATTGAAGTCTTGCCAGTCAAGTATGATCCCTGCCGCTCTGGCAATCGCGATAAGATGGAGGGTGTGGTTTGTCGAACCTCCCGTTGCAACTAAACCGACCAATGCGTTTACAATTGACTCAACCGTAATCACTTCATAAAGCGGTGTGTACTCCTCTTTTTGATTAATTATTTCAGTCAAACGTTGAACTGCAAACTCGTTTAACGCCTGTCTTAACGGGGTATTGGGGGTGACAAAAGAAGAACCTGGAAGATGCACACCAAGCATTTCCATAAGCATTTGATTGCTGTTGGCGGTTCCATAAAACGTACAGGTGCCAGCTGAATGATATGAGGCAGATTCAGCTTTTAACAGTTCCTTTCTGCTAATTTTACCTTCGGCGTAATCTCTTCGATGCTTAGCTTTTTCTTCATTTGAAATGCCCGATTCCATGGGGCCGCCAGGAATAAAAATAAACGGTAGATGCCCGAAACGAAGCGAACCGATGAGCATTCCAGGAACGATCTTATCACAAATACCCAAGCAAAGTCCTCCGTCAAACATTTTGTGCGACATACCAATGGCAGTTGAAAGCGCAATAACGTCTCGGCTCAATAGCGAAAGTTCCATCCCCGCTTGCCCTTGCGTAACTCCGTCACACATAGCTGGGACGCCTGACGCAACCTGTGCTACTGCACCATGCTTACGAGCTGCTTCACGAAGCAGCTTTGGGTAATCCTCATACGTTTTATGAGCGCTTAGCATGTCGTTATAGGAAGTTATTATTCCAAAATTTGGTTTTGACTCACCACTCAATGATAGTTTTTCATCATCAGAACAAGCAGCAAATGCATGCGCCAAATTCCCACATGCTAATCCATTTCGAGTCACGCTTGAATGAGATTCGTTGGTCATTAGACCAATGTATTCAGATCTGAGCTTTTGAGATCGTTCTTTGATTCGCCGTGTTACCGCTTTAATTTTGTGATCCATATCTTCTATTCCGCCCAATAAACTTCCATTGGTGTTTTTGTTTGATTTAAAAAAGCCGCAATCGGATACGGCATGGCTCCTATTTGCTGACGAGCATCATCAATGATTCGTGCTTTTTTCATTCCATAGCAGTGCACAAAAATATACCTAGAATTCAGGAGCGCACTCAAGGTAAATGTGATTCTCGAATAAGGTAATGACCTTGAATTGGTGACCATCAGAGTTTCAGTCGTGTCAGCAGAAATAGCATGTTTCATTTCTTCTGAATCTGGAAAAATTGAGGCTGTATGACCATCCTCACCAACACCCAAAATGATAATTGTATAAGGTAAAGCAATATTCTTAATGGCGGCACTCGCTTCTTTTAAACTTGAGTCTAAATCATTTCCGCTGATAAGTGGAATAAAAGAAGCCTTCGAGGCGGCTTGCTGAAGCAGCAACTCCTTTAGCATAGTTCCGTTCTGATCAGGGTGATTATCTGCCACAAAACGATCGTCTACAAGCGAGATAGTGACATTTTCCCATTGAATTGAAAGCTTAGATAGCTTTCCGAATAAACGCTTTGGTGTAATTCCACCTGATACGAGGAGCGAAGCCTTTCCATTCTTCTCGATTTCATCACGAAGGATTTGGCCAATTCTCTCTGCCAATCTTGTCTCCAGTTGTGCTCTCGTTTCCATGGCTACTGCGTTCGTGTTTGTTTTGGGGGAGATACCCAGTGTGCCCCATCGGTCATTATTGAATCTCCAGGACCCCATGAGCCTGCCTCATAAAGCACATTTGTAATTTCCTCTGATTCCCAATTCCTAAGGATTGACTCGACCCATTCCCAAGACGCCCTCACTTCGTCTCTTCGCATGAAAAGAGTTTGATTGCCCCTAACTACGTCCATCAACAAGCGCTCATAAGCCTCAGGAAACCTATCATCAAAATGATCAGCATAATCCAGTTCTAAAGCAAAGGGTTTGTACCTATAACCTCCAGGACCTGGGATTTTAACCATTTGTTTGAGTTCTATACGCTCTTCAGGTTGTAATCTAATCGTCAGTCGATTATTATCAATATCCTTTTTCTCTGGAAAAATATTGTGTGGCACATCCTTAAAGTTTATTACAATCTCAGAATACTTTTGAGCCATCCTTTTTCCAGATCGCAAATAGATTGGCACTCCTCCCCATCTCCAGTTATCAATGTATGTTTTAATGGCGACAAAAGTTTCGGATTCCGAATCATACTTTTCAATATCCTCTAGGTACGAAGGAAGAGATCCTTCTCCCGTTTTGCCTCTAGTATATTGACCTCGAATGGTATGCGATTTAATAGTTTTAGTGTCGTATGGTCTGAGCGACTTTAATACTTTGAGCTTTTCATCTCGAACTTCATCCGCATCTAAAACCGCTGGCGGCTCCATAGCAATCAAACACAATAGCTGAAGTAAATGGTTCTGCACCATATCCCTTAAAGCGCCGTATTGATCGTAAAATGCACCTCTGGTTCCGACACCAATAGATTCGGCAACGGTGATTTGTATATCCTCTATGTCACGTGCGTTCCAAGAACTTTCAAATATGTTATTTGCAAAGCGCAGGACCATGAGGTTTTGAACCGTTTCTTTTCCCAAATAATGATCAATTCGGTAGACCTGCTCCTCGTTAAAATGTTCTGCTACAAGATCGTTAATCCTCTCCGATGACTCAAGATCAGTTCCTAATGGTTTTTCTAGTACAACCCGTGATTGTTTGGATATGTATCCCTTTTGATTAAGATATGAGGCAATGGGCCCAAAAGCCACCGCTGGCGTTGCTAGGTAAAAAACCCGCACCTCAAATTGTGACTCACTAAACCAACCATCGACTACTTCGTTTTGCTGGTTTGTACCCGTATTAATCATGCCAAAGGAAACCATTGAAAGAAGTTTCTCGAGCACTGTCTCATCTATATTTTCTATAAAAATTCGAAGATTTGATTCTAGTTGAACCAAAAATTCGTCTTGACCTTTTTCTTTGCGAGAGACGGCAATAATTCTGCTCCGTTCAGAAATTTGATATTCATTAAGTCTATGATAGAGAGCCGGAAATATCTTTCTGAAAGAGAGATCGCCATCTCCACCAAATATTACAAGATCAAAGTCTTGGAATACTTGTTTTTCTTCTTTTGTCATTGTTGATTGATTGCGCCAAATATACACTACTTATAGTATATAGAACTAAAAGTGTCTTCTTCTCTAAAACCAATCCGAAACTTATGGGACCTTACTGTTTCACAAAGAATCGTGCTGAAAGGTCTCCAACACTTAATGTGAACCATCCCGATTCAACAGATTTGGATGCTTCGCCAGGATGCACAAATCCCAGATCATGAATATCAATATGAAAGGTTACCGATTTGCTTTGATTCTCATCCAATTCTATTTTCTCGAAATCTCGCAATCGCTTTACTGATGGAACAAGACTCGCAACTTCGTCGCTAATGTAGACTTGAACAACCCCTTTCCCTGTCCTTGACCCATTGTTTTCTAATTCTACCAAAACAATCAATGTATCATCTTTGAACACAGAATCTCTTCCTAAGGACAGATTAGCGTAGGTGAATTCGCTGTAACTTAAACCATGACCAAATTCCCATTGCGGATTGAACCCATTGGTTCCATACATTGGGTCAACCTCATCTGCATACGCATGGTCATAGGTGCTAATTCCATGCTCATATCTCGGGTAAGTAAAGGGAAGCCTTCCAGATGGATTCACTTCTCCGTAAATAACATCCGCAATTGCCATACCCCGCATTGAACCTGGTTGGTAGGCAAGTATAACCGCACTGGCATTTTCTGCAATATCGCCGAGTAGTCGAGGTCTATTTTGTGACAATACCACTACAATAGACACCCAACTGAGGTAATCTCTCGCTCCCGTCCCGTACCGCTTTTCTAAAAACTCTGGCATGGTATAAACACCAGACTTCAAATAAAATGGAACAAAAACCCAGCCCAAAATCAGAAGCATAAGCGCCGCAAGAATCTCAAACTGCGCCGCGACATAATCTCCTGATGCGCCCTGACCGGCTAGACCTACAAGATGTTCGGATCCTATATTCGAGGCAAACAAGGACGCACCGATTACGAACCAACCCAAATCACGTCCCCCTAGGAAATAGTCTTCAGTGTTGTCAAATGACTGAGTGCCAGCCTTTTTTCCAACCCACACAACGCGCCAAGCGACAAAAATTACTAGTAAAAATACGATCCAATTACAGCAAGATCAATCGGCTCAATATGCTTTGGAATTTCAATCATATCGGAATCACAGGAAGTTTAACCCAAGCAAAAAACTTATCTGAAACCTTCGGTAGATAGAACCTATAATTCAAAGGTGAATCCCTTTTGAATCAAGTTTTCGTAAGCCATCTTATCAAAGGTGAATAACCGCGCCGGACGGTGGGCTACTTTGGTCTGCATCTCCTTGGTATCCTTCAACAAACCCATACTGAGCATGCGTTTTCGGAAATTAGCTTTATCAAATTTAGTATTGAGTAAGGCCTCATATAAGGACTGCATATCGGCCAAGGTGAACTTTTTGGGCAACAACTCAAATCCAATGGGTTGTCTGCGAACTCTATCGCGTAAAATCTGCAGGGTATCCTTTACAATAGATTTATGATCAAACGCCAAAGCTGGCAGATCATCTATATCCGCCCAAAGAACGTTTCCAGCCCAAGAACTGGCTAGTGGACTATACTGATCAACATTAATTAAGGAATAGTAGCCAACTGTAACAACGCGTCCAATCGGATGACGGTCAACCTGACCGTACGTATTCGTTTGAATCATTGGCACATCAGTCAAACCTGTCAAATCACGCAATACACGTGAGGCCGCCAAATTGATATCCTCATTTGGATAAGCCAAATCGCCTGGCAAAGCCATTTTGCCCAAATGGGGTTCTGCCCCGCGTTCGATTAAAAGAAGTTTCAATCGTCTTTCATGGTAGCCAAGTATAACACAATCCACAGAGAGCGCAAACTGAAAGAATTTCTCTATAGGAATTTTATAAAAAGCAGTGAATTGATGGCCAATAACCTTTTCAGTCTCAGATGATCTTTTTCTATTCATATTGCTTAAATGAGGTACTCGGGCTTCTTCCTTCATATAAAGCATGCAAACATATATATTGAATGTTAACCTAGGTAGTTTTAAAAACTAAAATACTCTTGATGAATCGAAAAGCATTCTGGCTAATTGCTAGCCAACTTTCAATCAGTCATGGAAAAACGACTTCATTTCGATTTAAAAAAATATCTTATCATTACAGTGTGTTTTAGTAAAAAAAACAATAAGCTAAATCTCTTGTTAACGTTTGACCTATGAAACAAAAGCTATTTATAGTAATTGCACTTTGTACCTTGGCGATAAGTGTGCAGGCCCAAAAAAAAACAACAGTTAAGGGCCAAATAAGAGATGATACAGATTTCACTTTGCCGGGCGTAACTATTGTCGAAAAGGGTACATCAAATGGAACTGTTTCTGACATTGATGGAAACTACTCTCTCGCAGTAGAAGATGCGAATGAAGCGATTTTTATTTTCTCCTTCATAGGTTTTGAAACACAAGAAATACCAGTCTCCGGAAGATCTTCTTTAGACATTGAACTCGCGCCCAGCCTATCAGCTCTCGATGAGGTCGTAATAGTGGGATATGGAACTTCGACGAAAAAAGAAGTTACAGGGGCTACCGCCAAAGTAACTGGAGAAAATATTCAAAAGCTTAATATTCCAAGAATGGACCAAGCCCTGCAGGGTCAGGTATCAGGAGTCGCAATCAATACAAACTCTGGATCACCTGGAGGTTCAGCAAGTATTAGAATTCGAGGCTTATCCACTTTTGGTGACAATGACCCGCTGATATTAGTGGATGGAGTGGTTTATGATTCTGAAGGACTTAACGCTCTGAATCCTTCAGACATTGAGTCTATTAACGTTTTAAAAGATGCTACTGCCGGTATATATGGTGTGCGAGCAGCCAACGGGGTGATCATAATTGAAACAAAAAAAGGTAGTGTAAATTCAACACCAAGAGTCGATGTCAGTGGATATTACGGCATACAACAGGCCGCTAAACAACTTGATTTACTTAATGCAGAAGAATATGCAGTGCTAAAAAATGAGGCCTTCGGTACATCTGGAGAAGAAGTTCCTTTTAACAATACAGAACTAGGAGAAGGCACAGATTGGCAAAAAGCAGTGTTTCAAAATGCCGCAATTCAAAATTATAACGTTTCAGTATCTGGTGGATCCAAAAGCACAACTTACTCGGTAGGTGGGTCATTCTTTAGTCAGGATGGAATTGTTGGAGGTGACAAAGCAAATTTCACCCGCTACAATGGACGACTAAATATGGGTACCGACATCTCTGAAAAATTTAAGCTTTCGAGTGTTCTACTTTATACTCATGAAGAAAGAGAAGTGCTTCCCGAAAATGGTATTGGATCTGTTTTGTTCAATACAATTAATGCTTTCCCGAACGAAAGCATAAAAACTGGTGACAACTACAGCTATCTGGAAGAGGTCAGCGACATTATCAATCCTATTGCGCAAATGGAAAACACCCACAACAAGGCATTAGTTGATAAAATCGTAGGGAAAGAAGAACTCACCTATATCATCAATGATGATTTCACTTGGACAAATCGAGGAAGTTACAATTACGCTTTGGTAGACTCTAAAACGTTTTCCCCACTTGTTTGGTACGGACCCGGTAAAGCACAGAATAGTGCTATCAACGAAGATTTAGACCCCTCTCTGGTTGAAATTGGGGATAGTGTTTTTATTGAACGTGGAGCAAGTGTTTATGAATCCCGTGCCACCTACCTAGACGTAACCTTTGAGAGCTTTCTAAACTATGCACACACATTTAATGATGATCATTCTGTTAAAGCCACATTGGGAACATCTGTATTCAAACGACAAGGTCAGGGACTAAATGGAACGGCATTTAATATTCCAAACAATTCTGTGGATTATGCAGATATCTCGGCAAATTTGGCTCCAGGTGGTTATTTGAATAATGTTGGCTCGTTCCAATATGAAGAGCGCCTATTATCAACCTTTTTGAGAGCAGAATATGGCTATCGCTATAAGTACCTCATTTCTGCAATTGTAAGAAGAGATGGTTCGTCTAAATTTGGACCAAATAGCAGATACGGAACCTTCCCTACAGTATCCGCAGCATGGGTAATTTCTGAAGAAGATTTCTTCACAATTGAAGGCATTTCATTTGCTAAATTCAGAGCTAGTTATGGAATCTCTGGAAATGACCAAATCCAAAACTTCGCATATCGCGCCCAGTTAAATGGTGAAGGTGTCTATGTATTTAATGATGTAATTACTACCGGAGTAGCACTTGGAAGAGCTTCAAACCCAGACTTGAAATGGGAAACAACACGGCAGTTTAACATAGGTCTAGACCTAGGAATTGGCGAAGGATTCAATTTCACAACCAACTATTTCATCAAGAACACAAATGACCTATTATTCCAGCCTGATGTATCTGCTGTCTTAGGTTCATACGGACCTGGAGGTCAACCGCCAATTATTAATGCTGGGGACGTCTCGAACAGGGGTGTTGAAGTAGAACTTGGTTACACAACTGACCCAAGAAAAGCATACGTCTTTAGCACAAACTTCAATGCAACTTATTTGCAAAATGAGGTAAAAAGAACTCCTGATGGAGTTGATTTCCTTCCTGGAGCCTATTTCGGAGTTGGAGGCAATGTTGCTACGAGATTTGAAGAGGGATACGCTATTGGCTATTTCCATGGTTTTGAAACGAATGGCATTTATCAGACGCAAGAAGAAATTGATAACGCCACTGTTGTCCAAGAAGGAGCGAAACCTGGAGATTTAATTTACGTTGATCAAAATGGTGATGGATTAATCAGCTTTACAGATGACAGCGACAAAAAAGAATTAGGTTCAGCTATACCTGATTTCACATTTGGTTTGAATTTAAATGTTAAGCTCATGCGTTTCGACATTTCTGCAAATATCTTTTCTGCAATTGGTCAAGAAATAATTAGAAATTATGAACGTCAACAGCCATATGCCAATCAGTTGGATTATGTAATCAACAGATGGACTGGCCCTAATTCATCCAATACTGACCCAAGGCTAACTACTGAGATAACTCGTAATAATGAATTCTCAGACTATTATGTCGAAAAGGGAGATTTTGTACGAATTAAAAATATTCAAATAGGATACACTATTCCTCAAACGAGTCTTGAAAGACTTAAAATACAATCGATAAGGATCTATGTATCAGCTAACAACATTTTCACATTAACAAGCTATAAAGGCTACGATCCGGAAATAGGTTCAAATGGCGGGCCTCTTTCTGCAGGTGTAGATTATGGTTTCTACCCTCAAGCGAGGAGTCTAATGGGTGGTTTTAACTTCAAATTTTAAGCGAAGAATATGAGACGAATTAAATCAAGTGTTTTTGTAATCGTTGGAATTCTCATTATTACATCAAGCTGCAATAAGTTCTTGGATACAGACCCTTTGTTTACTCAGGATGCCGAAAACTTTTTTACGAAACAAAGTGATTATGAATTAGCATTAGTTGGAGCTTATGACTTAATGCAAGCTTCATTCATGAATATTTGGATTGGCGAAATTGCCTCGGATAATTCAATTGCTGGTGGAGAAAGTGTTTCAGACTCCAAAGGATTGCATGAAATCGATGCTATGACAATGGGAGGCGAAAACAATGAGTTGAGAAGTGTTTTTCAATGGAATTATGCGGGAGTCACACGCGCTAATTATATTTTAGAGAATGCTGACAATAACGTAGAATTTGATGGAAAAGATGAAATCATAGCCGAAGCCAAATTCTTAAGAGCCTATTACTATTTTCAGTTGGTGAAGTACTTTGGTGATGTGCCACTTATTGTGGACAAGCGATTAGGAGCAGAAGAGGCTACAGACATTGACAGAGACAAGGCTGATGATGTATACGCACAAATAGAAAACGATTTAACTGACGCTAGTTCAGTACTTGATTGGAACGCTGAAATCAAGGGCCATGTCACTAAAGGAGCAACGTTATCACTTCTCGGTAAGGCTTACCTCTATCAGGGCAAATACGCAGATTGCGCAAGCACCCTGGATGTCGTAATTATGAGTGGAAATTACGGGCTAATTAGTGATTTCAACGCCCTCTTCTCAGTTGGCAACGAGGGGCATTCGGAAACGGTTTTAGATGTTGAATATAGCGGCTTGGAAGGTGGGAGTTATCAATGTCTAGTTTGCTTAGAGGGAAATGCCGCACCTGGATTTCACGGGATTCGACAATACGATGGACCGGTATATGGTGATGGAAATAGTTACAACTTACCAACGCAAAATCTTTACAACGCATACAACTCTAACGATACCAGAAGAGATGCTACAATCCTAGATATAGATGATTTCATATCGAAGCAACCCAATTCAGAAACAATAACCTATGCTATAGGGGGAGGTGGACACACAGGATACTACAACAATAAATACATTAAGCGACAAGGAGAAATAGGCCTGCCTGATAATGATCTGACTAGTCCTGTGAACTATAAAGTAATTCGATATGCAGATGTATTATTGATGGCTGCTGAGGCACATAATCAATCAGGCAATGATGGCAAAGCACTTGAATATGTTAATGAAGTTCGCGCACGTGTGGGACTGGGTGGGCTTAGTAATTCTGGTGACCAGTTATACGAATCGATATTGAACGAAAGACGACTAGAACTGGCAGGTGAAGGTCACCGGTTCTTTGATTTAGTAAGGACAGGTAAAGCTGCTGAATCCATTGAAGGCTTTGTGGAATCAAAAAATGAACTCTTTCCAATCCCACAAGTGGAAATTGACTTAGCCGGTGGAAATTGGTCACAAAACTCAAACTACTAATTGATAGTATATACAATATGAGACGCATTACAATATTGCTTTTTGTTTTGACCTACATAGGTCTTAACTCTTGTAAGAAAGAATCATTTGAATTAGGGAAAGCTCCGACAGAAGCAGAAGCCAAATTCACATATGAGGTCAGTGGTAACAGCGATAACATAATAATTTTCGCAGCTGACAATGAAAATGTAATTTCCGTTTGGGACTTTGGCAATGGCACTAAGGGTGGCGGATCAACTGCGACAGGTACCTATCCAAACAAAGGCACATACACAATAACACATACGATTTACGCCAAAGGCGGGAGCGCATCAGTATCTGAGGATATAATCATAGTTGAAGACGATCTCAGCTTACTTAGTAGTCCCATTTTCGATTTTTTGACTGGCGGTATAGCCGGAGTTGGCAATAAAACATGGGTGATTGACTCAAACCTAGCTAGTCATTTCGGTGTTGGTCCAAATCCAATTGGAGCTGCGGGAAATTACCCCGAACACTATCCCGCTCAGCCAAATGATAAAGCTGGGGCAGGAATGTATGATGATAGATACACTTTCAATCTTGACGCTTTTAAATTCGGAATGATAACTAATGGTGATGTATTCGTTAGTTCTCAAGAAGCAGGAAACTTCTCAAATACAACTCCGGGACCTGGAGGCGATGATAACATCGCAGAATTTGATAATAGAACGGATGATTCATGGCTCATATCTGCAGAATCGGATACCACTCTTACGATTACTGGGGAGTCGTTTATTGGATTTTATACTGGCATAAGAACCTATAAAATAATCACGATTGGTGAAAACGAACTGTTCTTGAGTTATGCCGATGCCAATGCTTCAGATTTACGCTGGTATTTGCGACTTGTTCCTGAAGGCTACGACTCCGGAGGAAGTGCTGGAGGTGGCGGAGGTGGCGACACCAACACCACGGATACAACCGTTGGATATGAACTACCAATAGACTTTGAGACTGACTCAGTGGAGTTTACAGCTTTTGGAAATAGTACTGCCAATATTGTGGTGAATCCAGATGCTGCAGGCATTAATTCAAGCAGTCGAGTCTTAGAAACTGAGCATGGAAATGAGACTTGGGCTGGACTATTCGTTGATCTCAAACAAAAACTTGATTTCACTTCAAGTAATTTAATTGAGTTGAAAGTTTGGGCCCCATCCACAGGTACTTTTAGGATTAAAATTGAGAACCAGGATGATGATACTGAGTTTATTGAAAAAGACTTTACTGTATCCAGTGCCGAGGAATGGATTCAAGTATCAATTGATTTTTCTGATGCTAGTCCGGGAATATATAACCGTCTAGTAGTTTTTCCGGGTTGGGATGTTGCCAACGCGGGCACATTCTATTTGGATGATTTCGAACAAAACTAAATCGGGAGCGGTAAAAAACGCCCTCATGAATACTTAAGTGGCTTATGAAAAAAAACCTCTATCTTTTTATGATCGTCACGATTGTATTTAGTAACTCCTGTAAGGAGGAACCTTTAAAGGAAGCAACTCCCCCGTCGAACCTAATCGTAAATGTGACCATCGACGATGAAAATTTAGGCCTCATAAGTCTCAACGCACAGGCCGATAGGGCAAATTTCTATTCTTGGACTTTTGATGATGGTTCAGAAACCATTTATGAAGAAGCAACAGATGGCCTATTCACTTATGAGTTCAGTACCAATGGGACATATTCAATCATGGTTCGAGCGCATGCTGCGGCAGATAGCTACATTCAAGATGAAGAATTGGTTGAAATAGTATTGCCATTACCTGGAAATGAGGGGGATGCACCTGTCAGCGGTTATACCACACCAACAAGTTATTCTGGTTATGAACTTGTCTGGCAAGATGAATTCAGTGGTAATGAATTAAATGTAGATGACTGGAACTTTGAAATAGGTGCAGGAAATAATGGGTGGGGAAATAATGAACTTCAGTATTATCGAAGTGAAAATGTATCCGTTTCTGATGGTATGCTAACAATTGAAGCAAAAGCTGAGTTCTTTAACGGCAACAATTATACATCGTCTAGAATCACAACTCAGGATAAGGAAAGTTTCAAATATGGGAGAATAGACATTCGTGCTACTCTTCCATACGGACAAGGATTATGGCCGGCTTTATGGATGTTAGGAGACGATATATCCAGTGTTGGTTGGCCTAATTGTGGTGAAATTGACATTATGGAATTGGCAGGAGGTTCTGCACCTGGTAAGGGAGATGATGTGGTCCTAGGAACAATCCATTGGGACAATAATGGTTCATACGCCAATTACGGTGATAAAACTCAATTGTCCAGCGGTACCTTTGCTGACCAATTCCACGTCTTTTCCATCATTTGGAATGAGCAGTCTATATCATGGTATTTAGACGATAATAAGTTTAATGAAGTAGATATCGCAGCTAATGGACTTGAAGAATTTCATCAGAGTTTCTTCTTCATTTTCAACGTGGCTGTCGGTGGCGATTTTTCTGGAAGCCCAAATGCTAGTACAGACTTTCCGCAAGAAATGTTTGTGGATTATGTGCGTGTTTTCCAAGAGCAATAAAATTATCCTTCAGCTACAAATCTTATAGTTATAATAACTATAAGACATAACGGTTAGCCAGGGTGGTGGCCCCTTTTACAGGCAATTTCGCACACTATTGAAAACTTTTTTACTTAGTTAAGGTTTTATTAACCATAAGTTTAGTATTCTTGTTA
>Ga0233432_10001175_pt1 | contig 25405 bp, 19 predicted proteins | sample SI_122_August201_6_FD_179870 | JGI IMG/M metagenome (GOLD analysis project Ga0233432, IMG submission 179870) | Seawater microbial communities from Saanich Inlet, British Columbia, Canada - SI_122_August2016_10_MG | ecosystem: Environmental > Aquatic > Marine > Inlet | place: Canada: British... | reverse complement strand
ACAAAGGGTGTTTTGACGGATGAATAAAGGAAGGGCGTTGTGGAAATCATTTTCACAACTCCCTTCCTCAGTTGTATCGAAGCCGATGGCCTCTGAGTACTTTTGATCTCGAGTCGTAGGATACGTTTATTCGTTCACAAATGTCTCGAGGAATCGAGCGAGGCTGTGGAAGTCACAACCAGGTTTTACGTAACGAACTACGGTGACAAGTGTCTTCGGGTCTACGAGTTCTTCAAAAGGAACGTAGTTGAGATCAAGTTGACCGGAGACGCTCACCATCACCCCGTTGAGTCCACGTTCAGCGAGTGCACGGTACCCACCAACCCCCAGTTGGCTTCCGAGCATGACATCAAATGCGTGTGGTTTAGAGCAGCGGGCTTCGTAACCAATTTGCAGACCAACAACTTTACGTTCTCGGCCGGTTTGTTTTGCATATTCATCACCAACGAGTTTGGCAAACATTTTGCCAAGTTGAATTTGAGTTATTGAAATATGGCCATGATCATCTCGTGGTACGCCCTCAAGCTGTTTACTTGGAAGGAATTCAGCGAGTCCTTCTGCAAGAACGATGACACCGTATTCCTTCCCTTCTTTTTCTTCTCTAACTCGCATTGTTTTGACAATACGACCGACAACCTCATCGACATTCATAACGGGCTTAGTGGTAGTATTGCCGTCAGCATCAGTGCTGGTTTCATCTGTACGATACTTTCCGTGAATGTCTTCAACACTGATGACAAGACTGGCTTCACCGGAAATAGCTGCTCCGTACGCTAACCAGCCAGCACTACGACCCATTGATTCGCAGATGAAATAGGATCTTCCGGCGTCTGCATCATAGAGTAGGTTTCGGATTTCACCTCCAAGGAAGTCAACGGCCGTGAAGTATCCAAATGTGAAATCAATGCCCATGTAATCGTTGTCGATTGTCTTTGGCAGATGGACGACAGGAATTCTGGGAGCATCAGCTGGGAGACTGTCTTGGTACAGTTTGAATTTATTCGCTGTCTTTAGAGTGTCATCACCACCAATTGATATGAGAGCTTCAACACCAAGAGAACGGAGGCCTTCATAGACATTCTTGAGTGGTTGAACGCGTTGCTCATCATCGAAATGTTCAGGCGCAGAAATATGCTTGCCAGGGTTTGTTCTGGCAGTACCGAGCATGATTCCTTGACCGGATCGAGTCCGCTTTAAAAACTCTGGAGTTACATTGATATAGTCTTTACCTTCAACGAGTGGTTGCTCTGGTGAGAAGTCAGCCAGAGACGAGTAGCCATGCTTCATTCCGACAACTTCAGTGTCGTTTCGCATGAACGATGTGGCTGCTGTCGAAATAACAGCATTTGCTCCTGGAGCTGGACCGCCGGCAAAGAGAATGGCGACGCGACGAAAATGATGAGCTGCTTTTGGTGGGCGTGAGAGGGATTCGGCCATGGGCTGGGGGGCTCCACTGGGAAAGGAGGGAGGGTGTCAGGGACGTGAGAGAAATCTAGCAAGCATTGAGCTGTTTTTGTAGGGGGTATGTTGCAGCAAGAGGGAATGGCTGCTCGAGGGGTACAAAGGTACGATGGTGAGCAGACTTAGATCTATTCGCGGTACATGACTAGTCTGCGAGAAGTCGTTCCACAAATTTCGTGTCGATTGTTGCTTCATGAAAAGCGGAGTGCGAGAGGAGGTCCAGATGCAGTGGTACGGTGGTTGCAATGCCCTTGATCTGAAGTTCACGCAATGCACGGGTCATCGTCTCAATTGCGGCTTCACGAGTTGGTTGGTGCACGATGAGCTTGCCAATAAGCGAATCGTAATACGGTGGAACGACGTATCCGGCTGCAACATGAGAATCAAAGCGAACCCCAAAACCTCCAGGCGCAATGATTTGTTCGATCTTGCCAGGGCATGGCCTGAAGTTTGCAGCCGGGTCTTCCGCATTGATACGGCATTCAATTGCATGACCACGAGGCACAATGTCTTCTTGTTTGAGCATCAGTTTTTCACCGGCCGCTACCCGAATCTGCTGCTTGAGTAGATCGATACCTGTGACCATTTCTGAGACTGGATGCTCAACCTGGATGCGGGCATTTACCTCGATGAAGTAAAAGTTGTTTTCTTGGTCAACAATGAATTCAACCGTTCCGGCAGAGTAGTATCCCGAAGCTTTGGCTAGGCGGACTGCAGCTGCCGTCATGGCTGCTCGAGTCTCTTCAGGGAGTCGAGGCGAGGGGCTTTCTTCTATGAGCTTCTGGTGGCGACGTTGTGTCGAACAATCGCGTTCCCAAAGATGAAGCATGGTGCCGTGTTGGTCACCGAGTACCTGAATCTCGACATGTCTCGGTTTTTCAACATATTTTTCGATATAGATTCCGGCGTTCCCGAATGCAGCCTCAGCCTCTGCGGAGGCCTGTTGCCATGCCGTCGAAAGCGCAAGGTCATTAGCGGCAACCCGCATACCCTTGCCGCCGCCACCTGCCGTCGCTTTGAGGAGAACGGGAAATCCAATTTCTTTGGCGACTTTGATGGCTTCTTGTTCGCCAGACAAGAGTCCTGGACTACCGGGTACTGTTGGGACATCTGCTTCACGGGCGAGAGTTCGAGCGGAATTCTTATCACCAAGTCGCTCCATCGCTTCCGGAGTCGGGCCGATGAATTCGATATCGCACGAGCGACAGACTTCTGCGAAGTGGGCATTTTCTGAGAGAAATCCGTAACCAGGATGAATAGCTTGCACATTCCCGATCTCAGCTGCGCTGATAACACGATCGATTCTCAGGTAGCTGTCTGCAGCTTTCGCTGAACCAATACAGACGGCCTCATCAGCAAGATTGAGATATGGAGCGTCACGATCAGCTTCGCTGTAGACAGCAACGGTTTCAATACCGAGTTCGCGACAAGCACGAATTACACGGAGTGCGATTTCACCACGGTTTGCGATCAGGATTCGATTGAACATGATTTCCCTGATTGGGGTATGGTCGAGCCAACAGGCAGTGGCTTACGAAAGCTCTCCCTGAAATATGCGTGACTCGTAAAATAAGGATTCGATACGAGAAGGAGTTTTAAATGCCTGGGTCGACCTTAATAAGAGGTTGACCGAACTCTACAGGGGCACCATTTTCAACGAGTATGGCAACCACCTGTCCAGAAACACCTGCTGGAATTTCATTGAACACCTTCATCGCTTCTACAATACAAACGGTCTTTTCAGGGCCAATGCGATCACCAACTTTTGCAAATGGAGGTGAGTCTGGGCTTGAGGCAAGGTAGAATGTTCCAACCATTGGACTTTTCACCACAACCATGCGGGCTTCTTCAGCTGATACTGCTGGAGCAGCAGGTGGTGCACTTTGGGCAGGTGGTGGGGCAGCTACAGGCGCTGAATATGAGACGACCTCACCGCCTCTCTTGATTCGCACAGCGCTGTCGGCATGCTTCAAGTCGATCTCAGTGAGATCGTTTTCTTGCATGAGGGAAATAAGCTTGCGAATTTTGCGGACGTCAAAGACGTCGAATGATGGTTGGGACCCACTCATGGTGTCCATTTCTCCTCAAAAGGCCGGAGGTTGGTAATAGTGTTTATGTTACTAAATGGTATCGGCAAATCAGGAAACCAGATTCGACCGAAATATGCCGAAACTGGGCCATAATCGGCCCAAAGGTAGCCATTTTGGCCCGTTTTCGTCAAGTTGGGGCTAAATCTATCGTCTCTTGTGTACTGGTTTCGTGACTTTTGGGAAGTGGACCGAATGGAACAGAGCTCTGAAAAGTCGTTGGATTTCGAGCCTCCGACAGACCTTCCACGTTTACCTAGGCGCCTAAGTGACTCCAGTAAATATGATTACGGCCGTGTTGTCATCGTGGCGGGAAGCCGAGGAATGGCAGGGGCAGCCGCGCTTTCCTCGATGGCGGCTCTTCGGAGTGGTGCGGGGCTTGTTGAAGTCATTGTGCCGGAGTCCATTCAGGCGACTGTTGCCGGGTTTGATCCGTGTGTCATGACGTACGGTCTTCCAGAAGATAGCGAAGGTCGTTTTGCCCTGTCTGCACTAGCGCACATTCATAAACGTTGCAAGAGGGCGGACGTAGTCGCTCTCGGTCCTGGGCTCGGTCGTAGTGACGATCTTGTAGCAATTGTTCATGATCTTTGGAAAACACTTTCGATGCCAGCCGTTATTGATGCGGACGCATTGTGGGCACTTGCACAAAACTCAGAATGGCAGAAAGTAAAACATGCTGGGGTGAGAGTGCTTACACCTCATGCCGGTGAGCTGCAGTATCTTCTTGGAGATAATCCTTCGCGTAGATTAAGTCATCCTAGAAAAGATTTAGAGCATGCTGCCATACGGGTCGCCAAAGAGGCAGGTGTCGTAATTATTCTCAAAGGCTCTGCCTCATTGGTAACAGATGGCACGACAAGCACGCATAATAAAACAGGGAACCCTGGTATGGCGACAGCTGGAACAGGTGATGTGCTTACAGGAATCATTACGGCGTTGGTTGGGCAACAATTGAGTGCATTTGATGCTGCCCGGCTTGGTGTATGGATTCACGGTGTAGCAGGTGACGCTGCAAGTATTGAATGTGGAGAATACTCACTGACAGCAAGTCAGGTCATTGGTTGTCTTCCCATTCCGATAAAGCGATGTGTCGCAACGTAGACTTGATAAGGTGTCCGGGCTTTTAATCCTTGCACTTGTAGTTTGCTCGGGTCAGTGCTGGCGTGACCGCGGCGACACCATCATTTTGGGCGAGCCATAAGCGAGTGCTTTGAGATGTTTTTACGTTATGTCCGCCGGTGAAACTACCAAATGCCGGAAGAACAAGAGCTGTATTAGTTGCCACGAAACAACGACATGTCATTCGGTCTCCGCTTGGGCTTTTTATGGTTATGGTCGGGTGAATGTGGCCAGCAATTGTAAAGTGCATGGCCTCTTCATCGTGATCGATGGGCTGGTTGTGGACAAAGCGAAAAGGTGGTTCAATGATTTCCTTTTCGCATCGGTCGATACCTATTTCATGCGGTCGAAATCGTTTGCCGAGAGATTGTTCGTGATTGCCAACCACGAGGATCACCTGCGTGTCATGTGACACTCGAGCCTGCTCGCAAAAAGAGGAGAACTCATCGAGTACTTGCGGTGTACACCCAGATCGAGCATGGAAGAGATCACCTGTGATCACAAGCCGCTGAGCGTTACAGGACTGTATGATATTGGAAAGTCGCTTCAGGTCATGCTGTGCAGACCCTTCAGGAATGGGCATGCCAGCGTGTCGAAATGTTGCCGCTTTTCCAAGGTGGACATCAGAGCAGACAATAGTCGATGTTTTTGGGAGAAATGCTGCACGGCCGGGGAGGAGTACGATGTCGGCATTGCCTGGTAAGGTTTTATCTTCGGCGATATCAATCCGAATATTCTGGTTTTCTGGGAAAGCACGTGAAGAGAGTGGGGGTTGGTTTTGTGTCATGCGTGTGCCGCTTGCTCAAGTTCTTCAGCCATCTGGGTGATTCGTTCACGCCAGTTTTGGGTTGTAAGTCGTGACTGAATCTGTTCTGCCCAGATTGGAAATGCAAGTGGAGAAAGCCTTGGGGTATCAACAACGACAATCTCTTTCTCGGCAATCGCATCGAGTGATTCAGAAAGCCGTTGGAATTCAAACTGCTGCTCCAATACCTCATGACGAGCCTGTTTAAGGAGCAGGTTTTCAGTGTCATACTCGCTGAGAACATCAAAAATTAAACCGGCCGATGCTTGCGTTTGTTTTACCGATCGAGTGCCCCCCTGAACAAGTCCGGCGACACGAGCAATTTCACGAAATTGTCGTTTTGCCATTTCAGTTCCGTTGAGGCATGCACACAGGTCTTCGAGTAATTGTCCCGGCTTGAAAAGCTGTCGAAAGTCACGGGCATCCAGTTTGAGTTGTTTTGCTCCAGTTAATTCGAATCCCCAGTCGTTCGATGCAAGCGATAGCGTACTTGGCGTTTGGTTTGCAATTCTCCAAGCAAGTAGTGCTGCTAACCCCTCGTGCACAAGACGACCCTCGAAGGGGAATATGAAAAGATGATGTCCATCACGACTGCGGGTTCGCTCGATAAGAAGCGTGTCTTCTGAGGGCAGGCGACTCCATTGTGCTTGGGTTGCAAGGAGCGGTGCTACGGCTTTTGTTTCTTGAGGTAAGGCAACTATGGATGACTTGTCACGGCTTTCCCCTGCCAGTCGGACCTGTTCGAGTACTGCTGCGGAAAGAAGAGTTGAAAGAGGCATGCGGCCACCGTTCCAACGAGGAACTTGAATTCCGTGACTGCCCTGAGACCGTTTGACCCAGGCTGTGAGGCCGTCAAAACGAAAAAGCTTCAGTGGACGACCCGCAAAAAGGAATCGATCTCCGGTATTGAGCCGGCTAATGAATGCTTCTTCAACAGTGCCTAATCGACCACCGCGACACCATTTCACATTGACTGTTGCATTTGACGTGATTGTTCCAATGTTCATCCGGTGCCGCCGAGCGAGTGCCGGGCTGGCAATGTACCAACGCCCAAAGCGTTCTTTTATTCGGCAGTAGTCAGGGTAGGCGGAAAGAGCATGACCGCCACGGGCGGCGAAGTCGAGTGCCCAGTACCAGGACTGTTTGTCGAGACCTGCAAATGCCACCGTTCCTTGTACTTCTTCGAAGAGTTCCTGTTCACGAAATCCACCACTGCAGGCAACGGTGACGATATGCTGAGATAAACAGTCGAGAGCATTCGTGAGTGGACGTCGGGGTTCTACCGAACCAGCGGCTGCAGCGATTCTAGCGGCAGCACACTCAATAAGTTCGAGGGCATGCGTCGGCACGCAAAGAAGACGGCCAACGGCACCCGGGGCATGGCCACTTCGACCAGCCCGTTGCAGAATTCGTGCGATTCCCTTTGGGCTTCCAATCTGAAGAACTTGTTCAACTGGGCCGAAATCAACACCAAGGTCAAGGCTTGATGTGGCGACAACACATTTGAGAGTGCCATCACGAAGTCCTGCCTCCGCTCCATTGCGTAATTCACGGTCAACAGAACCGTGATGCAATGCTAATTTGTCTTTCCAGTCTGGCCTAGCGTTTCGAATAGCATCATACCAACGCTCAGCCTGCGAGCGAGTATTTGTAAATGCAAGTGTCGTTGATGCATGTTCAAGTGCTTCTAGAACTTGTGGGAGAAGCCGGAGCCCGAGGTGTCCTGCCCAGGGGAATCGCTCAATTGGTTCTGGGATAAGCGTAGAAAATTCAAGGTTGCGTGGTGCATTTGCTTCTATGAGGTGTGCATTTCTGCTTCGCTTTGGCCCGACAAGCGCAGGGACGGCCTCATCAAGGTTTGAAAGTGTTGCCGATAATCCCCATGTAATCATTTTAGGATGAATGGCCCTGAGCCTCGATAGTGCAAGTTCGGTCTGCACGCCACGCTTTGTGGCTAAAAGTTCGTGCCATTCGTCGACAATAACCGTATCGAGATCAGCAAATATTTCATGGCTGTCTTCGAGAGACAACAGAATTGAAAGCGACTCCGGCGTGGTGATGAGAGCCTCGGGCCAATTTTGGCGAAGGCGACGGCGGTCAGCCGCCGAGGTGTCACCAGTCCTAGTACCCACTTGCCAGCACTGTCCAAACGCATCAGTGAGATTCGCGAGTGGTTCTTCGAGGGCACGGGCAGTATCGGTTGCCAATGCACGAAGTGGAGTTATCCAGACGATTCGAATACCTGGTTTTTCATGTTCAGCGGGTACGGTATAGCTTCGACAGAGTGCACCGAGCCATGCGGCAAGCGTTTTACCAGTGCCGGTTGGCGCATGAAGAAGGCCGTCATTGCCAGCGGCCATCGCTTTCCACACCTCTAGCTGAAATGTAAATGGTTGTTGGTCTCGTTTGAGGAACCATTGAGTAAAGTGTGCAAACAGATCAGTCGGAGTGATCTTTGGTTCTGCAGTAGGAGTATTCTTTTGGTGTGCAGAACTTTTTTTCGCCCGTGGCAATTTGCGAGAACTCTTGGTTTGGGATGCAGAAGGCATAGGTTTCACTCTGTCTCGCCGGTTGTCTGTGCAAGAAGTGCTTTCAGGTCGGAGAGGGTTGCAGCCTCATGAGGAACTTTATCTCGTCTCCAGCGGGTAATTCTCGGGAAACGAACAGCTATTCCCGATTTGTGACGAGTTGATTTCGATACATTTTCAAAAGCTAGTTGGAAGACGAGAGTCGGTTTCACAATTCGGACAGGTCCATGCCGCTCAATTGTTGTACTACGAATGATTTTATCAATCTCGATAAGTTCTTCATCAGTTAATCCGCTGTAGGCTTTGGCGATGGTTACAAGCTGATCTCCATCCCAGACACCAAGCGTATAATCGGTATGTAAACCTGCCCGTCGGCCGTGCCCTGCTTGGGCATAATGCAGAACGGCATCAATTTCGAGTGGTTCGACTTTCCACTTCCACCAATCGCCCCGTTGTCTTCCGTGAGCGTAGCTGCTTGTTGTTCGTTTGAGCATGAGCCCTTCGACGCCACGTTGGCGAGCATGTTTTCGGGAACGACGAAGTTCGTCCCATGTTCCATTCGGGACAAGCGGAGAATGGAAAAGTCTGTCGTTTGTATTACCATTTCCATTTTTTAGTTTCACTGTCCCTCCAGCAGGTGCGGGTCTTCTTTGGAAGCCAGTTGGCACAATGGCCAGAAGTTCCTTACGCCTTAAAGAAAGAGGCTCTGATCGAATATCCTTACCATGGGCTTCAAGAAGGTCGTATGCAACAAAAACGGACGGGATTTCAGCAAGAATTTTCTTTCCGACACGTTTTCGGCTTGCCCTTCTGGACAGCATGGAAAATGGCAGGAGATTGTTCGGTAGGGATGCGAGAAGTTCACCATCAAGAACAGTACCATTGGGCAGGGATTCTGCGGCATCCACAATCTCCGGGAAAGCATCATTCATTCGCTCTTCTCCCCGGCTCCAGATTGAGATGCCAGCAGATCTGCGGACAATTTGAGCACGCATGCCGTCCCACTTCCACTCTGCTTGCCATTCCGTGATTGATCCGAGTTCATGCACCTCACTATTCATCGGGGAGGCGAGGAAGAATGGGAAAGGACGAAGGCCGTCCGCGGAGGTGGGTTCTTTTGAAATGAGTGACTGAAAGTCTTCAGCTGTTTCGATAGTTGCGGCCATCATGCGTTCAGCAAGAGTGGTCGGTTCGAGACCCGAAAGTTCAGCAAGTGCTCTGGCAACAAGCGTTCTTGATACACCAACACGACAGCCTCCTGTTATTAGTTTGTGCCAGACAATACGTTCACGAGGCTTGAGTCGCCTCCATGTTTCTTCAACCACTTGACGCTTGTAAACATCGGGCTTTCCCTTGAGATCTATCACTGTTTCTTGCATGAAGTGAGAGAGTGAAAGGGCCGGGTGGTCGGCGATGGTATTAGAGCCACCAGGGTTATTCGTGAGTTGCTCTGGTAAGATTAGAGCAAGTGTTTCAGCGAGGTCGCCGACATGAGCATAACTCTCTTCAACAAGCCACAGGGGGAGTCCTGCGGCTTCCGCTGCCCACTCCCTCAGTAATCGGGTCGATACAGCCCGTACTTGCTTGGCTCCACAGAGCACTGAAAGGGCACACGCTGCATCTTGAGATGGCACAGAGGCGAAATAGTTCTTCAGAGCTGAAACCTTTTGATTGGTACTGCTTGTGCTGTCGAGTCTCCAATAAAGATCAGAAAAGTGTTGCATTTGGAACCCTACGGAGATCAATGTTTTCAGTCAGTCGATTCGCTGTCTCGGTGTTGCAGGCCGTCTTCAAGGTTTTTATCAACGTCGCTATCATCAGGGCGTTCTTCACCAATAAAACGTGTTGGTAATATTTCTGCTTGAAGGCCTCGTTCAGTGAGCAATCGAGCAACAATGTCAGTAAAGCCGTGAGTGACGAGTACACGCTGCGCTCCAGAGGCCTTCACGGCTTGCATAAGGTCCGGGTAGTCAACGTGATCAGACAGGATGAAACCCTGCGGAAATCCACGTCGACGACGTACGCCACGAAGAAGCATCCACCCAGACACCATGGCAATCGATGTCTCTCCGAATCGGTTGATCCAACTGGTAGCTGCTGCACTTGGTGGTGCGATAACGATTCCGCGTCCGCCGCCAATCTTACGGCTACGTGGCGGGATGCGATCAATTGGTGGAAGGCGTACACCACTTGCTCGATATGCTTCGACAAGCTTCATAACCGCGCCATGTCCGTAAATGGGCCCAATTGATGGATCAAGTAACGATGCGACTCGCTGTGCCTTGCCCAGTGCATATGACAAGAGCACGCTCGTACGGCCGGAGTCAGCATTTGCTCGCCACCACGTGTTTATTTCGTTGGCAACTGTTGCCGGTTCCGGCCATCGGTAGACAGGTAGTCCAAAAGTGCTTTCTGTCACAAATACATCACAAGGAACCGATTCGAAGCATTCGCAGGTTGAATCCTGTTGAAGTTTGTAATCACCAGTCACAACCCAGGTTACGCCCTGATGGTGTACCCGAACTTGGGAGGAGCCGAGAAGATGTCCGGCAGGGTGCAGCGAAATATCGACTCCATGCACTGAAAAATGTTCACCGTATTTTACGGTATTAATAGTTGCGTTATTTCCCATGCGAGTGCGTAAGACATGTTTTCCAGGCGAAGCACAGAGGTAACGATCGCTACCAGGCCTAGCGTGATCAGCATGAGCGTGAGTTATGACGGCGTGGGATACCTGCCGCCATGGATCAATATAGAAATCACCTGCAGGACAGTAGAGGCCGTTAGGATTAATTTCGAGTAGATCAGACACAGTTTGATGAGCCTCCAGAAAGTGGCCCACGTATCTACAGCTTTTTAGCGATACGCTGAATTACCAACAGCTGGGAATCGATAGCCACCGAATCCAAAAGGAGCGTAGCGCGGCCAGTCCCCGGGGGCGACCCCTGGTTCTGTCCCATACATTTTCCATGTTGGTGTGCGAGGGACTGTCGGCGGCTCATAGTAGCGAGGTCGATTGTTTATTCCGGTTTCGTAGGGGCTTGCTCCCGGCTTGTAGGGTGCTTGGTTTCTAGGGGTCCTGGAATACTGAGAGTTTGAAGATTTTGCTTTCCTCCATCGTGCAGCCTCGGCCGATGAAGCGACACAGGCGGTTGCCACAAGCGTGAAAATTAAAAAAAAATGTTTTGTACGATTCATGGTTTTAGAGGCATTCTGGCCAAGATGACAGATGTCAGAGAAGTCTTATGAAAACGATTCTTCTACAACTTTACTCGGTGAAAGCTGCCGGAAGGCTGGAGGCAAGAAAATTAGGTTCGTTCAGGGCGGGTCGTGTGGTTTATTCGTTTTGTAAGGAAGCCAGGCGAGTAGGCGTGTCTGGCTCAATCGTTGTAACTGTATCATCATCTTTGAAGGCGAACTCAGTGCGGTTGTGATTCCGCCCATCGGATTCGAACCGGCATGTCGAATGCTTTTTCAAAAAGATCAGTTCGTCGTTCTGCACCCCAGATATCAACCTGAGGGTTAACATCAGAGACGACGACAAGGTTTGCCCCATCTTTATCAATACTTGCAAGTACATCTTTGACTTGTTGTGAACGGCTTCTGTCGAGGCCGCCGGCGAGTCGTAGTATTGCCGCCATGCTACGAACTCGCTGCTGGTCATCAGACGAGAGTCGCGAGAAATTCTGATGCTTTTTCTTTGGGAATGCTCCACGGTGATAGCGAGCAATGTTCGCGATCATTTCGAGGTCGGGACCCAAGATTCCAGGGAGACGACTGTTACGAATAAGGTGATAGCTATGCTTGTGATGCTGGTCGTAGTTGATGACATAGCCAACGTCTTGAAGTCGTGCTGCCGTTTCAAGTAATTTCCGGTCAGACGGAAGAAGTTTCAAAGGAGAGGCAAGCTGGTCATAAATTCTTCCAGCTAATGCGGCAACAGTCCGCCCGTGTTCAAGCTCACCAGAGCAGGCTTCGGCAAGTCGTTCCACGGCCTGTGCGCTTTCAGCCGGATTATCCGCTTGTCCTCCGAAGCATTCATCGACCATTTCACGGATCAGGCCATCTCGAACTCCTCGTGTATGTACGAGGATCGTATTGACGCGAAAGCGTTTGAGGAGGCCGTCAATGATTGAGAGCCCCGCAATAATGATATCAGCTCTATCCGAAGACATGCCCGCCATTGACTTGCGAGATCGCAGTGACATTTTTTTGAGTTGATCAAGAAGATGCCGAAGTTCTGCGTGAGAAACCTTGTAGCCGGCGACAGGGATATCAGCCTCTTTTTTGGAGGCCATAACGAGTTCTGCCAAGGTGGTAAACGTGCCGCCAGAGCCAACCAGGAAATGAGGTGCAAACAGTGGTCGGCTCGTCTCGCGTTTGAGGCATCCTGTAATCTCTTTGTCGAGTTTTATAAGTCCCTGTTGGAAGGCAACGCCTTCAGTGCCGCTTCCTATTCCACACCGTTCGGTAAGTCTCACTGCACCGAGCGGTGTTGAGAAAATTGATTCCACAAGAGAGCCGGTAGCGAAGACAATCTCAGTGCTACCGCCACCGATGTCAGCGATAACAATATTTTTTCCATTGAGGTCGAAAGCGTGCTGTACGCTTGAGAAGGCGAGGCGAGCTTCTCTCTCTCCAGAAATCACTTCGACGTTGAGTCCAACTTCTTTGTCTATTCGCTGACAGAATTCCGGACCGTTTGTAGCTTCCCGAACAGCGCATGTGGCGATTGTGCGAAGTGCTGAAACTTGGTACCCAGCTGCAATTTGTTTGAAGGTTTCAAGTGCGACAAGCGTTCTCTCCATCGCATCTGCGTCAAGTCGGCCATCTGAAGAGATGCTTCGTGCGAGTCTTGTCGGTTCCCGTTCCTCGTCAAGGATTCGGTAACTGCTCCCTCGAAATACCTCGGCAACAAGAAGCCGAACACTATTGCTGCCGATATCAATTCCAGCCAAACGGCTTGCCATATCTGCATTCAGGTAGATTTGTTTTGGGTCATTCTGAATGGTCATCTTGACCTCAATTCAAAAGCAGGAGTAGTACTTCGGTTCGTTGTAACATACTTGGATCAGTACTGTTGGTGTTTGGGTTGCACTTCTCGTTTGTATAAATTCAACTAGTCAAGCTCTCCACTAATTTACCGCTTTCTCTATTGTGCGCACGTGCCACGAATATTTTCAGGAACAGTTTTCAGTAGCGTCGAAGGGGTCTCATTGCCTGAAAATGGCTGTGGGATTACCGTTGGAAACTTTGATGGTGTCCATCTTGGGCACCAAGAGATAGTCGGACGCCTTATAAAGTCCGTGCGGCCTCTTGGATTGCCATCAATTGCAGTAACATTTGACCCTCATCCTGCTGCATTGCTTTGTCCAAACCAGCCGAAGCTTTCGTTGACGACAATAGAGAGGCGAGTCAGTTTACTCCTCGCTCTTGGCTTAGATGCAGTTTGTGTTGTAAAGACGACACCAGAGTTGCTGAACCTTGCAGCCGAGAAGTTCTACCAAGAGGTGCTTTGTCAGTGTTTTCGTCCAGCGGCTATTGTTGAAGGCGAAGACTTTCATTTTGGTCGTAATCGGCAAGGAACGTTAGCCTATTTGCGGCGTTGGACTGAGAGAGACTCAATTGCCTTAACGGAAGTTTTAGCAGTTCAGGTCGATGGGATCGCTGTGTCGAGTTCACGAATACGTGCCTTACTTGAACAAGGAGATGTGGCAGAGGCGGCTAAATTGCTCGTTTTTCCGTACACACTTGTCGGTCGTGTCGTCGAAGGTCAGCAACGGGGTGCGAAACTTGGTTTTCCTACGGTGAACCTTTGCGATGTGCACACGTTAGTTCCGCTTGATGGGGTGTACGCCGGCGTTGCGACAACAGCGTGTGGTGATCGGTATGGTGCGGCAATCCATGTGGGGAAAAATCTTACGTTCGGCGGCGTAGAACAGACTATAGAGGCACACCTACTTGGTTTTTCCGGTGATCTTTATGGTCAGGTTGTTGAGATCAATTTTTCTCAACGGCTTCGGGCAACTGAAAAATTTAAGGGATCTCAGGCCCTTGTTGAGCAGTTGCGTGATGATGTCTTGCAGGTGGAGTCATTGTCGCAGCTAAATCTGAAAGCTCCCCAGCTGCAACAAGGTTCGCTGATGTCAGCCTCGTTTTCCCGTTAAAATGAAATATCATATTCTGTTAGATTAAGACAGCTCTGCCTCGTAGAAAAGGAAATTCTTTATGCGTCTCGATTGGTCTGCGTTTCTTCATGTTTTGGATGAATCGAAGCGGATTGTGCTCACAAGCCACGTGCGGCCTGATTGTGATGCGTTAGGTAGTGAGTTAGGAATGGCGGGAATTCTTGAAGCCGTTGGGAAAGATGTGAGAATTGTAAACTCGCAGGAAACTCCGGCAAATCTTCAGTGGATTGATCCGCAAGGAAAGTGTGAGTCATTAGCCCGGGGCATCGCCCCCGCAGATCTTGATGACTGTGATTTGCTGATTGTGCTTGACACGAGCGCCTGGGCTCAACTTGGCGCCATGGGAGAGGTTCTTAAGCGACGACGTGAGCGGGTTGTTGTTGTAGATCATCATGTCAGCGAAGACGACCTTTCGGATCGTTGGTTTAAAGACACAACCGCTGAGGCGACAGCACGAATTGTGTATGAAATCGGTTTACGATTGCGGGTCCCGCTTACCCCAGAGATTGCTACACCACTTTATGCTGGACTCTCTACCGATACTGGAGGATTCCGCTTTCCGTCAGCTAGCGGTGAGACTTTTCGTGTCGCTGCCCGTCTCGTTGATGCTGGTGCTAGTCCATCATTCATATATAGGGAACTCTTTGAGCAAGACACTCTCTCACGACTGCATCTTGTTGGACGAACGCTTGCAGGAGCACGAACCTTTAATGAGGGGACCTGTATTCTGTCAACAGTTCGTCAATCAGATATCAAAGAGGTCAGTGCCTCGCCGGCTGACACTGAAGACCTCATCAATCTGACTCTTGCAGTAAAGGGTACGCAGGTTGCAGCAATTATGATTGAGCAGCCAGATAAGAGGGTGAAGTTGAGCTTTCGAAGTCGCGGTGCTGCCGATTGCAGTGCTCTCGCAGGGCACTTTGGTGGCGGAGGTCATAAAGCAGCAGCAGGAGCAATTGTCACGGGATTGTTTGACGACGTTGAAAAACAGGTCACCGAGGCTGTTGACGCTGCGTGGCGTGCCGTCGAGTCAAAATAGTCGAAGTTTCCTAGATGTGATCCGAGATGTTTGGTCAATACTAGAAAATGTTTTTCTGATATCAAGAATGCTTTCCGTCGCAGCCTCCTTGAGCAACGTAAAACACTCAATAAAACAGGATTTAAAAAGAGATAGAGTAAGGTTCTTTTGTCTCGTGTCATGGTTATGTTTGTAGAATCCGATTGAGACGATACGTGATTTCAATGTCATCGCAATTATTGAAGTGAATGTACTCTGCCATCAAAGCAAAGCTGTTTTGTAGGTGCCCGATGTAACTGGAGGTCAGATTGTGACTGAGCAATTAGGCGAAGAGCTACCTGTCCAGGAGACGAGACGGCGAAGCTTCCTTACGGGAGCACTAGCAGTTCTGTGTGGAGGGCTCGCCACACTCCCGCCTGTTGTTGCAGCGGTTTGGGCTTTTCTGGATCCTTTACGGAGGTCATCAGGTGCAGCGACGTTCCTTCCTCTCACTGATCTGACCAACGTTCCTGCAGACGGACAGCCTCGGCAGTTTCCGGTCATTGCTGATCGAGTCGACGCCTGGACAGGTTTTCAAGCTGAACCAATTGGTGCCGTGTACGTGAAAAGAGACGAGGGTGCTGACCGTGTCGAGGTTCTCTCGGCAACATGTCCCCATGCAGGCTGTTTCGTTGAATTAGATAAAGCAGCAGGTTGTTTTCGGTGTCCATGCCATAACAGTAGCTTTACTCTTGAAGGTGGTATCGTTGCACCAAGTCCAAGTCCTCGGTCAATGGACAGTCTTGAGTGTCAGGTGAGCAAAGCGGGTGCGGTATCTGTCAAATGGCAGAATTTCTATACAGGTATTGAAGACAAGGTGGCGCGAAAATGAGAGACGCCTCTGGACATAGTGAAACGTCTGGTACTCAAAAAGTAGTGGGCGGCAGTTGGATCAGTAATTGGCTTGATAGTCGAACAGGGTATAGAGCCCTTGTTCAGAGTGCGTTGTATGAACGTGTTCCAGGCGGTGCTCGTTGGCGATATGTGTGGGGAAGCACTCTCGTCTTTGCTTTCATGACGCAAGTCATTACTGGCTTAGTACTCTGGGCGAGTTATTCAGCGAGCGCTCAGACTGCTTGGGAAAGCGTCTATTACATTCAGTATGAAATGACAGGAGGCTGGCTTCTTCGAGGTATTCATCATGTGATGGCTCAGGCTATGGTCGTACTGCTCGCGCTTCATGTGATGCAGGTTGTGATTGATGGTGCGTATAGAGCTCCCCGGGAAGTGAATTTCTGGCTAGGGTTAGTGTTAATGATGCTGGTTCTCGGCATGGCCCTGACTGGGTACCTTTTGCCATGGGACCAAAAAGGGTATTGGGCGACTCGAGTTGCCACAAATTTAGCGGGCCTGGTGCCACTCGTTGGTCCATCGATGCAACAACTCGTTGTTGGTGGCCCTGACTATGGGCACCATACACTGACGCGGTTCTTTGCACTGCATGCTGGGTTCTTGCCTGCAACTCTGGTTGTCTTCCTCGTCTTGCATTTAACGTTATTTCGAAAGCATGGTCTCCATGCCAAGCAGCCAATCACAAAGCCCGATGCAATGTTTTGGCCAGACCAAGTGCTCAAGGATGCAGTAGCAATGCTTGCTGTGATGGCTGTTGTTCTTGGTGTGATTCTAATGCCAGCTTTGCGTGCAATTCTTTCTGGGGAGCCAATCGTAGCTGGGCATTTGGGTGCAGAACTCGGCGCACCGGCTGATCCATCCGAACCGTACGCCGCAGCTCGACCGGAATGGTATTTTCTTTTTCTGTTTCAGTTCCTCAAGGTTTTTGAGGGTTGGGGAGCGACGGGTGAATTTCTTGGTGCTATCGTAGTGCCCGGAGTTACGTTGGGCATTATGTTTCTTATGCCAATTTTTGGGCAGTGGAAACTTGGTCATCGATTTAATATCGTTTTTACCATTGCCATCTTGGCGGGCGCTGGACTTTTGACCGCCATGGCTCTTCATGAAGACTACTATGCGTTGTGGGTAGACCGGTCTGCTTTTGCAGACGTTGAAAAATTAATCAAATCGACAGGCGGAGATGATGAGAAAATCTTTGCAGCACTTGGGCACGACAAAGAAAAATGGAATGCCTTCACGAACCGACGGGATAAGCTTGAGGCTATTCGTCGTTCTGAAGCATTTCTGGTCGCCGTGAAACAGGCTTCACGTGATTCTGACCGGGCAGTAGAGCTTGCAGGCCGGCCAGAAAAAATCCCTTCTACGGGAGCATTGTCATTAGTTCGCAGTGATCCGCTTTCACAGGGACCAAAATTATTTTCCCAGCATTGCCAGAGTTGTCATGCCTATATCGATCCTACTGCTGAAAATGCTGCGGAGGTATTTGCAGAATCTTCGGCTGCAAATCTTTTTAAATTTGGCGGAGAGTCGTGGGTGCGAGGGCTCCTCGACCCCAAGCGCGTTGGTGGAGCAGCCTATTTTGGTAATACAGCGCACAAGGAAGGTGACATGGTGTCCTTTGTCTGTGAGGATTTTACTGATGAAGACGAGTGGAAGCGAGCGGACAAAGAAGCCGTTGTCTTTGCGCTTGTGGCGGAAGCTGGCCTGCTACAAGAGTCTGGAAGAAAGAACGTCATCAAACGTGGACAAGAACTGATTACTGATACTGATCGTTGCGGAAGTTGCCATCCTTATCGAAACAACGAGACAGAATTAGGATATGCACCTGACCTGAACGGGTGGGGGTCTGAAGAGTGGTTGGTAGGGATTGTCACTGATCCAACGCATCAACGGTTCTATCCAGATACGAATGATCGGATGCCACGATTTGGTGTAGCCTCTGACGGCGGCCTGCAGGCTCTGAGTGATAAACAGATCCAACTTGTCAGCCAGTGGCTGCGTGGTTCTTGGTATCGGCCAGTTGGCCATAATCCAAAAAATGTCAGTGAGCATCCGTAGCGTGACGCTTTCGAGTGGACCGCTAGCGTTTAAGGAAGACCCCGTACAAAGTGACAGGTTGAGTAGCCTAAGGCGTCACCCGATTCCTCCGAGAGCGGTTGCCTGACGCACTCTTCCAACTCCAAGCATAAAAGCGGCAGTGCGCAGTGAAACTTTTCTGGATGAGGCAAGCTGCCAGACTTGTTCAAATGCTTCACCAAGAATGCGGTCAAGTTCTTGTCGAACTCGATTCATTCCCCATTGGTAATGCTGACGATTTTGTACCCACTCAAACCAACTTGCTGTGACGCCACCTGCGTTACACAGGATGTCAGGTAGTACAGTGACTCCAATTTCATCAAAAAACGCATCAGCAGCAGGATCAGTAGGTGCATTTGCTGCCTCAATAATGATTGGTGCTTTGATGTGACCAGCATTTTCACTTGTCAAAACACCTCCAAGAGCAGCAGGGACTAAAACATCACAGTTGCAGGAGAGTAATTCTTGATTCGAGATGGCGTCTCCTCCTTGGTAACCAGTCAAAGTACCACCGTTGCCGTGTACGTACCGAATCATCTCGAGGACATCGAGACCCTCTTTTCGATACACGTTGGTGGTTGCGTCGCCCACGGCGATGATCCGACATTCTGTTTCCTGGAGGAACTTTGCAGTGTGGGTGCCAACATTACCGAAACCCTGCAAGGCAACACGAGTTCCTGGTATTCGTCTGCCGAGACGACTGAGAAGTTTTACAGTAAGCAGTCCAACCCCTCGGCCTGTGGCTTCCTCTCGACCAGGTAGTCCATGATATTCTACGGGCTTACCAGTGACACAAGCAGGGGAGAAACCGTGGAATTTATCGTATTGATTCATGATCCATGCCATTACTTCTGAAGAAGTTCCCATGTCTGGGGCTGGAATATCTACGTCAGGCCCAATGAGATCGTGCACGTTGTCAACAAATCGCCTCGTGACTCGCTGAAGTTCTCGTGTGGATAGGGATTTTGGGTCAAGTGCAATACCACCTTTCGCACCTCCGTATGGAATGTTGACAACGGCGGTCTTCCAGGTCATCAGTGAAGCAAGCGCACGAATTTCATCCAGATCAACTTGTGGATGATAGCGCAATCCCCCTTTCATTGGTCCGCGTGCATTATTGTGTTGCACGCGATAGCCAATAAACGATGCCACAGCCCCCGAATCAAGTTCTACTGGAAGTTGAACCTGCACTTCTCGCTGGGGGGTAAGCAGGAGTTGTCGAATGTTCTCGCTCAGATCGAGTTGATCTGCTGCTCGGTCAAAATAAATTCGGTTTGCCTCACTGGATCGCATGATGATTGACCTAATTCGAGTTATTCATGGTGAGTGTGTCTTAAGAGACACACTGATTCTGCGCTGTAATCATGGGATCATATCGATCTTGTTTTGACGAAGACAACCGGAAATTTTAGCTGCGTACGATTCTTGCTGTCTTTACTACCTGTTCGTGCCTATTAATTACCGGGTAATCTATGGAGTGTATATTTCGGTGTATTGTGTATGGTCTATCGATATGGGCTGTTTGTAGCTGAGAGTCTATTTTTGGTTGTATGTTATGTCTGTGCTGTCTCTGGATGTTTTTTGGAAAAAACTTGCTGAAAGTGGACTGCTTTCCGCAGATAAAATCCCTGAGGTACAAGCGGCGTGTTTGGATGCAATGAAACAGTCTGGTTCCTTGGGAAATCAGACTGCACTTTCGGCACAGTGGCTTGTTCGACAAGGGATTGTGACTTTATGGCAGGCCAAACAGCTTGTGAAGGGAAATGCCAGTGGCTTTTTTATGGGTGATTATCGCCTTCTTGAAAAGCATGAGATGCCTCTAGGAGGTGTCGTCTATCGAGGTCGTCACGAGCCAACGAAGCAATCTGTGTCGCTTGTACCAATCGACGATCCGGCGAGTCACCGTGTTGAGGTGTGGACCGAGATTGTTCGTCACGTGGAGCGTGCCGCCGAAACAATATCTCCCGTGCTATCGAGAACATGGGCGTTGGAGTCAACTGGAGAGCATCGATTTATTGTCTGTGAGGATCTTGGTTCTGCTGTTTCTATTTTGTCGCCCGGCCAAACAAGTAGGTGGCCGATTGTTGAGGCAGTTCTAGCAGCCTTTTCAGTGTGTCGTGGTGTCGCTGAGATTCATCGGCTCGGGGGTGTTCATGGCTCGATTTCAACACGTGTCGTTGTCGGATCAACAGCAGATTTGACTGTCCATCGAGGGCTGCGGCTTTTGCAGTATCCATTATCTGGTGATCCGCTCTGTCTTGTAGCAGCCGACTCTCTTCGATCACCTCAGATTGTCTCAAAGCTTGCTGAGCAGATTTGCTTTGTTCCACCAGAACGGCTTGTTTCGGGTGAACCAGTAACACCAATGGGTGATGTTTATGGGATAGGGTGTTTGCTCCATACGCTCCTGACTGGGAGTCCAGTAGTTCTGAAAGAGAGTCCTGCAGCAACGGTAACTTATATTTGTGAAAAAGCAGCGCATCTTTCGACGCTATGGCCACCAATAGAGGGATGTCCAGAAGAAGTCCAAACACTTTTAGATTTTATGACAGCAACAGACCCGCGTCGGCGATACTGTGATGCTGCTGAAGCGGCCGATGCTATTGCGGTGTGTCTTCAGTGTTCAAAAGTCAGTCCAGAGTTACCACCACAACGTACTTTGCAGAAGAACCTTCTTGCCGTTGTGAATAAGGGTGCCGCTCCAGTTGGGAGTACTTTACGAAACAGGCCAACAAAGATAAGCCGCAGATATCGAAAACTGTCGACACTTTCAGTTAGCGCGGTGATGATTTTTGCTGTCATGGCAAGTTTTTCAATGTGGTGGACATGGTCACGTTATGGATTGGTTCCCAGTGAAGTTTCTGATATTACAGTCGTCAGTGAAACTCCATCCTCGGCATCAGATGTTCAGCCTCAGGGAATACCTTCCTTAGTTGATGAACAGGCATTTGTTATCACCCCCGACGATTCTTTGCCGTGGATGCCGCCGTCAGAACCAACTCGGCTTCTGTTTCGTTATTTACCGCCAGGTTCACAACTGATTTTTTCAGGAAGGCCTGCGGACTTCTTGGAGTCCAAAGATGGGCAGTTGGTACTGAAAGCTGGTGGAGATGGCTTCAGACAAGTTGTCGTAATGCTCGAGCGACTTGTAAAAAGCCCGCTTTCTGAAATCGAAACGCTACAAGTCAGCTGGCAGGCTGACGAGAACGGAATGCCACTCGTCGCAATTTGGGCCCATCGATCAAAAGCTGATTCTCCGGTCAGTATTGTCTCTGCAATTTCGAAGTCGACAACTCCTGCAGAAGTCATAGAAGGATGGCTCCGTTGGTATCCTCGCGGGGAGACTGGTAGTGACGTAGTCATTGCAACACCTATGCTTATGGATGGTCTTGTTATGACCTCTGGTGCTGAAAGCGAACTTCCCCGAAGCATGCGGCCACTCCGGCCGATACTTGATGGCAGTCGTCATCTAACGGTCTTAGGCTCCCCCCATTACTTTGTTCATGATGGGCGAGTTTTATTGCCGGCGATGATAATGCCACTTCTTGATCCAATCGCGCATATTTTGGGCGATGACTGCCCGGCAGCAGCAGTCTCAATGCATCTCGATGATCGGACATATTTTGAACTTGATGCAGTGAGTCCGGCCGTAGGGTCTGCACGGTCGCTAAAACAGTACTTCGAGAATGACTTGCGTAAAGTGTCTAAAAAAACAGAAGCCCTTATCAGCGGTCGAGATTTAGACATCTATGGCCGCCTCCTTGTCATTCGATTGCCAGAACTTCTCCGCCTCTGGCAACAAAACATCCGAGTTGGTGCTGAAGGACGTGATCTTGTTGTAGCGAACTCGTATCTTCCTGAAATGGCGGCTCATAATATTGTGTTAGCGGGATCTCTTCTACTTGAACAAATCAGCGCAAACCCGGACGACTTGAGTATAGGTGGGGCAATGAGTATGAATATACCGGAGTCCGTGGTCGGCAATTTGCAAAAGCCGGTGACGTTGGCGTTTGATTCAGACTCGCTTGAAACAGCAGTCGAAATGCTCTCCGAGGCAACTGGGGTTACGATAGAAATAGCGGGGAAAGATCTTGAGCTACAAGGTATTACAAAAAACCAATCATTTGGTCTTTCAGAGCGAGGCCGCTCTGGTGCGGATGTTTTACTTACTATTTTGCAGAAAAGTGAGGGTAAGCCAGGACAGTTGGTCTACGTTTTCAGAAAAGATGGTGAGCATGACAAGGTAGTAATTACCACCAAAATATCTGCTCAGCAGCGGGGTGAGCAGCTGCCAGAAGTGTTTCAATGACGCCAACTGATTAAGTGCATCCACACTTTCTGCTACCCATGCAGGCAAATCTTTTAAACATAAAATAAGCAGAAACTCTCGTCGATGGTAAATGGTTGACAGAGTGACTCGCTTGACAGAGGCTCGTTGTGAATATGAAAAAAATCTTGGAGTGATACATGATTATTGTAATGAAGGCAGATGCAAGCCCTGAGCAGATTAGTAAAGTTGCGGAACAAGTAGAAAACATTGGGCTGAAGCCGCATGTGATTAAGGGGTCTGAGAGGACGGTCATTGCTGTCGTTGGTGATGAGCAAGATGCTACTGTAAGTGCGATGGAGACAGTGCCAGGTGTCGCTCGTGTTCTTCCAATTTTGGCTCCTTATAAAGTTGCTAGTCGTGAAGTTCAGCAGGAACAGACCGTTGTAACGGTTGGACCGCTAGCTGTCGGAGGTGGCAACGTTGGTGTTATCGCGGGACCATGTTCGGTTGAGTCTCGAGAGCAGATTCTCGACTCCGCTCGAGCGGTCTTTGCATCTGGGGCAGCAGGGCTTCGTGGTGGTGCCTTTAAGCCAAGAACGAGTCCCTACAGCTTTCAAGGTCTCAAAGAGGAAGGGCTTAAATTACTTGCAGAGGCACGCGCTGAAACGGGGCAAGCAGTCGTAACAGAAGTGGTTTCTCCAGAGGATGTAGACCTTGTTGCACGCTATGCCGACGTCCTGCAGATTGGGGCTCGGAATATGCAAAACTATCGTTTACTTGAGGCTGTCGGCCAGTGTGATAAAGCTGTGCTACTGAAGCGAGGTCCAGCTGCGACAGTTGATGAAATGCTTTTGGCAGCAGAGTATATTCTCGACGGAGGTAATCGTCAGGTGATGCTCTGTGAGCGAGGGATCAGGACGTTTGAATCACATACCCGTTTTACGCTTCCTCTAGCTACGGTGCCATGGCTCCAAGCTCGCACTCACCTGCCGGTCGTTGTAGATCCAAGTCACGGTACAGGTCATGCTGCCCTTGTGCCGAGTATGGCTGCTGCTGCGGTGGCTGCCGGTGCTGATGGTTTGATCATTGAGGTGCATCCTGACCCGCAAAATGCTGCAAGTGATGGTGGTCAGACACTTGATTTCATTGCATTTGAGAAAACAATGGCGATGTGTCGGAGAGTCGCTGAAGCTGTCGGTAGACAGCTGAATTAGTTTCGTGCACTGGTTGATCATTAAAAAGGCAAAGCCGGTGCTCAGGCGACCTTGTGAAATTTATTACCGTATTGAGTGCGTATGCTTTCAACACATTCAATGAGACGATTGAGAATGTTTTGTAGGGTGCAGTCACTGCTGAGATGAAATTGTTTTGATTGAGCCTGTTCTTGTAACGTGATTGCAAAGTTCTCTAGTTCTCGCGATGAGTTTGTTCGGATTGGCTTCTGGATGAGGCGGTCATACATAAGGATCTTACCGCACACTCGCTCAAGTGCATGCTTTGCTCGTTTCGGTGCTGGCAGTCGCTCGCTACATAGAATCGGATATTTGTGAATCGCTTGGATGTCGACATGGATCGACTTGAACCAGTCATGCCACTTGAACATGTTGAATCGGTGGCCCATTTGAAATGGTTGCCATGGGGTGCGAAGAGCATCCGCGAGAATTGCTCCATGAAGACTCTCTGTCAGTATGCATTCAGACTGTGCGATATCCTCAAAAACACTGAAGAAGTTTTTTCGAGGATCTATAAAATGAATATCACCACGCTTTGCGACAGTTTCCCAGTCAATAGTTGTTACCGTTTGGTGATGAGGGATGACAGAGACTTTGTGTTTGTTTGGTAGCTTGAAGAGTTTCTTGAAGCTGGAGGTTGCGAGGCAGAGGTATGCAGAGTCACCAATGCTCTTCCTTGGTGGTAAACTGAGAGCCCTTGCAGTAAGCGGACCTCGTACGGAGTAGATACTGAATTTCCTATCTATTTTCGGTGGTCGTTGATAGCCAGTGCCCGTGCCAAGGACGATCTTTTCTGGAGCGTTGGGGATCTTCTGATTCAGAATAGTACCAACACCTAGAAAAAGTGAATCTTCATTTGTGTCAAAAAAAGTTTCACCAAGCAGTGTTGGCCAGAGCCACGTGTTGAGATCATCACCAAAATTGCCCAACGGAGTTTTACAGTAATGGAGTTTCATGGTTTCGGCTGGCACTGGTGCGTGGGTGGCTTCAAGGAATGCAGTGTGTAATTGCAATCTTTACTGAGATTCCTGCGTATGGAGGTGTTGGAGTGACTAGGCTGCATGCCTCTTTCGTGGTGCAGGCTGACTTGTATTTGGTTGAGATGTCTTGAAACGAAGAATCGACGGTGGGCGTGTCATGATTTTTCTTGATGTATGGATGTACTGGCTCTCTGGTGTGGCCAGTGATCGTTCGCATGCCGTTGCGAGACCATGCGTCACTTTCATTTTTCGTGTGAGAAAAAGCTTGCGTAATTTCCATCGTTGCATTCGTACAACGCTGGGGTCACGATACCCTGTTCTTGCGTGTGAAAGATGAAGCTGCATAAGTGAGAATTTAAGCCAACGTGATGCAACCCCACTGTTTCTTAAGCGAACGCCGAGTTCACGATCTTCACTTCCATACCCGTAAGACTCGTCAAAACCGTTCACTGATTCGATATCATTTCGCCATAATGAAAAGTTTGCACCACGCAAAACGCAGTATCGCCATGTGATGAGATTCAATGCCTGCTCTAAACTACGAGGTTGAAGGCGTAGTGAATGCTTGTTTGCTTCAGGCCACACGCGGGTAAGAAAAGAATGTTTGAAGATGTGATTTTCTGTGATGTGAAGATCTGTAAAAGTCTTGTAGACGTGCCTTGGGACATCAATAGCTGATGCTGACAGGAATGTTTTTGGACGTGCGTGACTTAAATGTGATTCAATAAAGTCGCTTCTTGGAATAGT
>Ga0233432_10001174_pt1 | contig 25405 bp, 28 predicted proteins | sample SI_122_August201_6_FD_179870 | JGI IMG/M metagenome (GOLD analysis project Ga0233432, IMG submission 179870) | Seawater microbial communities from Saanich Inlet, British Columbia, Canada - SI_122_August2016_10_MG | ecosystem: Environmental > Aquatic > Marine > Inlet | place: Canada: British... | reverse complement strand
TGGCGTTCTTTGATTCCCAGGCTTTCACAAGCTTGCTGGTTGCGTTCAACTCAGCAGCGCTTGAATCGAAAGACGCGTGTTGTTGGATGGTCATAGTTTCTTTCTCCAGACATTAATGTTCACTGACCTTTTTAAACACGCGCCATGAATCTATTCAATATACTAAATTATGTTTAAAAAATGCATAATAATTCGCTTATATTTCACAATATAAGTTAATAAAATATATAATAATTTGAACCACTAAAGCCAATAATCAGTGCTTTAAATTTCTGTGAAGTATCGGTTTTAACAGGGATATTAACGAAATTTTATCTTTCATTAACAATTTTGCTCATGTACGCATGATCAAGTCTTACGATTCGTATTAGAGATCTTTAAAAGAAGGAAGCTACGCATGAAGCATCAAAATTTGGCCATAATAACAGCTATGTTTGCGCTATCGGCGTGTGGTGCTCCGCAGTATTCCACTGCTAAGCTTAACTCAGAGGTAAATGCCTTATCTAAAGCATCATCTAATGTGTTATCCCAACCAAAGCTTGCAAAAACTCTTTCTGGTGAGTTTAACGGAGATCTATATAAGATAGTAACTAACTCATCCGAATATATTTCCTCTATGAGCTCCTATAAAAGTGCATTGAGCCAAATATTGGTCGCAGATGCGGATCGAGAAATGCAAATTTCAGCCAGTGCTAATGCTGGCCAAACGGTGAAAGACGGTGCCGGATTATCCTCCACTACGGAGCGCGGAGCCAGCGCCAACCTCTCGATCAGTCAACTCATTTTTGACGGCGGTTCCAGCGTTGCCAAAATAGACCTGGCACGGGCCAATGCTTTCATCGCAGAAATGGACGTGGAGCTGGTCGCCAATACGACCGCGAAAGATGCCGCGGTCTCCTGGATCAACCTAGACACGCTGTATAAGCGCGACGCCCAGTTCCAAACGCTCATGAGCAAAACAGAAAAAATGCTGACGCAAATGGAAACGCTTGTTGCCAGTGGCATGATTGACAAAAGCGCCAGCGCCTCCGCGGAAATCGCCGCCCGGGCGCTCACCTTGGAAAAGGCAAATCTTGATGCGCAAATCGCAGCGGCATCCGCCAGCTATATGAAATTCTTCGGAACGGCCCCGAAAAGCCTACCGACGCCGCCATCGCTGTTAACAGCCGCAGATCTTGCTCACATAGAACGCAACTGGCATCGCGCCCCAATTATGGCACAGACGGCCGCTCAAGTTTTGGCCGCTAAACAGAGTTTACGCGCGGCTCAAGGTCGTGAAAAGCCAACTGTTGGGTTCAAAGCCGGCATGGCATCACCCATGGAGAAAGACGAGCGCACGACCTATGCAATCGGTTTAGAAGTGTCTTGGATTATTGGCGACGGCGGACGGCGCGAGGCCAATACCGCCGCACAGGCGGCCAATCTCAAGGCCGCCGAGCAAAAGCTCAAGGGCGCAAAACTGGCAGGTAAACAGCAATTGGACACTGCTCTTAGCAGACGCGCCGCGCTCAGCACCTCACTTGAAACACTCGCCGCGCAGGAAACTGCGTCTCAAAATGAGCTTAATATCATGTGGTCACAACTCGCGACGGGGCAAACCACGGTACGCCAATTGATCCAGGCGGAAGAGAAAGCCTACCGGACTTCTGATCAAAGGATATCGGTCGCCTCAGAACTCTTGAAAATTGACTTCGAAATGCTCGCCGACTCCGGCCTACTGTCAAAGAGATTGGGCATCAACACACATAAAACCATAACCAAGGCAGTAAAATGACGGATTTGACCGCATCAACCCCTATGGAACGCAGCGCTGATGAGACCTCTGTGGAATCGCAAACCACAACAGACGACGACCGCGCCATAGAGGATAAGGCGAAAGCGACCGAAAGTGAGCTGGTGCTCACGCTTCAGAGGTTCCTTCGAGATCAAGGCGAAGCCTATAGCGAAGCGGCCATACGCGACCTGCCAGCCAACCCAAGCAGCACGTTTTCACCAGCAGAAATGGTGAGCGTGTTGCGCGAGATTGGCTATGTCGCCAGCTTTGGGCGCATTTCTGCCAACAACCTAAAACAGAGCCATTGCCCCATGATTGGTTTCTGGGAGGACGGCGGCGCGTTCATTTTGACCGAGATCAAACCGGACGGCACCGTCAAATACGCAGGTCTCGAAAATAAACTTAAAATCAAGAAAATGTCGAAGGATCAATTTTCGGCCAAGTTTTCCGGTCACCTTATTTTGGCGCGCCGGGATAGTAATGCCGAAGCCAAGTCAAGTAAGCGCTGGTTCTATTCGGCATTTGCACAGGGCAAATGGCTCTACATACAGGTGATCTTGGCGGCGACAATGTCCAACTTTTTGGGCGTTTCAACGTCAATATTTGTGATGGTCGTCTATGACCGCGTTGTTCCCAACGAGGCGATTGAATCGCTGATTGCACTGTCGATCGGCGTCATGATCGCGCTTGGGTTCGATTTCTTAACCAAATCGCTCCGCGCAAACTTTATTGACCGGGCCAGCAAGCGAGCAGATGCTCGCATGTCGCGCATGGTCTTTGACAAAATTCTCACCTTGCGATTGGACACCGGCAATCAAAGTTCGGGTGCTGTGGCGAGTGTGGTGCGCGAGTTCGACACGCTGCGGGAATTTTTCACCTCTGCAACGCTTGTCGCAATTGTGGATTTGCCCTTTATCTTCTTCTTCGTCTATGTCGTCTACCTGATCGGGGGGAATATCGCGATTGTGCCCCTACTCGCAGTGCCGTGTGTGTTGATCATTGGTGTCGCCATCCAACCCATATTGGCCCGCCTTGCCTCAGGCTCCATGCAAACAGGCATGTCAAAACAAGCCGTTCTGGTCGAAACGTTGAATGGTTTGGACACGATACAGGCCACCGGCTCTGGGCGCTTGATGAAAAATCGCTTTGAAGTCGCAACAACAGATCAATCCGAACTCGGTCTGAAGGCCCGCATTTTTTCACAATTCGCCATCAATTCCGCGGCCTCAATTCAACAGATCGCTCAGGTCGCAACGATCTTTTACGGGGTGTTTTTGATCCAAGCACAAGAGCTGACCATGGGCGGGCTCATCGCGGCTGTGATCCTCGGCGGACGGGCTCTGGCACCGCTTGGTCAGGTCGCATCAGCGCTATCGCGGGCCAACTCCGCACGCCAAGCATTCCGCTCCATCGACAAGCTGATGAACCGAACCGATGGCGTAAGCGACTCTGACCAGAGGTTGAGCCGTCCAGTTCTCAAGGGGGACATTGAATTTGTTAACGTGTCTTACACCTTTCCAGGTGCCAAGAATCCGCTAATCAAAGATCTGTCCATCAAGATCCCAGCAGGCCAAAAAGTGGCCGTTCTGGGCCGCATGGGATCGGGGAAGTCCACCTTCGCAAAACTCTGCGCTGGCTTGATCCAACCCACAAGCGGATCCGTTCTTTTGGACGGGATTGACCTGCGCCAAATTGACAAATCCGACTTGCAACGAAACTTAGGCGTGATGCTACAAGAAACCTGGTTATTCTCCGGCACAGTCCGAGAGAATATCCAACTGGGCTATTATGAATACGACGATGCACATCTGCTGAAAGTCTGCCAACTTTCTGGAACGGACGATTTCATAAAGGGTAATCCAGCAGGCTATGATCTGAAAATCAAAGAGCGCGGTGTTGGCCTGTCCGGTGGACAACGCCAATCAATCAACCTCAGCCGCGCGCTGCTCCATGAGCCGAATGTTTTAGTCCTCGACGAACCAACAAGTTCCATGGACTCCTCGACAGAGGCCGCAATCCTACAGCGCCTCGGCGACTACCTATCGGACCGGACCATGGTTGCAGTGACGCATCGGAACACATTGCTCAATCTCGTGAGCCGCGTCCTCGTTATGGACAAAGGGAATATCATCCTGGATTCCCCGCCCAATGAGCTGAAGAAATAAGAATAAGAGAGCGTTATGGCCAGATCAAAATTCGAAACACTGTCCCGAGAAATGGAAGAACGCGAGGGCTTCGGCAACTCGCTCATCATCTTTGTGATTGCGGCTCTCATTGTTTCGGTATTGGGCTGGGCGTCCATAGCCGAACTCGATAACGTCACGCGCGGCGATGGGAAAATTGTATCAACCACCCAAAACCAGATGGTTCAGTCCTCCGAGTCCGGGGTGATCTTATCGCGTTCTGTTGATGAAAATTCCCTCGTCGCGACCGATGATGTGCTCTACGAGATCAACCCAATCGAATTGCAGTCAGAATTGGATAAGCTCCAGCAACGCGCCGCGACACTTTTTGTCAGAGAACTTCGGTTACAGGCAGAAAGCCAAGGATTAGAATTTGCGCCGGACGCATCTATGATCGCGCAATCCGAAGATACGGCAGCAACCGAAGAGGCCCTACACCTTGCCAAGCGCAAAGAGCTCTCGGGGCTCATGTCGATCCTGAAACTCCAAAAAATCCAACGCGAACAAGATCTGACCGCCGCTCAACAGGCCCTAGAGACGTCGCGCAATATGCTTGGCCTAATCGCGGATGAGATCACCATTATCGATCCGCTGGTGCGCCAAAATATCATGCCCGAAACGCGGCTTTTGGAACTGCGCCGCGATGAGCAGCGCATGTCTGGCGAAATACAGGCCGGAGTAGCACGGGTCGCAATCGCACAATCTGCCATCTTGGAAGTTGAAAACGAGATTTCAAATGGCCTCGATAGCTATAAGCGTCGCGCACTTGAAGAGCTCAACACCGTTGTTGCCGAATTAAGTGAGGTCAATACGCTTGTTCCGGCGCTCCAAGAGCGGGTCAAACGCACGGTCATTCGCGCACCCGTCGATGGTATCGTGAACCGGATAAATTTTCAGACCGTTGGAGCATATGTCCGAGCGGGCGATGTGATACTGGAAATTGTGCCAACGGGAGAGGCGCTTAAACTCGAGGCCAAAATAGATCCAAAAGATATTTCCAGCATCCGTATGAATGATTTCGTACGCATCCGCTTGAGCGCTTATGACTCCTCTAAATACGGCGCTATCGACGGATATGTCACAAGCATTAGCCCCGATGCTATCTCCGATACTTCCGATGGCGCGGCGCGATCATACTACCTGTTGGATATATCCATTGACAGCGGCATTACCTTGGAAAGCGGCGAGGAAGTCGTCTTGCTTCCAGGCATGACAGCAACCGTAGATGTAGTGTCCGGAAAGCGCACCGTACTCGACTACATCTGGCAACCCGTTTCAAAAGTGAAAGAGCTGGCCCTGCGTGACTAACTCACAGGATCGACAGATGCCAAACCAGAAAGGTTCTTGAAAATGACAATTGAAGATGAATTGCTCGTTTTGCATGCCGTTGATACCAAATCAATACTCTTCCCGTTTATGAAGAATATTAGCCGGTGGGAACTGCTTCTCACCATAGCTCAATTAGACGGAAATCCAGATTATGGTATTTGGAACTACATTGATATGCTCCACACTAAAACGGAGAACCCAATGACGCTTTATGCCTTTCTTAAAGTCAAAATTGAGGAAGGAAGCCTTGTGAAAACCAAAAGCGAAAAGAAAAGTCGCAAGTCTCTTATCTTGAGCGAAGAGCTCAGCTTGGAGCTGAAACGCTTCATGATGAACAGAGAGACACCGCGTTTACCAGAGGTAACAAATATTTCGTATGACTGAAAATAACGGTAAAATCTCGACCGTTTAATACAGCCCTTAATAGCGTCAAAAATGAAACACATGATCAAAATAGAACGGTTAGCTATTGTTGATAAGCAACCTGTTTATTATTTTCGTTATAGTACGTTAGGCCGGATCTTACACGAGCGTTAATACAGATTCAGTTTGGAGGCGGAGAGATGAATGTGCAAAGTAACAAAATAGATAAAGAGGCAAAAATGAACCAACAATCTGCAGATCTCATCACTGTTGATGGGGTTGAATACAACATCAATGAAATGTCTGATGCCGCGAAAGCTCAGCTCTCTAACATTCAGTTTGTAGATCACCAAGTTCGACAGTTGCAAAATGAATGGGCGATTTCCGATACCGCGCGTCTTGGCTATCAGGCCGCGCTTAAGGGCGAGCTGCTCAAAAGTGCGAAAAAATAGCACGTAATATGTCACAGAAAATCAAAATTGATGGTGTCGAACACGACGTGAATAGCCTTAGCGAAAACGCCAAGGCTCTCGTGGAAAAACTGCAACATACCGATAAGCAAATTCAGGATACAACCAATCTTTGCGCTCTGCTAACTCGAGCCAAAAAGAGCTATATCCAGGAATTAAAACGAGAAATGATCGAAGGAAAGTCAGGCGTCGATATAGCATCGCTCTTTGACTAAACACACAAAGGAAATGAAATGCCAAAAATTACAGTCGATGATGTAGACTACAACACCGAAGATTTAACGGACAATGGCAAAGCCCAACTGGCAAGTCTTCAGTTTTTGGAAGTCCAAATGAGAAAACTTCAAAACGAAATTTCTGTTTATCAAACAGCACGAAATTCATATATTGCGGCACTCAAAGCGGAACTGACAAAAGCATCCTAACCAATCATTGTCGCGGCGCAAAACAAAATGCTTACGGGATAATGTATTTGAACGCGGCTCTGACGGTGGCTGAAAACTGTCCTTGATCGCCCAGGCTTGAAGGCTTTGGTATTACGATGATGACGAAGTTTCTAAAACGATTTGCATTTCTGATAGCCATTCCATTTTTTATTTGGACTGGCTATTGGACAGCCATGGCTTATGCGGTGGAGCGCGGCATGTCTCTGGCCAGCGATAACCCGCAAGTTTCCGGATCCGAGGTCCGGTTTGAGGTTGCCTCTGTCACGGGCTACCCCAAGAATTTCACAATCGGAATCACTGAGATTGAAATCGGAGCGAAAGACAAGTTCACATGGGCAACCCAGGAAGTCCTTGTGGAGGCGAAAAGTTATAAGCCAAACAGAATAAATGTAGATTTATCAGAACCACACAGCATATCAGGCGCGCTCGGGTCGCTTGAAATTGACGCTGAACTCGCAGATTTAAGTGTCTTGTTTAAACCCAACTTACAACTTTCGCTTGGAAGTTTAGAGGCACTTTTTAAGAACCTCACCCTCTCCTTTAAGGGGCTGCCTGATGGTGAGGTTGAGACCATGTCTGCGCGATTAGACGCCTCTCCAAATACGGAAAATAACTATCAGGTAATTGCACAAATTGAGAAGCTGAACCTGTCAAATCTAATGATTGGCACAGGCAGCGATTTTCAAATAGTCCAAAATATTTCGCTCTCTGCCGAAGTCGAACTGTCTCGCCCTTTAGATCGTCTGGCGATTGCCAATGGCTCGCCCCAGCTGCAAACGCTGCACTTGCACGAAGCGCTCATAAACTACGGCGAAACCTCTGTTTTATTGAACGGCAAATTGGCGGTTAACGAACTCGGCGCTCTCAACGGCAACATAAATTTTACAGTGCAAAATTGGAAACCCCTATTTAGTTTGGCAAAAGATATGGGTTACGTCGAGCCAGAGCTGGAAGATTTCTTCTATTCAATTCTCATTAATCTTGCCAACCAAGATGGATCTGAAGATAGCTTAACGATCCCGCTGGCGATCGCTAATAATGCTGTTTCATATGGCGCTCTGACCTTGGGCGTGCTGCCTTAGGCCATTCCAAAAGCCCAAATCCAGCATGGATAACGGCTCGGCTAAATATGGATAGCCACGCCCGTTGTAGGTAGATTTCAGCTGGTGATCCAGAAAACATCTCCAAGAAGATTGACAAATAAATCCTTCTGAGACCCGAATAGTCCAAACTATTGGGACAGCGCGATGACTGACAAAACCATTTTGGTGATTGGCACCTATGACACCAAAGACGACGAGTTAACGTTTCTGGCGGATGTGATCCATGCAGAAGGTGGCCAAGTTATCACCATGGACGTATCTGTGCTGGGCGCGCCGTCAAGATCCACGGATTATTCCAAACACGATGTTGCGCAGGAAGCTGGGAGCTCCATCGCGGCCGCCATCGCTTCGGGCAATGAAAACCATGCGATGCAGATTATGGCCAGGGGCGCTGCCTTGCTGGCGGCACGCTTGCTCACTGAAGGCCGGTTCGATGGGGTGATCATCCTAGGCGGCACAATGGGCACCGATCTGGCGTTAGATGTCTGCTCGGCGGTTCCGCTTGGCGTGCCGAAATACATCGTGTCCACAGTGGCTTTTTCGCCGCTCATCCCTGCGGAGCGGCTGGCTGCCGATACGCAAATGATTTTATGGGCCGGTGGGCTCTATGGGTTGAATTCCGTTTGCAAAGCATCCCTGAGTCAAGCTGCGGGTGCCGTTCTGGGGGCGGCTCGTGCGGCGCAAATGCCCGATCCTGACAAGCCCTTGATCGGAATGACGTCACTGGGCACCTCCGCGTTAAAATATGTCATGCCACTCAAACCGGCCCTTGAGGCGCGCGGCTATGAGGTCGCGATCTTCCACGCAACCGGCATGGGGGGGCGCGCATTTGAAAGCCTTGCCGGACAGGGCGCGTTTGCCTGTGTGTTCGATCTATGCACGCAAGAATTGGGCAACCATGTGAACGGGTCCAATATTTCCGCGGGGGCGGATCGTCTGACCAACGCAGGTTTAAATGGCACGCCGCAGATCGTGGCCCCAGGATGTTATGACCTCGTTGATGTCATTGGCTGGGAACCTTTGCCCGAGAAATGGTCGGAGCATATGAAACACGAACATAACCGCTTATTGACCTCTATTGTTTTGGATGATGATGAACGCAGGTTGGTGGCGCGGGCCCACAGTGCGCAACTGGCCAAAGCAACGGGGCCCGTGGCCATGCTCCTGCCCGAACAGGGTCTGGGCGAGTGGGACCGGGCGGGCGCTGACTTGCATAACCAGGCCGGCCTCAGCGCGTTTTTGTTGGAACTGGAACAAACACTGCCGCGCAACGTTGTGGCACACCGGATCGAGTGCCACATCAATGATGCAAAATTTGCCGATAAAGCGCTTGAGGTTTTTGACAGCTGGCGCGCAAGCGGCTTCATCGCCTGACCCTAAGCAAGACGCGCAATCACAGCGAGAAGCGATTGACTGGCGCGGTTATCGTACCCTCACGCTTGGTGGGCACCCAATGCTGATAGCGATATTTTCTCGCAAGACATACGCCATTTCTCATTTCAAAATAAGCTATCGTCATCGAGAAAAAGATTGTTTTTCGTTCCAATGGCATTGCAAGGTTCGGACTGTAAACCTTGAGGAAATACGGCTTGTCAGAGACCACATTCAAAACTCCAGAAATTGCGCGGCTTGGGTTTGAAACAGACCTTGGCGCTGGTGCGCGAGCACGGATTGGGTTGTTGGTGCTGGAGTCTGATCAAACCATGGAATGGGAGATGCGGCAAATGGCAGATCTTCCAGGGGTTGCACTCTATCACGCGCGCCTCGCCAACCAAGTAGAGGTGACGCCAGAAACGCTGGTGCAAATGGAATTAGAAATCCCAAAGGCCGCGGCCCTATTGCCAGGCTATCTTGGGCTTAAAGCCATTGGATATGGCTGCACCTCAGGCAGTACAATGATTGGAGCGCTGCGGGTTTCCGAGCTGATACAAGGCCATCACCCCACTGTGCCAACCAGCAATCCCTTGACGGCCGCGCAAGCTGCACTCAAGGCCTTGGGCGTGAAGCGGCTTGGCCTTGTGACCCCCTACCGTCCGGATGTCACAGAAGTGATGCAGGCGCGCTTCGAAGAGGCTGGCATTGTCATTCAATCAGTCGGTTCTTTCTACCAACAAGATGATCGGGTTGTGGGTCGGATCACGCCTGATGCGATCTTGGATGCAGCGCTGACCATTGGCCAAAATGATCTTGTGGATGGTGTTTTTATTTCTTGTACAAGCCTGCGTGCTGCCGGCATAATTGATCAGGCAGAAACGGCATTGGGTAAGCCTGTGACAGCTAGCAATCATGCTTTGGCTTGGCACTTGTTGCGGCTAACAGGGATAGAAGATGAAGTCGCAGGCTTTGGGCAGTTATTTCGCACGCAGCTTTCGAACCTAGAAACTTGAATTGGCTTGGATCGTGAAACAAAGCGCAAAAGCAACGTTTGACTAAAGTAAGGGATGCATATGGACTGGCGCACAAAACTCGTGAACCCTTCTGCGAAGGCGCGACAAGATTATCGCTCACTTGCCACACCTGTTTATCGTGGCTCAACGGTTTTGTTTGATGATCAATCGGTCGTTACAGATGATTGGCGGCAAGCCGACTATGGCTATTCCTATGGGCTGTATGGAACACCGACGACTTTGGAATTGGCGGCAAGACTTGCCGAGCTTGAAGGGGCATCTGAGACATTCATCGTACCTGGGGGACAGGCAGCGATAGCATTGATCTATCTTGCTTATTGCCAAGCTGGCAGCCATGCTTTGGTGCCGCATTCCGCCTATGGGCCAAACAAGGCGATGGCCCAGGGCTTGATGCGCGGTTTGAATATTGAAGTCGAAGCCTATGATCCTTTAATCGGTGGTGGGATTGATGGGCTGATCCGCGAAAATACCAGCCTCATTTGGTGCGAAAGTCCCGGCTCTGTCACGATGGAGGTGCAAGATGTGCCCGCTATCGTTCAAGCGGCTCATGCCCGTGGCGTTGCCGTCGCCTTGGATAATACCTATGCGGCCGGTGTCATGTTTGACGCATTCGCACATGGTGTAGATGTGAGTATGCAGGCGCTCACAAAATACGTGGGCGGTCACAGCGACCTCTTGCTTGGCTCTGTTTCTGCGCGTGACAAAGATGCCTTTGAGCGGCTTGGACCGATCTATCAGCAGCTGGGCCTCGCCGTCTCGCCCGATGATTGCAGCTTGGCCTTGCGCGGATTGCAAACGCTGGCGGTTAGGTTGGAGGTTTTGGAGCGAAACACCCTCGAAATTGCGAACTGGTTGGCCGATCACCCTTTCGTCGCGCAGGTACTGCATCCGGCACTGCCGTCATGCCCGGGCCATGATGTTTGGACACGAGACTTTAGCGGATCGACAAGCGTTTTTTCTTTCATTTTCACAGATGCCATTTCTGCCGATCAAGTTGTGAATTTTATAAATCAGTTGAAGGTTTTTAAGATTGGAATGAGTTGGGGTGGGATAAACAGCCTGGCTTTGGTCTATCCAGATTTGCAGCGCCCCGCACAGGATTTTGGTGGCCGGATCGTAAGGCTCAATATCGGTCTCGAAAAGGTGGGGGATTTAACCGATGATCTTGCTCAGGCCATGGCGCAGCTGAGCTGATCCATCCCCCCGAAAAAAACGGCTGGCCTCGAAAGCCCAGCCGCAAAGTTGTACATATACTCGGGGAGAAGAAATGTTATAATTACGCGCCTCCAAGGCTATTGGATCACTTAAATTTTCATCTGGTCATATTTCTCGATCGCACTACCTAAAAAAGATGCAAGGGAGATGGTGTTTTAATATGCCAAGACCATGGCGAGGAGTTTGGCAGTTCAATCCCCCGTCTGCCTAAAGCTTCAATATGGGATCCCTTGCAGGGGGAATATGTGTCTATGATCAATCCGACTTTCACCTACAATAATCCCGATGCTTCATGCGCCCTTTGTGATCGCACAAAAAATCCGCACCCTGACTATAGCCATGAACCAATTGTCACAACACGCTTAGAGCTTCGCCGGGGTGACCAAGACCTGTGCATTAACTGTTATTGGGAAATCGTCGCGCTCGCCATGAATTCTCAGGCAAACATATTGGATATCGTCAATGAAAAGCTCAACATGAGGCGGCTAATAACAAAAAATGCCCCCTCAACCTCTGAGCGCTACCGGCGCCAATCCGATGATCCAAACGCCGCATCAACCAAAATATAAAATGTCACAAAAACATAACATAGTTTGGTTCAAGCGCGATTTAAGAATAACAGATCACGCTCCGCTTCTGGCCGCTTCGCGCCAAGAGGAGCCGGCAATTCCGCTGTATATTGTGGAACCTGATCTTTGGCGCCAACCGGATGCATCGCGGCGTCATTGGCATTTTATTCATGACTGTTTGCTCGACTTAAACATCGCTTTGCAAGCTCTAGGACAAGAGTTAATCATAAAAATCGGTGGTGCAGCGGACATCTTTGCACAGCTGCATTCAGGCTATGACATTGGCACGGTCTACACGCATGAAGAAACTGGTAACCTCTGGTCGTATCAACGAGATATTGCCGTGCAAAGCCTGTGTAGCGACCTCGGTATTGAGCTACAAACCACCCCTACAAATGGGATCGTGCGCAAATTACGCAGCCGCGATAGCTGGTCAAAAATCCGAAATATCCGCATGGCTGACTCCATTCACCCAAGACCCACGTCCCTGAAAACTGTTGCGCATTGTCAGTCAGATCCGCTGCCGAATAAATGCGATCCAATGTTTGGAAAACTGCCAATTGGCCGCGTTCAAAAAGGTGGGCGCAGTCTAGCTGTAAAGGAGCTTGGGAGCTTTCTTAATGACCGCTCTCGCGGCTACCTATCGCATATTTCGGCACCAAATCAGTCCGAATTCTACTGCTCCCGCCTATCAAGTCACCTCACATTTGGAACCCTGTCTGCGCGAGAAGTTAGCCAGTCGATTGCCAAGCGGCGCAGGCAGTTATCAGCGGAAGAAACCAAGAGTTTCGGACGGAATTTGCGGGCATTTGAATCGCGCTTAGCCTGGCGCTGTCACTTTGTGCAAAAGATTGAAGACCAGCCAGAAATTGAGACGCATTGCATGCATCCCGCTTTTGAAAATCTGCGCGAGGATGCGCATAATCCTGCGCACTTCCAAGCCTGGGCAAATGGCACCACAGGATTTCCCTTTATTGACGCCTGTATGCGCAATCTCACCGCGGAAGGTTGGATCACATTTCGCATGCGCGCTATGCTCGTTAGCTTCGCCAGCTATCAACTTTGGCTTGATTGGCGCATAACAGGGCCGCATATGGCGCGCTTATTTACAGACTATGAACCCGGCATTCATTACAGCCAAATGCAAATGCAATCCGGGGTTACCGGGATCAATGCCATTCGCATCTATAACCCAATCAAGCAATCCAAAGAACATGACCCTAAGGGCAGTTTTATTCGTAAGTGGGTTCCTGAGCTAAAGGCCGTTCCAGAGGATTTTATTCACGAACCTTGGACTTTTACACCGAACCTTATTTCCTCGAGCAGCTTTACACTCGGGCAAGACTACCCTGCCCCAATAGTGGATCACACCACCGCCACACGCGCGGCTAAACAAAGAGTTTTTGACGTCAAACAAGGTCCAGACTTTCGAGATGCGGCACATGCCGTTTTCCAAAAACTGGGAAGCCGTAAGGCCCAAGCGACCAGAGCACGCAAACCAAAACCAAAAAACAATGCGCAATTGTCTTTGTTTGGAGATTAAGCCGTGCCCCATAACTTGCTTTGAATTCGCACCAGCCAATTCATTTCCAGCATTCTTTAAGGGTCGGATTATTCCACAGATATTGATAAAATGCCTGATCACTATACTTGAAGGCAGTGGCGGAGGATGACTGCAAAAACGGTGGTCAAAAGGTTATGGAGTTTTCATGTTAAACATCGCAATCATTGGCGCCGGCCTATCGGGTCTCACAGCTGCAAATATCTTGAACGAACATGCCAAGGTGACCGTTTTCGACAAGGCCAAGGGACCAAGCGGCCGCCTGGCGACACGCCGCGCAGAGCCCTATAATTTTGACCATGGCTGCCAATTTTTTAGCGCAAAGTCCAACGCATTCAAGGAATTCTTAGCCCCCATGCTGCGCCATGGCGTCATCAAATGCTGGAATGCAAACTTTGTCGAAATTGAAAATCGCCAGGTCACAAAATCGCGTCAATGGGATGCGCAAAGCCGTCATTACGTCGGATCACCAAGTATGAATGCGATTGGAAAATTCCTTAGCCAAGATCTGCATCTCCGTTCGGGAACGCCAGTAACCGCTATCCGCAAAACCCCGGCAGGCTGGGCGCTAAAAGGTGAATCTGATCAAGATTTGGGGCAATTTGACTGGGTGATCTCGGCTATTCCCGCGCAGCAAGCGGAACACTTATGGTCTGAAGACATGTCATTTCATGCCAAAATTAAAACCGCCCAAATGGCGGGATGCTTCACTCTAATGCTAGGGTTTGAGGCAGGTTTCGCACTGGATTACCAAGCCGCTTTAGTACGCGGTGAAGATATCAGCTGGATCTCTGTGAACTCCTCAAAACCGGACCGCAAAGCTGCGACCTCCCTGCTGGTTCACTCAAGTAATTCATGGGCAACAAAACACGAAAACTTAGATCGCGATGAGGCTTTGCAACACCTGCTCACGCAAACGAGCTTGGTGATTGGCCAAGACGTCAGCCATGCAGGTCATAAAGCCATACATCAATGGCGCTACGCAAATAGTCCCAAACGCAGTGGCGAAACCTATTTCATAGATCATACTGCTAGAAGTGGTGCTTGCGGAGATTGGCTCATAAAGGGCCGTGTGGAGGCTGCCTTTACCAGTGGATATTCCATTGCGCAGGATATTTTACGCCAGCTCTAAGGCCGTTGTTATCCCGCGCGAATGGGCTGGCAAACCTCGATTTTGATCCCACCGGCTAAATCGGATCCTGGGTCTTGGCACCGTTAGAGCAAAGGTCAAACGTCACCCAAGCGTAGGTTCGGTTTCGGGTCTAAATTTTGTGGGGCGTTGTCGGCAATGTAATCCCATGTCGCAAGTGCGATCATTGCGGCATTATCTGTCGCCCATTTTTGCGGCGGCAAGCAAAGGGAGACCCCCGTCTCCTCACTGATCTGCTGCATACGCGCGCGCAGCTGACGGCTTGCAGCCACGCCACCAACCACAGCCAGAGAGGCCGGCGCCTTTTGCGCGATGGCCCGGCGCAGCTTGGCGCCCAATACATCCAAGCAGGCATCCACAAAGGAGGCTGCGACATCATCAATCACAAAGTCTGGATGAGTTTCCACATGACGCGCTACGCTGGATTTCAATCCGGAGAATGAAAATTCATAGCCCGATTGGATCATTGGCCGTGGAAATTTTATGTTTGCGGTGCCACAGGCCGCCCGACGGTCAATCGCCGGTCCGCCCGGCATTCCCAGCCCGAGGGTGCGGGCCACCTTATCATAACATTCCCCCACCGAGTCGTCCCGCGTGGTGCCCAATAGCTCGTAGGAATGTTGGTCTTCAAGATAGGCCAAAAGCGTGTGCCCACCCGACACCAACATGACAAGCGCCGGATAGGTGAGGCGCTTTTCTTCTAAATCCACACTGCGGATATGCCCACGCAGATGGTTGATCCCATAGCAGGACAGATCCCAAGCCATGCTCAAAGCCTGTGCTGTTGACAGGCCCACCAAAAGCGATCCCATGAGCCCCGGCCCGCGCGTAACCCCAATGGCACAAAGATCCAAACGGCCCGCGCCGGCCCGCGCCATTACAGTTTCAATGGTGGGCAAAATGGCTTCGAGATGTGCGCGGCTGGCCAATTCAGGATAAACACCGCCAAATTCAGAATGGACCTCATATTGCGAAACGGTTTCGATCGCAGCGATCTGACCATTTTGATCAACCAAAGCGACAGAGGTGTCATCACAAGAGGTTTCAATTCCCAGCACCAAATCACCCATGGCGCACCTCCAAATATTCGGCCAATTGAGCCTGCGATATCGCACCCAAACGCTCAATCACAGCGGGAGATTGGGTGCAATTTATCAAGGTCGAGGCCTTATCCGCCCCGGCCGGCCCCTCCACAACCAAATCCGGCGCGCCCGCCAGTTGCGCAAGAGCCGCAGATGCATGCGCAGGTGTCGGATGGCCGGCACGATTGGCACTCGTGACCAACAACGGTCCAACCTGGCGCAAAAGTTCTAACAAGAGGGGCGCATCGGGAATGCGAAAGGCGATTTCGCGGCGATCTGCCAACCAGTCTGGACGAGTTTTTGGATCAATCTCTGCCGCAATCGTCAGAGCGCCTGGCACGAAAGGGCTGGCCAGGGCCTGCTCGATGGCCGGTGTGAGAATAACGCCCAGATCGACAAGTTGCGCGGATGTTGCAACCATGATCGGCAGAGCCTTGGCACGCGGCCGATCCTTTAAAGCATATAGGCGATCCACGCCGGCCGGCATATTCGGGAGCGTTGCAAGCCCCAGGACCGTATCCGTTGGCAAAAGCACCACGCCGCCGACACGCAGCGCCTGCACGATGCGCGGCACATTCTCCAGATCATTGGACACAGAGATAACGCTCATTGTGCCGTCACACTTAAATTTTCAGAGATTGGAAAAACCCGCGCGCTGTGCTTGGTTATGTGATACTTTTCCAATGCCAGCGCTAAAAAGCAGCCCATAGAGGCAGAGTTTCCCTGCGATACCGGCCAGGCCTCATCGGGCGCATTTTCATCATTCGGGAAGGCAAATTTCCCGGCAAAATCCGCGCTCTCTTGATGCGCGCGCACAAACTCTTTCACCGCGTCAACATCCGTAAACCTCATATCCGACAGCACGCCAGCTTCGAATTTGCCAATGTAGTAATTTGGGCGCGCCGCTGGGCGGATACACACCACCGGCCGCGCACGGCCCGCCGATACATGCCGGCCGATCAGCTCAAAGGCGTGAAGACCGATCACTGGGATCGAAGCGGCGAATGCCAAAGCATTGGCAAAGGCCACTGTTGTGCGGGTCGCGCCCAATCCGCCGGGGCCAATATCCACAAAGACACAGTCCACATCCGCCATTGACTTGCCACTATGATCCAATCCCGCTTGCACATGGGCCTGCACATTGCGCAAGCCCACCAAATCGGCATCAAGCGAGCTGTCGAAGATCAGCTGGTCGCCCTCTCCCAAACCAACAGCCATTTGGCCAGCAGAATTTTGCAACAAAAGCGACATCATAGCCATTCACGCAAACACCTTTTTTGAAACTGCGCCAAAAGGCGATGGGCCCGCTGCCCGAAAGCGCCAAACTCCAAATCCCGCACGCCCTCCTGCTCATGTCGGGCGGTGAAGGTGATGTTCAGATATGCGTCAAACGCCTCCTGAATCCGCCCGCCCCATTCGATCACTGAGATGGATGTGTCAATTTCCTCTTCAAGCCCCAGATTGTGAAATTCCTGCGCGTCAGACAGGCGGTAGGCATCCACATGCAACACGTCGCATCTCTTTGTCTGGTAGATATTTGCGATCGTATAGGTGGGGCTGGAGATATCATCCTGCGTTCCAAGCTCTTGGACCAGATGGCGGGTGAAAAAGGTTTTGCCCGCAGCCAAGCCACCCTGCAACAGCACCACATCGCCCGGCCCGAGCACCTGCGCAAGGGATGCGGCAATATCTGCGGTCATGGCCTCAGTTTTGGCAGTAAGACGCCAAGGCACCGGCACAGCACTTTCAAGGTCACAAACAGGGGTCACGGGGTCTATTCACCACTACGAGGAAGATCGTGCCCCTTTTACGGAGTGTCGGCGGCAATGAAAAGCCGCTACGTGACCGGCGGGTCGCAAAACCCGGCCTTTGGCAAGATGGCTTGCGCCAGCTTCGCCGCAGCCCTAACCTATGCCCCATGGCGCGTGCCACCCGCATTTTCATCAGGGCCAAGCGGAGATTTGGAGCATCAGCATGGTGACATTCTCAGCCAACCTTGGCTTTCTTTGGGCTGATCTGCCCCTGCCCGCCGCCATTCGCGCCGCCAAAGCCGCGGGATTTGACGCCGTGGAATGCCATTGGCCTTACGCCACGCCGCCGGCGGAGATCACAGCCGCCTTGAAGGACACAGGGCTTGAAATGTTGGGGCTGAACACGCCAAAGTCTGCTGGCGGCATTGGCCGGTTTGGCCTCAGCGCCCTGACGGGACATGAAGCTTTGGCGCGGGCGGTTATTGACCAATCTTTGAGTTTTGCCGCCGAGATCGGGGCGCGCAGCCTGCATGTGATGGCAGGCATGGCCTCAGGAGCTGCAGCGCAGGCAAGCTTTTGCACAGCGCTCTCCCATGCGTGCCATCAGGCTCAGCAAGGTGGCATGACGATTTTGATCGAACCTCTCAACCGCCACGATGCGCCGGGATATTTCCTCAACAGCTTGGCACAGGCAGAAGAGATTATCACATCCGTCAATCATCCAAACCTCAAATTGATGTTTGATTGCTATCATGTCGGCCGTACCGAGGGAGATGTCATCGCCCAATTGCAGGCGCGCCTCCCCCTCATCGGCCACATTCAATTTGCCTCCATACCCAACCGAAAAAGTCCCAATCAAGGCACGTTGGACTATACGGAGGTTTTTGCCGCCCTGGACAGGCTCGGTTGGAGCCGTCCCTTAGGCGCCGAATACCACCCCGATGGGGCCACCGGTAACAGTCTGGATTGGATGAATAAATACAAGCCTAAGCCCTCTGCATAACGCCATTTCAACACAGATATGCGGGCAGATGCAGCTGGGGCTTGCCACCGGGAAAACTGTTATGGCTGGGTAACCGGAGTGTGCAGAGGTCTTTATTATAGGGCCCGTTCAGGAGCACAGGCATATTAATCAACCTGTGTTTATTGTGCGTTGGGCGGTCAGATGGTGCTGTGAGAGAGGATTGAACTCTCGACCTCACCCTTACCAAGGGTGTGCTCTGCCACTGAGCTACCACAGCATCTGATGGGCGATTTAGACAGTCTTGGGCCTGGGCGCAAGTCCAAGAATGGGCAAAATCTGCAGAATATCGCCCGTAGCCTTGGCAAAGCATGCCGGCGGCTGGACCACGCGCAAAGCTTGAGTTAAGCCATCGTTATGGCAGACAAACACAAATCGACCCCTAAGTCGGCCCAGTCTGAGCGTGAAGCGCGCTTGAAGGCGGCCCTGAAGGCGAATATGGGCCGGCGTAAGGCGCAGGCCCGGGCGCGCGCGCGTGACGATGGAACCGACAAAAAGGACAGGTGAATGGATTCGATTTTGGTAACTGGTGGCGGTGCGCTACATGGAGAAATCCCCATTGCTGGCGCAAAAAACGCCTGCCTGACCCTGATGCCCGCCACATTGCTCAGTGAGGAACCCATCACTTTAACCAATGCGCCGCGCCTATCGGACATCAAGACCATGGGTCTGCTGCTTGAGAGCCTCGGGACAGAAGTGACCTCCATGCAGGATGGCAAGGTGTTGACCATGTCCTCCCACAACCTCGACAATTTGACAGCCGACTATGATATTGTGCGTAAAATGCGCGCCTCAATTCTCGTGCTCGGGCCCATGCTGGCGCGCGCGGGGCAAGCGATCGTCTCTCTGCCCGGTGGTTGTGCCATTGGTGCGCGACCCGTCGACCTGCACCTCAAAGCGATGGAAGCGCTTGGAGCACAGATTGAGTTACGCGACGGCTATGTGCACGCCAAAGCGCCGCAAGGTTTGAAAGGCGCGACAATCGAATTTCCCTTCGTCTCTGTTGGCGCCACGGAAAATGCGCTCTTGGCCGCAACATTGGCTCAAGGCACAACCATCCTAAAACAGGCGGCGCGTGAGCCAGAGATCGTTGATCTCGCCGAATGCCTGATTGCCATGGGCGCGCAGATTGACGGGCATGGCACCTCCACCATCACCATCCAAGGGGTGGACCGGCTGCATGGGGCCACTCATCCGGTTGTGACAGACCGTATTGAGCTGGGCACCTATATGCTGGCCCCGGCGATAACGGGTGGAGAAGTGGAATGTCTGGGGGGGAAAATTGAACTTCTGACGGCTTTTTGCGAGAAATTGGATGAAGCGGGCCTTAGCGTTGAGCAAACCCAGCGGGGTCTCAAAGTGAAACGCACAAATGCAGACATCAAAGCCATAAATGTGACCACCGAACCCTTCCCAGGATTTCCGACAGATTTACAAGCCCAGATGATGGCATTGCTGTGTACAGCCAGAGGAACCTCTGTTTTAGAGGAGAAAATATTTGAAAACCGTTTTATGCATGCACCTGAACTGAGCCGTATGGGGGCACAGATTGAGGTGAATGGCGGCATGGCGACGGTCACTGGGGTGGAACGTCTCAAGGGGGCGCCGGTTATGGCCACCGATCTGCGCGCCTCGGTCTCTTTGATCCTGGCGGGGCTTGCGGCCGAAGGCGAAACTTTAGTCAATCGCGTCTACCATCTCGACCGCGGCTATGAGCGGGTGGAAGAAAAACTCGGCAATTGTGGCGCTAAAATTGAGCGGATCACGGGCCAGTGAGTGATGCGCGTTTTGAGGATGGGCTGGAAAAGCCTCTGCGCTTAGTCGCCTTTGATGCGGAAGATTTACAAGTGCTCTCCGCCATGACCCAAGATGCGGTCCTGCCCGTCGCACAGATGGCTTGGCAGAGCTCTGAACGCCGTTTTGCATTGCTGCTCAACCGCTTTCGCTGGGAGGCTCGTGGCGCGTCCCAGGTCGAGCGCGTGCAATCAGTTTTGAGCTTTGAGGATGTCAAAGCGGTTCAAACCCAAGGGTTCGATCGCACGGATCCAGATTTGGTCCTGAGCTTGCTCAGCCTCACATTTACCCCCGAGAGGGATGGGGCGGGCGCTTGCCTGCTCACTTTCGCCGGCGATGGCGCGATACGGCTTGAGGTGGAGGCGCTCGAAGCCGGCCTGCGCGATGTCACACGCCCCTATCTCTCCCCGGCCAACCGTGCGCCCAGCCATGATTAACCTCACGCGACCGGCTTGAGGCTTGGGCCGCATCGCGCTAAGTCAAGGCAATCTTGGGGGATCGAATGCCACAAACTCTGAATATCAATCAGGCTGATTTTGAAGCCTGCTTTCTGGCCTTGCTGACAGCGAAGCGCGAAGACAGCCCCGATGTGGATGCCATTGTCGCAGATATCATCACAGATGTGCGCAGCCGCGGAGATGATGCGGTCATTGAGCTGACCGCAAAATTTGATCGACTTAATCTGACGCCCGACACTTTGGCCTTTTCACGCGAAGAGATCATGGCCCATTGCGCAACCGTGCCCAGCGCCGAACGCGAGGCGCTCGAGTTGGCCGCAGATCGTATTCGCGCCTATCACGCCCGGCAATTGCCAGAAGATGCCCTATGGGAGGATGAAACTGGCGCAGAGTTAGGTTGGCGCTGGACCCCAGTATCAGCAGCGGGGCTTTATGTGCCCGGTGGGCTGGCCTCCTATCCCTCTTCTGTGCTGATGAACGCAATTCCGGCAAAAGTCGCCGGGGTTGAGCGTTTGGCAATCTGCGTACCAACGCCAGACGGGGTCACGAATCCGCTGGTTCTTTTGGCCGCGCATATTGCCGGGGTGGATGAGATTTACCGCATCGGGGGTGCGCAGGCCATTGCCGCGCTGGCCTATGGCACGGATACCATCGCCCCGGTTGATAAAATCACCGGCCCCGGCAATGCTTTCGTGGCCGCGGCCAAGCGGCGGGTTTTTGGTAAAGTCGGCATTGATATGATCGCCGGACCCTCTGAAATTCTTGTGATCGCCGATGGGGAGAATGACCCGGCGTGGATCGCAACAGATTTGCTCAGCCAAGCGGAACACGACGAGAGCGCACAATCGATTTTAATCACCGATGATGCGAAATTTGGTGAAAGGGTGATGCAAGCCGTCACCCAGCAGTTGGAAACTTTGGAACGCCGCGCGATTGCCGGCGCGTCTTGGCGCGATTTTGGTGCGGTGATTGTGGTCAATGATTTGGCCGAGGCCGCAGCCCTGTCCAATCGACTCGCCCCTGAGCATTTGGAACTCTGCGTTGCTGATCCCGATAGCTTGGCAGCGCAGATTACCCATGCCGGCGCAATATTTCTAGGCGCTTGGACGCCAGAGGCAATTGGAGATTACATTGGCGGGCCCAATCATGTTCTGCCAACAGCGCGCTCAGCGCGATTCTCCTCCGGCCTCTCAGTCATGGATTTCATCAAACGCACCACTTTGACCAAAATGACCCCAGCTTCATTGGCCGCCATCGGTACTGCGGCTGAGGTATTGGCCATTTCTGAAGGCCTCGAAGCGCATGGATTGTCAGTGCGCGCTCGGTTAGATAAACTAAACAGTAAATGAGCTACATTTCAAAAATATCTCTGGACGACAGCAATCTCCCGCCTCCCACTCCTGAAATTGACCAAGAGCGGAAGGTGGCGATTTTTGATCTTTTAGAAGGCAACAGCTTTACCTTGCCGGCCCGCGAAGGGACCCCGCCACCAAGCGGGCCTTATCGGCTGGAACTTTCCATACGCGACCGACGCCTGGTCTTTGATCTTACCGCAGAAGATGAAACGAAAGCCGCGGAATTTCACCTCTCCCTGGGCCCCTTTCGCCAAGTGGTGAAAGACTACTTTCAAATTTGTGAAAGCTATTTTGAAGCTGTGAAGACCCTCCCACCCAGCCAGATTGAAACCATCGATATGGCCCGGCGCGGGATCCACAACGAAGGCGCGCGGGTCCTACAAGAGCGCCTCAATGGCAAAGCCGATATTGATGAGCAGACGGCGCGTCGTCTGTTCACCCTTATTTGCGTTTTGCATTTCGGGGGATAAGTTAGATGTCGCGGCTTCCCCAATCTGTTTTGTTTTGCTGCGACCACAATGCCGTGCGCTCTCCCATGGCGGAAGGCCTGATGAAGAAATTCTACGGCCATGAAACCTATGTGCAATCCGCAGGTGTTTTGGCCGATATGGATGTTGATGGATTTGCCATCTCTGTTTGCTCTGAACTCGGAATTGAGCTGGCACGCCACAAGACGCGATCCTTTGATGAAATGCAAAAACTCGGTGATGAGCTCTCGTCTTTTGATCTTATCGTTGCGCTCTCGCCAACCAGCCAACGTGAGGCAAAAGAGATTACACGCTTTTACGCGCTACAGGTCGAATATTGGCCGATCATGGATCCAACCGCCACGGGCGAGACCCGCGACCAAAAACTGGCGGCCTATCGCCAGGCCCGCGATCAGATCATTGAGCGACTGATCGCAAAATTCGGCCCCCCAAAAGACGGCATCTCGGCATCCTAGACAGCCATCATTTGAATTGATTTCGATGATTCTCCATCTCTGCACCGGCCCCAAAGCGGGCAAAGCTCCCAAATTCACGCCTCACAGGCGCGATTTCACAGAATTTACGCGGAATCTGACTTGAAAAATTGTGCAACTCCGCTCATTTAGAGGCACGCTTGGCACCAGGTCAGGCTTTTTTGAAGGAGAGACCATGGCGAAGGAAGAACCACTCGAATTTCCCGGTGTCGTAAAGGAGCTCTTGCCTAACGCGACGTTTCGGGTTGAGCTGGAAAATGGCCATGAGATCGTCGCAACAATGGCGGGCAAAATGCGCAAAAACCGAATTCGGGTTTTGACGGGCGACAAGGTGCAAGTTGCAATGACGCCCTATGATTTGTCTAAAGGACGGATCAATTACCGTTTCAAGTAAACAACTGATCTTGGGATCAGGAAGCCCTCGCCGGCGTGAATTGCTGGCGGTTTTGGGGCTTCGTCCGGCTGACCTGCGCGCTCCGGATGTGGATGAAACCCCGCTGAAGGGAGAATTGCCGCGCAGCTATTGCAATCGCATCACGGCTGCCAAGGCCGCAGCTTTGCCCGCAGCTGCAAATGAGGTCATCCTCTGCGCCGACACGACGGTTGCCCTCGGGCGCCGCATCATGGGCAAACCGGCCGATAGAGACGAGGCACGCGCCTTTTTGCAAAAGCTCTCTGGCCGCCGCCATAAGGTCATCACTGCCGTGGCCGTTAAAACCAGTGAGCGTATTTGGCAAAAAGATGTGGTCTCAACCGTGCAGATGAAACGCCTCTCACCGCAAGAGCTCGAAGGGTATCTATCCACAGGGGATTGGCAGGGCAAGGCCGGCGCTTATGGAATACAGGGACCGGCGGGCGCCTTCATCCCTTGGATTTCTGGCTCCTACCCCGCGGTTATGGGCCTGCCCCTGCCAGAGACCGCACATCTGCTTCAGGCCGCAGGGTTCAATATTTGGGGGCAAACATGAAGGGCAAGCAGGTCATTCTGGGCCACATTGGCAAGGCCAAGGTCGCGGCACTTTTGGTCGATGGGATATTGCAGGACGTTCTGGTCGAAGATGTCAGTCGCCTGCCCCTCGGCAGCCTAATGCGCGCTGTCGTTGATCGCCCGGTAAAAGGCATTGGCGGCGTGATCCTTCGCCTTCCCAATGGCACAGGATTCCTGAAAAAGGCCAAAGGATTGGCCCCCGGTCAGACCCTCACGGTGCAAACCTCAGGCTTTGCCGAAGAAGGCAAGGCCGATCCGGTCACCCAAAGACTATTATTTAAAAGCCGTCACGCCATTGTTACTCCGGATCAACCGGGCCTTAATATTTCGCGGCAAATCTCCTGTGATGATACGCGCGATGCGCTCACACTTTTGGCCAAATCCGCAATGGATGGCTCCGATATGGGGCTGATCATCCGCAGCGCGGCGGCGGCGGCAGATCTCGAGGAGATTGCCGAGGACATTCAAACCATGCGCAGCACCGCAGAAGCCATCGCCGCAGAAACTGGGCAAGAGCCTGAGGTTCTGCTTGAAGGCGATGATCCGCATGTGCAGGCCTGGCGCGAATGGTCTGATGTGACAGATGTGCTGACCGCCGATGCTGATCTCGAAGACAGCGGCGCTTTGGATCAAATCGAAGCTGCACAGCAAGCTTGGGTGCCGCTGGGCAGTGGCGGCATGTTCATTGAGCGCACACGCGCCATGATCACCGTAGACATCAACACCGGCACCGACCTCTCGCCTGCGGCCTCGCTGAAGGTCAACCTGGCCGCAGCAAAAGATCTGCCTCGCCAATTGCGTCTTCGAGGGTATTCGGGGCAAATCGCAATTGATTTCGCGCCCATGAGCAAGCGAGATCGTAAACCGATAGAAGTGGCCCTGCGCGCCGCAGTGCGCAGCTGCGCCGTGGCCACGGAATTTGTCGGCTGGACCCCGCTGGGCCACGGCGAGCTGAAACGCAAACGCGAGCGCCCTGTGGTGCAAGATGTCCTAAGATGACCTGCCCCATCTGCAAGACGCCAACCGAACCTGAGCACCGCCCCTTTTGCTCTGCACGGTGCAAAGACATTGACCTCAGCAAATGGTTGATCGGCGGCTATGTGATTGCAAATGATGATGAAAGCGATAGCAGCGAAGTTGAAAGTGAAACCTGCGATCCAGAAGTCTAGCTCCGCAAAATAGCCCGGTCCGACACAGGATTGCCCGTTTCAAAACCTGCAAATTTTATTTTCGACCTTTTTGCCTAGAAAATCCGCGGAATCAGCTGGACAGTCCTAAGCGGGTCGCCTAAATACGCCTCAGCCTCGAGGAAGATCCTCACCCATGCCCGGGTAGCTCAGGGGTAGAGCAGTGGACTGAAAATCCTCGTGTCGGTGGTTCAAATCCGCCCCCGGGCACCATTTAAATCAACGAAAATAGAAGTT
>Ga0233432_10001173_pt1 | contig 25412 bp, 36 predicted proteins | sample SI_122_August201_6_FD_179870 | JGI IMG/M metagenome (GOLD analysis project Ga0233432, IMG submission 179870) | Seawater microbial communities from Saanich Inlet, British Columbia, Canada - SI_122_August2016_10_MG | ecosystem: Environmental > Aquatic > Marine > Inlet | place: Canada: British... | reverse complement strand
TGTTATACAATCATTATTGTTTCCTTATGGTCAAAGAAGAGGAAGAGATTGAGAGGGACTCATTAGCAAAGGAAGAGATCGAGGACCTGTGTGAGTTTTGGAAGTTTAGTAAAAAGCAGACAAAAGAGGATAATGTATTCCTGTGTATTTTTAAAGAGAAGAAAGAGTACAAGGTAGTTGCCTACTACAGGGATAAGATTAAAGAGATTGGCGGGGTCAAGGGTGATGCCGTAGAATGAGCGGTATCCGTGTAATAACTGCTTTCGATGGGCAAGACGCTGGGGTCGTGTTAAGTGCGATGGAACCTTATGTGTATGGGAAGAAATATCCATTACTAGACAAACCATCCGTACTAGATTGGGATAAAGACCGTGAAACTAAGGGGGAATACTTCTTGAGGACGGTGGACATATCCGAGGAAACCAGGAAAAATTTGGAGGTCAGTGATAGCGCAGAAAAGGAAAACCATGTAAAGAGCAAACCCTTTGGGTACTGGGACACTGAGTTTACCCAGTCTGGCATCCGATACAAATTAGATATGCATGAAACACTGGTTAAGATAAAGGAGACCCCATTCAATAAAAACCTAGTCGCCAAGATGACTTACCATGGTGTTTCCCATTCTGAACCATCATACATCTATAAGATCATCTTGATCGTGAAATACCCTCATGGTAAGAAAGAAAGGGAATTCTTGGAACAAACTAGGGATCTATGTAAATGGTTGATACTCAACGATAATGTTGATGTGCATATCATAAATTACGGGGATATCATAAATTCACAGGAGGTAGTCACTAAACATCTTCAGACAATATTGGGGGTTGGTGGTGTGTTTTTTCTAGATGACCTCCCAGAAGACAAACCGTCCCCCGATAATGTGATCGAGAGGGTATGTCAATGCCTGAGAACAAAGAACTTTGAGGAGGCATACGAGGTTTGCTTTAGCGAACTAGAGCAACGAAATCGTGCCCAAAGATCTTGGAAATGTCATAGGACTGATAAGAAAACTACAGAGGAGCAGTGTAAACTCTGTGTAGGGAATAAGGAATTCAGGGAGACCCTCAAGAAGCGTGCGGTTAATTCTAACGTGGATTGGATGCATAAACCATGCCTTTTTGAGTGTGGCAAGGACATAGATGGTGACCCGATAACCTTCGAGACAAGTATAAAGAATAACTTCTGGGTGTAAACACTATAAATAAATCTAGAAGTCCTTATGATATGCAAGATTCTTAGATTTGTTCTCCCTAGAGTCATCACCGAGTGTGATGAACCGGATGATGATGTCGTTGTCACGTGCCAAGACTGGTCGATCAATGAATACGGGGAAACCAGTGAATGTGAATTAGAACTGCATAGCGACCTGCCATGGGACCTCCAAAAACTAGGGAGATTGTCCATAGGGGAGGATAAAGCGGTTTCCATGAGGCATATCTATGGGTTGGTGGCAGATCAAGAATATGACGTTACGGTGACCCTTAAGGCGCTTATGACCGAATCTATCCCATTCTTCACCGAGGAGTTCCACTTGACCCTAACCATGGGGGAATTGCAGACGGTAAAGGTATTTTCCAATGATAACGAGTATGTGGTCTCGAATTTCACATTAACGGCGGATTCGGATGGGCAGATAGCGTTAAACCTATCCACAACCTCCTCAAACTTCCAAGTTGACTCCATTTCGGGGACATGCTTATAAAAGTAACTTGACGAAACTTTTTGTGCGGTAAACTTACCGTTCATTAATTATAGGAGTCAAAATGAGTGCAGGTTCGTGTATCGAAGATAATCGTCTAAGTATCCTTGGATGTGTAGTGAACAACAATTCTATTTCGGAGATAGTAGAGAGGATGGGTATGGAAAAGGATGAAGTCTTGGGTCATATCCAGAACCTGTTTCAGGAGAAGATGATCTCCAAGAAGCAATTTAACACTTATTCTGATAAACCACAATACAACTACGATAATCCGGTATTGGAACTGTTCCGCCAGAATGTCCCACCTATGAGGATCGCTGAGAAGGTCGGGGTATCACGTCAGGCAGTGTACAGTTACCTATCCTCTCTTAAGAAAAAAGGGATCGTCACCGAGGATGAATATGAAAAGCGGAGTAAATTGTGGAAGAGAAAGCACTTCGATAAATTTGAGGACGTAGAGGAGAATCTTCAACTTGTTGTGAAAACCTTGGAAGACAACCCTTCAGATACGCCCCGTGAGATTTCCGAAAAGGTAGGGATCAGGGTCCCCTTGTTGAAGAGGGTAGTTTCCTTCCTACATGAACGTGGGGATATTACCGAACAGGAACACGAACGGATCTTAGACCATGTTAAGTTGGTGGACCAAGAGAGGAATGAGTTCGTACTGAAACTATGTTCTGAGTACACCAATACCTCTTTTAAGAAGTTGGCGGTTAAGTATGGCAGGACTGTCCGAGGGGTTATCCTTTTGGTAGAGAAAGGCATCAAGTTGGGATACATCACACAAGAGGATTATGACGCAGTTGTATCCTCTCGTCGCACCAACAAATCACGTCTCCCAGAAGAGAAAATACTTGAGTTGGTTGAAAAACAAAAAATGGGTGCTAGTATAAATAGTCTAGCAACGGAATACGACCGCTGTTCAACTATTATCAGGAAATACATCGATGCTTACACCGCAGACACGTAAGGAAAGGTTTGAATTACTAAGATTGCACCTAGACACATGGCAGAAGATGTTAAAGAAGGTCCATCTCCTTTCACCGTGTGACCCATTGAAGAAAGAGCATAAAAGGCATGCATGTATATGGTCGAAAATCATAAGCGAAGACCCTGATCTTTTAGAGATGGTTCAAGAGGTAAGGGAGTTCGAAGATATATTTCTAGAATATGCATCTGAAATATAAAAAATTCGTATACACACCGATACCTAAGGTTGCATGCACGACCATCAAGAAGGAATATATACGTCTCCACGATGAGAAGAGGGTGAGTAAAGGGAAGGTTTCTTTCTCTAAGATCATCGACATCAATGAGGTGCATAGGTTCTTCGAGCAGATGCAATCTTTTCATGTGCCTGAGCGTGAGATAATGGAACAGGGTTGGTTTCACTTCATATTTATTCGAAACCCATATGACAGGTTAGTATCTGGGTATCTTAGTAAAATAAGAAACGAAAAAAAGGTTGCTGGTGGAAAATACTTTGAGAAGGGGGGTGTCGCTAGGCGAGTTATCGAAAAGGATAATCGTTTGCGAGGAGGGGTGTCTTTCCATCAGTTTGTGCAATTCTTAAAAGAAAATCCATTACTCAGGAAGGATCAACACTTTCTACCTCAGCGTAATTTCTTGAGCGATGATGGGTGGGATAATGTTGATTTCATTGGTAGGATGGAGGACTTTAATCAAGAGTGGAAAAGGATGTGTAAGTTGTCTGGGTTTCCATATCGAGAATTGATGAAAACTAATACCACTGTTGTTCGCAATAGTTATCGAGAATTTTATTCTGATGCTACGAGAAAAGTAGCGGAAGAAATATATGGCGATGATGTGGAAAAGTTTAAGTATAAATTCTAAACCCGTATAGATACATTTATAGATTAAATAGATCTTTAACAAATTTGAAACGATTTTGCTATGAGGACAAATTCTAGGTTCTTTGGCATGTCCCCTACTAGCGGGGTAATGATGCGTAGGAATGCTAGTCCTGCGCACCATACGGCGATACCTAGTGGAAGGCTTTCCTGCTTGCCCAGCCTTTTGGCGATTGTGGCAACATACGGGGAAACGAAGCGACCTCTTAAAACAAGACGTAGAGAAAAGACTGCCTTTGGTAGTCGCCAAGTATCTGCGTTATCCACCAGTGGCCTCCTCTTTCCGCAAGTCGTTTCGGCAGGTATGTAGACTATGGTAAGTCGCCCCTTGTGGGAGACGGGCGGTTCGACTCCGCCCCATACCTATAACAGGGGAACATATGATTAAAAAAGAGATTGTGATATTAGAGAAGTCGGGCAAGAAGCACGAACTGACTGTACAGGAATCTGAGAATCCGGTTACTATTGAGTACGCTATAAATTGCGGGACTAATAACTATAGTGACGCCGTGATGAAAGAGATAACCAGACTCAATATAAACCCAAATAATGTACTGTCGGTGCAGTACCTCGACGACAACATTGAAAAGTATGAGCATGGTCAGGGTAAAGAAATTTCAAATCGGATATAATTAATAATATGCTTGATATTGAAATGACTGATTTTTTCTCGAAAGGTTACGCTATAGCGAAATCCATTATTAGGGAAGAAGGTATAACCATCCTAACCGACGAAATAGATGCCGTCATTAAGGGGGAGTCTGCGTATAAGTGGGAGAAATTAAAGGTCCTGCAAGACACAGGGAACATAAACAACTATACCAAGATCGAGAACATCCAAACACATCAGATTTTTAAGATGTTTTTGGACTACCCTGTTTTCAAGAAAACCATCTCTGAAATATACGGTGGTATAGAGACAAAGTATTATTCCCCCTGCATCAGGAATTTATTTCTAAAGCGTCGTGGGATAGATTGGCACCAAGATAGATACCCGACATGTAAGGTGACCCCGTTGATTTCTGTGATAGTTGCGATTGATCACCTAGAGTTGGACGGTGGTGCCATCGAGGTCGTACCGTTCAGTCATGCGGATGGTCAGGTATCCGACTTCAATGCTGGGGTACTAAACGAGGAACAGATAGGTGAGTATTGCGACATTAGGACGACTATCGAGTTAGAACCAGGGGATGCCGTCTTCTATGACCCTCAGTTGATACACAGGTTCTCCACTAACTGTACAAGAAGAAAGAAAAGATTTTTTCAGAGTTATTACGTAGAATCAAATAAGAAATAGTGTCATATTGACACGAAAATACGTAAAAATAAATGGTTTTACAACGGCACGCTCGTTGCTAAACTACCCTAACTAATAGGAGTAAGTTATGAAGTCAGATTATTTATGTAACTCGTTGTATGAGACATTAAAGGGCATTGGCGAAGCATTTGAGGTACAGGATTTCGAGGTGGACCTCGGGGTTAAGGGTAATTCCTATCAATATGTTGCTAACCTAGCAGGGGTAGAGAAGGGGTCCATCGATGTTGAGACCAAGAAGGGGAACTTATATATTCGAGCAGAGAGAAAGAAGGATCAAGATGTTCGTTACACCCATAAAGGGATTAAGGAAGGGAAATTGTCTATCGCTCTACAGTTACCTGAAGGAGCAGACGCATCAAATATTAATGCTGATTTTTCGGATGGATTGTTGACAGTTACCATTGCGAAGAAAAATGATGAACAATCAGGTAAGGTTACGGTAAACTTTTAGATTTGCGTTTGTGTTTGCGTTCGTATAATCGTTGTTATGAAAGCAGTAATCTTAGCGGGTGGAAGTGGGTCCCGTTTATACCCTAGTACTCAGGTAGTATCGAAGCAATTATTACCAATATATTCTTCGCCCCTCATCTATTACACATTGAATTTTTTAATGGATGCTGGGATCCGAGATATTTGCGTAATCACCAATACTGAGAATGTTGAGATATTCGAGAGACTGATAAAGGATGGATCACAGTGGGGGATTAATATAGAGGTCCGCCCTCAGGACAAACCAAACGGTATCGCTGAGGCATTCATTATCGCTGAGGACTTTATCCAAGATAGTAGTTGTGCCCTCCTGCTAGGGGACAACATGTTCTATGGTTACAATAAACTAGGGAGTGATATCCGGTACTTTGATCAAAGTACCCAAGGTTCAATGATATACGGGTATCATGTCAACGATCCGGAGAGGTACGGCGTTATCGAATTTGGGAACCAAGGGGAGGTCATCTCATTAGAGGAGAAACCTGAGTACCCTAAGTCTCACTACGCCTCCGTAGGACTCTATTTATGCGATTCCACGGCACCCGCACGTGCGCATGCGCTAACGCCCTCGGAACGTGGGGAATTGGAAATTACGGACCTCCTGAAGACGTATTTAGCAGAGGACCGTCTATCCTGTCGGACCTTTCGAAAGGGGGTTGTGTGGTTGGATGCTGGTACAACCGATTCTTTGGCAGAAGCAAGTAATTTTGTAGAAACCATAGAGAAGCGGTCTGGTGAGAAGATCGCCTGCCCAGAAGAGACTGCATATCTAAATAAGTTTATAAGTAAGAAAGAATTGCGAAGATTAGTAGATGATATCCCGAACTCTGACTATAAACGTTACTTGATGTCCATCTTGTAATGGAGGTCTCCCTAGATAAACTCAGGGAAATTCTTTCTTCCCATGAGGATTTTGTCTTTTTGGAGAGGAGGGGTGAGGAAGCAGTTATCTATATGTCGTCTGCATATGCATCTGGCGACCTAAGGTTTGTATTTGAAAAACTAAATGTTAATGCTAAAGTATCCGTAATAACTTGTCGAGAGAGGAAGAAATGAATCTAACTGAAGAAGAAAGGAAAGAGGCAACCGACTATTTGAAACTGTCCCAAGAGGAACGTGAAAAATACCTCGAAGAGAACGGTGTAGTTATCTTAGATCTGGAAGACGAGGACGATGGTAGGGTCAGGATGGAATTGGACATGAAAACTGAGTATCATGTAATGCTCCAGAGCAACTGTAAGGATGGGGAAACTATCGACAGTGTGTTCTCTAGGATGCTTACCGAATTTGTGGATAGTGTTAAAAATGAAAAGAAATAGCGGTATTTTTTTATTTAATCGGGGTAAATTTTTACTTGTCCATTCCACAAATAAAAATTCTCTAGCGTGGTCTATCCCAAAGGGTTCCGTTAAGGGTAGTTTGACCGCTGAACAGGTTGTTGTAAAAAAATTAGAACAGGTTGCGAATATAGATCGAAAAATGTACGGTCCTATAACACTGCTAGGCGAAGAGAGGAACCCAATCGGCAACACATCTTTCCTTGGACATGTAGCAACGATCCGAGACCCGCTGATGAAATTGGATCTATCGTGTAACTATATCGTTGACGACAGTGCGTCCAAAAAAAGTTTTCCTGCAATCGATGAATATATGTGGGTTACTAAGGAGGAGGGTGCTAGATTCCTCCCTCCATATTTTTCAAAACTAATAGAGAAGTTATAATATGCCAACATACGATTACGAATGCGGTGAATGCAAACATAAATTTGAACACTTTCAGTCGATGAGTAGTGACCCGTTAAAGGAATGTCCCGAGTGTAAAAAGGACGCATTGCAAAAGATGATCAGTGGTGGTCTTGGCGTATTGATGGGCGAAGACTTTTCTGCTCACCATGAAAGGATTAAGCAGTCCTATAAGAAAGGGTAGTCGTCTTTTAAAATAGACTTACCCTTTTCGGTGACAGAGTAACATATCTCGCCCTTTGAATTTACACCAGATTCTAACAACCCTTCTTGATCCATTTGCCATGTGACTTTCTGGACCTCAAGTAAAATAACATGGTGGAACAACTTGTAGAGGATATCGATCTCTTGATCGTCGGTAATCTGATCATCCTCAAGTTCCTCTAACAGGTCCTTTCTTTCGAAAAATGCCCTTCGTATACTTTCAGGAGAGTGAGGGATTATGCGGTCCTCTTCTACCGAAGCAGTCTCAAATAATGTTACGAGCATTTGCTCAAGAATTTCTTTGTCGATCATATAATTATTTATAAAGGAGGATTTTTTTATGCCCATATATGAGTATCAATGTTGCAAGTGTGATGCAGTTACTGAGATGACCCATGGTATGTCCGAGGGTCCTAATGAAAACTGTTCGGTTTGTAATTCTAAGGAACTAACTAAAATGATTTCTGTTACATCCCGTCCACAATTTAAGGGTTCGGGTTTTTATGAGACAGATTATAAATCCAAGGAGTAGTGATGAATGTCGAGTATTGTGAGATAGAAGGACTAAAGATATTTAGTCCTAATGTGTATGAAGATAACCGTGGTTGTTTTTTAGAGTTATATAAGTTAACGGACTACGGCATAACCTTTGTACAGGACAATGTCTCATACTCATCTAACGGTACTGTGAGGGGACTCCATTATCAAATAGGACCCAATGCTCAAGGAAAACTGGTTACCGCCTTAACGGGATCAATCTACGATGTTGCGGTAGATATCCGTGAGGGTTCCCCCACGTTTGGGAAATATCACGGCGTATTACTGTCAGGGAAAAATAAGAAGCAATTTTATATCCCACCAGGGTTTGCCCACGGGTTTATGGCGCTAGAAGACGACACCTGTGTTATGTACAAGTGTACCTCTCAATATGATAAGGCGAGTGAGCGGAGTATCCTCTGGGACGATAAGAACATTAATATTAAATGGCCAAGTCACATTAAGGCGGATGACATCAGTATCTCTGACAAGGATGCTGTTGCTCCTACCTTACCGGACGCAGACGTATTCCCAAGATGAAGTTTCGGGTCAGGAAGACTACGGATAACCTGCTTTACGTGCAAGTAAAGGAGGGGTGGTTTTTTTGGAAGAATCTGAAGAATGACGGCGACACAATTTTAGTTCATTCTGTCCAACAGGCGAATGAGATGGCGAAGGCATATTTTATGCACGCAAAAGAGCAGAACCGTAAGGACGAGGTCTTAAGTAAATTCGAGATACGATGAAGGACTTCATAATTATTTATGTTCAGCGTGTCGGGTCTACACATCTATCCCATTTCTTGAATAATGTGGATGGGGTTAATATGATGACCCTAGGGACAGACCCGAAGGATCTGCATTATTACGAACCGCTAAATAAGATTAAAAATAGGGCGGATTCTCTTCGGATGTTTTTTACAGACAATAAAGATACGGTGAATGGTTGTAAGATACCTGTAAAACATATGAGGGCAGGGATGAAGAAATTTATCGCTGATGATAACGCCAAAATTATATTCTTGAAAAGGAAATCGACTAGAGAACACCTGTTCTCTATGATCTATGCCCGTGAGTCGGATTTGTGGCACAACTTCAACGGGGACGTGGTTCCTCCTGAGATAACCGCTAGTGAGGAGGTTATCAATGCATCTATAAACAGTTTCTTAGTTACTCAGAAAAAAATACTAAACTTGAAGAACAGGTTTGACGGTAGTACTTGGACGGATGCTTACTACGAAGATATCATTACTGATGCTGGAAAGAAGAATGTTCTATCCTTCTTAGGGGTGGATTGGAAATCGAGATATGCCAGTATAGAGAATGAGAAAAAACTGCTGGTTAAGGACCATAAGGAATATTTCACCAATTACAGATATGTTCTTTCTAGGATCTCTAAAATAAAGCATTGAATATAAATACCTGTGTATGCCTAGCAGGAATTTTATAATTATATGCGAGATCAGAACTGGGTCAACGTATTTGTCTCGGTTCTTAGATGGGGTCGAGGGTGTCCATATGTGGAAGGAGAGTCCTCATAGGGACGGGTCATATGAGATCCTTCGAGGATCAAGGGAACCTACCAAAACGCTTCGGGAACATTATAGTACCCCGTTCTCTGGGATAATTGGTTCTAAACTACCCCTGCGTCATATTAGAAAGAAAACAATGCTCATATTGGAGCAGGTTAAAGCACTGAGTCTACGACCTGTTTACCTGACACGGGAGAATGAGATAGAAAATATACTATCTATTATGTACGCAGAAAATTCAAACCTCTGGCACCTAGATGGGACCCATAATAGGGATCCGGGATTGGTTGAAATCGATATCGAGAAGGTGAGGAAAAGATACATCCCTGCGTATAGGCATTTCCTAGCACAGATGAATGAGATAAAGGAGATGTTGCATGTTAAAGATTCCATACACATTACATATGAATCTGTTGTCCGTGGAGATGGGAAACAACAGATCGTTGATGAATTAGGGTTAGAATGGAAAAGCGAGTATGAAGATATATCTAACGAAAAGAAGATATTGGGCGGAGGGTACCGTAAGTATTTCTTAAATTATGATGAGATACTCGATGAGATAGAGGAGGGACTCTATGTCTAACTTATTAGAGACTGGATATATATTCACTCCTGAATTCACAACCGAATACTTCCCAGATTTAAGCGTTGGGACCACGGGGTATGACGGTGAACTTGGCGATGTAATTAAAAATACCCTATCCCAGAAAAGGAGGTTTATTGATTATATAACTGATCTTCGACCTAAACTAAAGCAGAGTACTTTGGATGTATTTTTAGATGCCGTGGATGCATTTCAATTCGATCCATCTGACCTTAAACGTCACATCCCCTTTGACGAGAGCGCAAATGCGATGGTCTACCTAAGCGTTGATCCTGGATTTCCTGCCTCGTACACAAGGACCATCTCTGTAAAAAGGAATATTGATTATTATATTTACAACGAGAGTTATAATCTTGGCGAGAGTTACCCACTGTCGGCATTTACACTTGAATTTGCGATTAGTGGAGGTCAGACGGTTTATACAATCGCTGACACATTAATTCAACCTATTACTGCGATGGTAATGGGAGCACCGGGAACCGCTTACCAATTAAACGGGGAGGATATCTTCTTCGAGATAAAGGACGAGGACACTGTATGGTATTCTATATATAGAGACTATTTTGATCCTATGATTGGTGATCGAGGATGGTTATGCCCTAAAATAGAAGCGAAGAGGATAGGGCATAACTTATACCAGTATACTTTTGCAGAATCGGAGGAGGAGGATTTATATCAAAGGTTAGAAAACGCCCCTGGGTTAGAGGTGACCCTTTCCGGTGGTGCAGAATTTTTGGAATTTACGTGGAATAGTGGGGGTACAGTTCTAACTAATGATGAAGATGGGGAACTAGGTGCCGACAGTTACTATATAGGGAGTATAAAAAGAACAATAGTGGAGAATAACCTAGTAAGTGGGTTTGAGTTTAGGAATGAGATGCTCACCACTAGATCTTCCCGACGAGAGGACCATATTTCATATATTAACGGTATTGAGTTAGTCAGTAGTGTTGATACTAAAGAACTTTTATATGAGGACGTTGGGCATTATAAAAAACTCGCAACCACTCTTCGAGACTTTACTGGTGACCTAGGATATGATGCCCAAATCGATCTATACACAAGGGACCCAGAGTCGGGGCACTTACGATATGAAGATTTTAGAGAATTCGACGTTTCGCCTGGGGACACCAGATCTATATCTAGGAATCCTGAACGGTATCGTGTACCAACAGACATATGGGAGTTAAACCAAGCATACCCCGACGTTCTCTATAACCATTGTGTTAGTGCTAGGGATTACATAAAGGAGAGACGAAAGATACTGAAGGAACAGTTTGAACCTTTCTATACCTTAGAGGAACTACAGGCGCTATATTACCGTGGGCAATTCTATAAGACGAGGCAAGAGGTTCGGAGGTTAGAGGAGATAGTTAATTATCATAATTCTTGGTTGGAGATTATCGATAGGATTGAACTGAAAAACTCATCTGCATATAATTCAAATTTTTATAAACTAGTCATGTCGGAAGAAGAAGTAGAACGTGTCCTACTTAACTCTGAGGCCGTCTCCGACGCTAGAGAGTTTTTTGAAGAGAATACCTATGGTCGTTTCGATACATACACTGATACTATAGACATATCGGAAGATAGCAATTTTGATATGGTGGAGTTCTTTAGGAATAGGATTATAGACAATGACCTTGATGGTTTGTCTGAACTAAAGACATCTGTAGAGAGACGCCTTGCTCCAGTAAAGAAAAGTCTGAATAGGGCACGGGGAAACTTATCCTCCTTTAGAAATGGGGTATCGAAGGAACTCAACAAAAGAACGGGTGGTAATGCGATTAAACCAGAAGAGTTTGATTTTAAATTTAGGTTCGCAAATAAAAAACTAACCTGTCGTGAAGAATTCACCGTGACACCAGACCCGACGGATTTCTTTAATAACGATTTCTACACTTATTTGAAGAACAAATATTTAGATGAGGACAGTAGTTATTATTTCTATAGATGTCAACTAGATCCCGTAGGTCCACCCGTTGCCGATCCTTACATGAGATATATTTCATCTACTGACCCGCTATCTTTATTTTATACTTACTTTGAGAACAGGAATAAAAACATACCCGTTCCGTTACAAGGTACAATAACCCCTTACGGGTATAAAAGTGATTTCGTCAGCATACTGACGGATATTGGACATGAGATAACTGGGAAGTTTGACGAACTTATGGATGGCGGGAAGACCCCAGAGAAATGCGAAACATATATGGAGTTGGCACGTGGTGCCGACTTTAAACAAAGCGTAGGTTCTAGCGTTGTACTCGGTCCCGATGTGGTCGAGGTTGACAGGTATAGCGTCCTATACGATACGCCTTGGTCGAAATCGACGTATTATGGTCTAAGGCGTAGACTCATTGAAGGGCCAACCCATAATGCAACTCTCATATACTCTGATCCATTCGACGTATTCGATCTAGATTCATTCCTAGTCCCTGCTGGTAGTAATGGGTTCCATCACTATCGCCCAGTAGGGGTAGGATTCCCTAGTCAGGATGGCGTAGGTCAGCATTTTAATCCTGGAGAATTCTACAACGAGTTCGTATGGTTTAGGGAGATCACTACAAGCAACAGACTTCTAGTGGCGAGTGAGTATGACGAGGAGGTATCAACTTTCGATCCGGAAAAGGTCCTAGAGTATACCGTAGACACACGGGTACCCCCAGACTTTGGTCCGATTCGTTCCTATAACGCATATCCAGTCGAGAAGGAAGAGGATCATCTGGAACGATTTGTTCACCTGCCACAACCTAAGGAAAACTTAATCTACCCTACACTACCCGTTAAGATCGTCGGATCAAATCAACTATACAAACTGAAGTTAGATAGATCTTGGAACCAGTCTGGCAGCGTATATATCGACACTGGGGTTGGGTTGTTTGAGAAGGTATTTTTTAGGAGCAGGGTGAGTGATAACGTCGTTCTCGATATTGCATTTGATATAAATGCTAACAACACACTTTCAGGCATCGCCGTCCCTCGTGATATCAGCTTGGGGAATGAAGGTATCCTCCCAAATAATTACGCCTTTACGGATTGGTACGCAAACGAGGTAAGGTATCCGGATGAGTTACTGACATATACCTCTTGGTTAAAGTCGTTCATTACTGATCCTGCTTATTACCGAGATAATATAACTACTATTAGACAATTACAGGAAGAAAGAATAGGTAATGTTCCTGGCAGAGGACCCTCAAATCCAAATCAGATTTTAAATGCTAACGATTACATACTAGACGAAACGTAGAATGCCTACCCCTAGAGATTTAATAGACGATAAGTTGCTACGGGAAATCCGTAAGGTCAATAAATTTCGTGAAGAGTTGATGAATGTCGATATATATTCAAATTTTCTTCAAGGGGTAGAGAACTATCTCAAGGTCACGAAGGCAACCCTAAAGGAGTACGAAAGTAACACTGGGATCATTACGTTTAAGAAAGCGATTTATTCGCCAACAGGGGGATCTGCGACGGTAACGGTACAGAGGAAGTATACATCAGCAGGGCAAGTAGCGGTCGGGTACACCGTTTCTGGTTCAACGCTAGGGACGACTGGGGGCGTCATCACATGGGAGGATGGCGATTCGGACGATAAAGATATTGTGATTCCACTTGCGAGTGGTGCTAATATTGAGGGTGCGGATTTTCTAGTCTTAGAATTAGTAAACCCACAAGGAGGGACATTCTTGGGGGACATCCCAAGGGCAGAGGTAGTCATAACATCAACAGACACTATTAAATTCTCCTCCCCTGTATTCGCAGTAAAGGAAGATGCCAAGGTCGTAAAATTGAAGGTAAGTAGGATTAGCAATGATTTATCTAAAGAGGTAACTGTAGGGTTTAAGACTATTAATGGTACGGCGAAGAAGAAAAAGGATTACGATAAAACGATAGGGACACTATCGTGGGGTGCGGGGGATAGTAGTGATAAAGAGATCGAGGTGCCTGTGCGGTTGGATAAAAAATTCATCGAGGAAGCGGGTCCAGATGAATACTTTTACGTAAAGTTGAGGAACCCTACTGCTGGTGCAATAATTACGGATGGTCAAGCAGAGGTGAGGATTATAAATGCTCCCCGTGGGATAATCGGTTTTGAAAACGAGGTCGCATATTTTGCGGAAGGGACGACTGCCAACATAGTTGTCATAAGAGAGGGTAGTCAACTTGGGAGTGTTAAGGTGGACTATGAAGTTATCTTTGCCGCCGCTACAGAGACTGACTTTGCCGAAAAGAAGACCCTATCCGGAACTTTAAAGTTTGAAAATGGCGAGGGGACAGAGGTAAGTGACACTTACACCGATACCTTGGAGATTAAGATACCCATAGTTGGTGATGATGGGGTAGAGGGTGCGGAGAAGTTTAGTATTAGACTGTTTAACCCAACCAAAGGCGCTGCTCTTAACCCTAAGAGAGAGGTTCTCCCATGTACGATAACTCAAGACTATCCCCATATCGGCATAAAAGATTCCGCATTCAGTGCTGAAAATAACAATGAGATCATGGTGCCTGTCGTTAAAACAGAAGGGACTGACCGTGTAGGGAATATTTACCCGATGGAGGTAACATATACATTTATCAATAACGAGGCAAATGGTAAAGCGGTTCTCCCTGAGGTTTACTATGATGTATTCCCTATCACGGGGGCATCCGTGGGGATTAGCGCATACCCGTCCCTTAGCGGGTATGACTACATTACCCCCTCTGAAACACTATCCCTGTCCGGCGTATTAACATGGACAAACCCTACCCCAACAGAAGCTAAGTTTATACATGTCGGCCTGATTGATAAGAACATGTTTGAATTCCCAGATACGTTTGCCTTAGAGTTGAGCAATCCAAAAAATGCATCGCTGGGGTATAACTCTGGGGTTGATATAACAACTGATGTTTCTGAGGACCTGTATCCCGATGGTGGGATAGTGTCTTTTGGTGGCGTAGGTATATTCCTAGAGGGGTTTCAGGATGAACCTATCCCTGTCCCCGTGGTAAGAACAGGCGGCGAGGACGTTTCGGCATTGGTACCCTTCACAGCAGGAGGTACCGCTATCCAAGGGGTTGATTACGAACTAGGGGGTTCTGTTTTGTTTTTTACTGGAAATAGCGAGCAGGAGACAGAGTTTATCTTTATAAAACTTCTTAGGCCCGAAGCACAAGGAAAAACTATCGATCTAACATTGACCCCTGATCAAAATGTCCAAGCATACCCTACACCAACAACCACCGCATCCTTAACATATTCTGGGGACCGAGACGCAATTCAAGAACCGCCAGTTATAGTGGTTGACCCAGAAAACACAATGCCCTTCCCACTAACTGAAATTGATAGCATTCGTGTAGATGTTAAATCAGAGAACCTCAAGTTAAAGGACAACTATAGGCAAATATATGATATTGTTTGGTGGAAATGGTTAATACTACAGATGAATCTAAATGATATTGTAATTGAACAAGATGGTGCCATAACTATAGATGCTCTGTTGGAGGAGATTGAGGACGATATCTATTTTTTCCCGCCTAATTTTAATGCGGAAAAGGACACTCCCCCAAATGAAGAGATCCATTGGAGAAAATCTAGGTTAGGAAGTTTCCCCAATTTACAACCGCATCATACGGACATGAATTCTGATAAATATCGAGAGACAATGGATAGGATATATGAAGTGCCATTCTTTAATTTCAAAGAACGCATCGCATCCTTAATCAAGAATAAAGCACGAAATTCAGAATATGCACACATCGACGGACTGGCAATTATTAATGCTGTGGACACCGAGATGTATAGAAGAAAATCGCAGTATATTTTAGATAAGTATGGTGAATCACCTGACCCATATACCGCATTCTATTATGACGAGGGCGAGTTGCAGGAGAGGAAGGACGAATTGAGAGATGACGTACTCTCATCTACAGGATATGATATCAAACCTGCCGTTGACAATGAGAATTACCCAGAAACTGATGAGGATAAGATAGATCTTTCCAAGAAGTTAGAGTCGGCATACGGGAGTATCGGAACGTCTACTAGATATACTGATGGGACGAATGCTATATTTAGTCTCACACCTCGATACTCTTCCGCAGAGTACCAAAGCATTAGAGACAGATTCCCTGGGGTCATCTCTCCCGTGGTAGATAAAATTATCAGAAATTATGATTATATGAACTTCCGGTTGAATTAGATAACCGCCTGATACAATACGGTAGTCTTTTATCAAGAAAAACATGAGAAGATTTAGTACCGACTTTGATTATTACAAGGTTCTTGAGATTGAAAGGAACGCTGATAGCACTGAGGTGAAGCAGGCGTTCAGATCCCTGTCCAAGATCCACCACCCTGATAAGGGTGGCGACGAGGAGCACTTCAAGAAGACACAAGAAGCGTATGTGGTACTCATGGATACCAATACGAGGTATCATTATGATTCTTATTTGAAACACTACGAGAAAGTGGATAAAGGCAGTGATGTTAATTTCCCAGACTGGTATGAACCAAACCCGCACTTCAAGAGTCAAGCGGATGGTGATCCTGATCTAGAAGAGTTGAATCTTTGGCCAGATGCGAGATATTTTCAAGATATTATCGATGGCGACCCTGATCGCCCAAAGACACTCGGGTGGCACAAACGGGAGGAAAGACGACAGAGCGACAAACCTTCATCAAACACCAAAAGTTACAGTGCCGACGAGATGATGAGCATGAAGAGGAAGGAGCGTGAGGAAGCAATGACGAAAGATCGCCTTAGGAGGGAGAAAGAGCATCTCGATGATCTCCTGAGTAAGGAACAGGAAAACCTTGAAAAATTAGAAGGGAATGTTGAGGCAGAACAGATCCGCCGTAAGATGGAAGCGGAGATTATCGCTAAGAAAAAGGCAGAGGGTAAATCTGTGTTTAGCGACCTAACCGATATTTACGATCAGATGGTAGATGATCAAGAAGACTGAGCAAAGTGTCTCTTGATGTGACCGATGACCCTTTTTTTCTCAAAAGGTTCAAAGGATTTACTGTCGTTCCGGAGATCTAGGTTTATATAGTCTGATGGTGTGAGCATTACGAACTGCTTAAGTGCAGTGTATTGCTTTGAAGTGGGTTCCTTTTCTATGTGAATACCCCCAGCGTTAAAATCTATCCTCACCGGACCAAGGTTTATAAACGCCATCATGCCGTCCGTACCGCCCTCAGAAGCAGGATGGTCGCTGTTTTCTAATGCTCGACCGATCTCACGATGGTCAAACGACCGCATCTGTGGCATCCCGCCTTCACTTTTACCAGAGAAATCAACTAAAGCGCCTGTGGGCATAATGTAACCTGCTTCTCTTAAATCGTTAGTGAGTCCGAAATACCTGGAGACCCCTCGCATAACCTTCGCATCGGTAGACATAGTATTCTTTTTCTTCGGGAGTAAAAACTTTACCGCCGCCTCATAGTGCTCAGGGAAGGTAGATGGATTTAACCCGCCATTTTTATTGACCCTCTCAAAGAAGTTCTCAAGTTCGGTTATGCTCCTAAAGTCATACCCCTTTCTATTCAGGAACCGGATTGCCATATTCATTCTCTGGGAACTAACATTGGACGTATCAACAGGAACCTTTTCTGTACTTTCTTTTAGTTTAACAGGTTTCCCACTCTCTGGGAGATCATCTGGATTGATAGATAGATTTGATGCTTTAGTTGTCCGGGGGTCCATCACGTCAAAGATGCCAGTGTCCTTCCTCTTGGCATCCTGCTGGCGTACCTTTTTTTCTTTGTAAAAAGTCTTAAATCCCATATAATTATTTATATAGAAAAGGGGTTACTATGGATCAAATTGAGTATTATTGTGATGCATGTGGGTCAGACCATGTAGAAGTACGTGTAGTTAGGGAACCTAACGCCATAATTAGGAAACCAATGTCATCAATGCCACACCCAAATGAGACAACATCTATACCTGCCGTCATGAAGATTGACCAATACGAGGCACATTGTAATGAATGTGGGCATACGGCACAATTATACATAAAAGATCAGTGGAATTCCTCTTACAACTCATTAACGTAATTTTTTTATAAATATAAGGGACAGGAGCATATGATGGAAGGCGATCTTAAAGATATTGTAGAATCTACCAACGAGGACGTGGTACTTAATGAAGAAGTGCTTGCAGAAGAAGTAAAGGCGTCTGTTGGGTTTATAACTTCACTGAATGAGGCATTTAATGAAGAGGTCCTTTCTGAAGAAGAATATTACGATATTTTGGAGGGGTATCTACGAGAAGGTTTCTTGAATAAATTTGGCATTGGTGGTGCCAGCGACCGCACATCTAGCACGACCGCTACCAACCTTCAAAAGAAATTTGATGATTTGGGGGCACAGATTAAGGCCGCTACTGCTAAAGGAGACAAGGCCACCGCTAGTAAATTGATGAATCAGAGAAAAACTCTGGATTCGACAATAACGGCATTAAAAACTAAACCTAAAACAGTAAAGAAACAATCACTGTACGATCCGAATTCGGACACCATGCTTAACCCGGACGGGGGAAGAGTCGCTGCCAAAAAAGGACAGCGTGTATCTCAGATTGGAGCAAGAAGCACAGTAGGGTCAAGATTATAGTTGACAAAATAAAACATGATGTATCATGGTCTCATCAACTTACTGGAGACCATCATGAACAATCTTTTAATTCAATACACATTAATGGCAGTGGCATCTTTTGCCGTATTTCGAATCCTTGCGGGTATTCAAGCGTCCAGAAGTTCTATCTGGAAGGGATTGGAAAGCAACCTAAAGCACCAACCTTGGCAAAAGGATCTTTTGATGGATCTGGTTTGGCCAGTCACCCTCCCTGCTAATATTATCAGTTTCATCATCTCATATGTGAAATATGATGGAACAGAATATGACCGTGAAATTGTAAAAGATATGGTAAGAAAGCATGGTAAGGAACATGCTAAGATTTGTCTTGAAACTATCTGTGATGAAATCCCTGAGCACGTAAAGGATCTGGTCGAGGCAAAAAAGTACCGATAAAGTTCTTGACTTAACGGTTATCAGTATAGGATGGTCCATACGAGGGAGGACACGGTTATCGTTCCTTCTAAACTACTGTCTGGGGACGCTGGGGAAACCTAGCGCCCAGAATCCAAAACTACGGTTTCCAATTCCCTCCCTCGTTTTTAACAATTTAGACAATTGACATGCGGACACGAGAGTCGTTCCTTCTAAACTTTTATTCGGAAAAAACTACGGTTTTCAATTCCCGCCTGTCAATTATCTAAATTTCAACCAAACCAATTTCTAGGAGAAAGCATGAACTCATTGATCGATATTTACTTCCGCATGACCGGAAAGATCATCGTTGAACCTACGGGCGAGACATTGAGTGCCAACAAGATGGCAACTGTCATGAAGAACCTATCGATCTATGGATACGGTCTCGCCCCTAGCATGATCGAAGCGTTGAGCGATAAGACGATTGTCAACTTCTACAACATTGCAGATAACATGCTCAAGACCACCTTGGGTGCTGATAAGAATTGGTCACCAATGTACCCTAACTTTCCAGAGCAGGTCATGGGTGCTGAGGATACCGAGTTGTACTTGAAAGCACTCTCTCACTACACGGGCATTCTTTTTGGAAAAAGGGTTATGCCTGTGTACCAAAAAGAAGAACGTTCTATCCTCGCTGAATCCTTTGACGGGATGAAGTTTATCGAACTGGGAACCATGGACGACTTTTATTCGGTGATGCGGAAGAATTTTGACTCCGCTACCGAGTACACCCCTCAGTTCAAGGACGATGTTTTGTTCTTGCTTGAAGAAGAAGGGGACTCCCTTATGAAGTGTTTTCCAGAGTCTTTCACTAACAAGGAAAATATGGCATTCGTTGTTCGTCTCCTTGCGTCCAAGGGTAAAGACTTCTCTACCCTCTCAAAGACCGCAACCGATGTTCTCCGTATCGCTGTTGTTCTTAGTGACGGGGATATATCTCTCGCATCTAAGACTATGTTCAGGAACTTCAAGAGAGCAGAAAGAAGGTCGCTATTGAGCATGCTTGATAGGTGTTCTAACCTTGAGGAAGACATGCTTCGTCATCGTGGCAAGTGGATCCGTCTAGGGGAGTACCTTCACCCTCGTGAATACAATAAGTTTAAGAATGCTAATCAAGCGTTCTCTACCCTCAGGAACAACCCTTCCTCCATTGAGACATTTAATTCCAAGACTGAGGGGTTGCTGAAGTCAGGGGATATCAAGGCGGTGTGTGATCACCTTAAGGCAAGACCTTCTGAGTTTGCTCGTAGGTTGAATGCCCTCCTATCTAAGAAGATGGATTACGAATATGTCACACGCTCATTCATTGAGGTCGCAGATGACGTATCAGAAAAGATCTTGCTTGAACTCCTGTCTTACTTCTCCTCTAGGGACGTAAAGGACCTTCGTGTGTTCTTCCCAAAGGGTCAGGTAGGTAAGGCGAAGTGTATCGAGGACAAGAGGTGTGAGTTGCCTGTGAGCATCCGTACACATATCGTTGGTGCGGTCAATAATTCCCTAATCAAGAGGTTCGCTAAGAAGGACCCCCTTGGGAAGGTCTACATCGATCCTCGACTTGAGGACTATGTTGTCCCATTCGCAAATCGTTCTGCTAGTAAGGCACTTAACACCCAAACTAGGGGTACTAGGTTGCCTCTCAGTGCAGATAACACCGTGAGGTTCTTCCTCTGGTGGAGGGACCTGGATAAAGGGAATAACGAATACAGGAACACCGTAGACGTTGACCTGAGTGCGGTCTTTTTCAAGGACGACTGGTCTCATCATAGTCAGGTTTCTTACACGAACCTGCGTAACGGGATTAAGTCTTGTCACAGTGGGGACATTACATCTGCGCCAAACGGGGCATGTGAGTTCATCGACGTGGATATCGAGTCTGCTATCTCTGGTGGTGCTAGATACGTCGCTATGTGCGCATACAGTTACAGTCAGCAACCGTTCTCTGATATCCCAGATTGCTTTGTTGGATGGATGGAGCGTAGTGAACCAGATTCGGGTGAGATATTTGAGGCGAAGACGGTTAAGAACCGAGTTGACTTGGATACCGATGGGCAGGTTGTTGTCCCTATGGTTATCGACCTCGTAGAGAGGAAGGTTATCTGGATGGATCTCGTACTCACTAATACCTATACTATCAATAGCACTGAGTTTACACGGAATAGTGTTTCTGTTATTGGGAAGGCAGTGACCGAGATGAAGAAACCTGACATGTACACATTGATCTCCCTCAATGCCCAAGCAAGGGGTGAGATTGTTGATAACCCTGATGAAGCAGATGTTGAGTTCAGTTTGCCTAAGGTTAGACCGGAGGATTACGAATGCCTGTAACATCATTTATTGAGAATGTAAACTTTAATATTCAAGCATTCTATGCTATGATATTTTGCTCAGGGATCATGATGATTATGGTGATGGTCGATATTCGTAGGCGATACAAGGATGCAAAGGGTGAATAAGTCTGGGTTACATACAATCTACGGTGCGGTTTACCGCATCACATCTGGTAGTAACGTCTACAAGTATGTGTGTGCAATTGAGGAAATTGAGGATTCCTACGGGGTAACGGAGATGGTTGTGGAGCATTCCGACGGGTTAGCGGAGATTGCTGAGGATGACGGTATTGAGATATCACGTAATGACCTCACTAAAAATAGAGTACTAACACCTGATGAAGTAGATGATCTCATAAAGGATGCCGATAACATAGTACCACAGTTTTTTCAGGAAGAGGACGAGGAAGAGATCACCTTCGTTGATATTGATGGTAGTATCATTGATACCGAAAAAGAGGAATGGATGGCATTGAATACCCCTATAGGTGGAGATCCAGTTGATATGGAAGCACTATGGGAATCTCATAATTCACCATTAGGGTAGTTTGAACATGAATGAATTTGAACAGAAGATGTATGACAAGTACCCTGTGATGTTGAAGGGGTTAACTATGTCTGCACAAGAGTCATGTCTCTCGTGGGGGTTCGAATGTGGCGAGGGATGGCACCCTATCCTAGAAGAGATGTTCGATAAATTAGGTGCTCTCGATGAAGATGTTGATATCGGACAAGTCAAGGAAAAGTTAGGTGGATTGAGAGTTTACTATATGGGCGTTTCTGATAACGTCGCCAAGATTATTAAGGAAGCGGAAACTAAATGTGAAACGACCTGTGAAGTGTGTGGCAAGGAAGGTACGTTGAACACCAAAGGTTGGTATTCTGTTAGGTGCGATGAACACAAATGAGTTGGGCAAAAGAAACACCTGAAGACATTAAAAAACTCCAAGAGGAGTACAGAAAGAATCCAGATTATTATGACGATGGAGCATTGCTTTTGACCTGTAAATTTTGTGGTTCAAAAGAAGCAATTTTATCTGCTCCTTGTTGCGAAGAAAGAGAAAAGATTTGGAACGAGCAAGCAGATAGTATTGCGGAAGTTTTCAAAAAAGCATTTAAGGATGATTTAGACTGATCAGGGTCCGCTCTCTCTTGACAAAATCTAGAAGGGATTAGGATTCCCTCTATGGAATGCTACGAATTTTTAATTGACGAAGAGGAACTGAGAAAGTTCCATTCGACTATCTTACCTCAACTTGGACAGGATGAGGTTTTCTACCTGATGTTAGGGGCACGAAACAAGTATCTAACTGACGAAGAGAAACCTATCTACAATATGAATGGGTCAGATATGATAAAGAGGGTGACTGTTCGTTCCAACAAGTACGAAGAATTTCGAGACAAGGTTTTAGACTTCTGTGTACCGAAAGGTAGGTATAGAGATAAGAATGATAAACCACTACCTGAGCACTCATTTACCCTGTATGTGACACCTAACCCTCGTGATGTTCGTAGAGCGTCTGTAGGGGTAGTCCAGAAGATCACAGAGGGGTTGTTGAACACTAACACCCCATTGAAACTGGAGAACATGATGTTGTCTGAGATACACAAGTATTCAACCAACAAGGTATGGATTGATTTAGATGTTGACCCAAAAGGTGATGATGACCTTTTGAAGACCCTAGAACGACTACGTGTGATCCTTGGTGATACTGAATACATAACTGTGAAGACTCGCAGTGGTGCCCATATGTTGGTGAAGAAAGAAACCATTGACCCGAGAATAAAAAACACGTTCTACAAAGACATCCAATCGTTGAGCGATACTATGGAAGGGGAGGTGGAGTTCAAGGGCGACACCATGTTGCCTGTGCCTGGTTGTGCCCAAGGTGGCAAGATGCCTTACATACTATAAAGGAGAATATCATGGAATTTAAGAAATACTCGTCCTTGGAAAATTCGTTCAGGACCAAGTACATGCAAAACATCGTAGACCAAGGTCTAAGTGGTGGTACTTGGGTAGTGACTGAAAAAGTCCACGGTGCTAACTTCTCTTTCCTTTGTGATGGTAACGAAGTTAGGGTAGCGAAAAGAACTGGTCTCGCAGATGAGGGGTTCTACAATTGCGGTTCTGTGATCGAGAAATACGAGCACAAGGTTAACCGTCTATTTGCTCATATTAAGGGTAATTCCGAGGAAGAGGTAGACAGTATCCAAGTTTACGGTGAGTTGGCGGGTGGCGGAGCGTATCCGGGGATTAAATCTCAGGTTAAGTCGGTTCAGAAGGGAGTTCACTATTCTCCAGAGTTATTTTTCTATGCATTCGACATTAGGGTAAACCATCCTGACAAGTCGGTGTATGTCAACTACGACGAGATGGTACATCTTTTCCAAGAGTTTGGTTTCTTTTATGCGAAGTCGTTGTTTAAGGGTACGTTCCAAGAAGGACTCGAATACTCCAACGAGTTCCCAAGCACCATTCCATTTAGTCTTGGTCTTCCCACCGAAGAACTTGGCGAGAATGTATGTGAGGGAGTAGTTATTAAACCTATAGAAGAAAAAAGATTTAATAGCGGAGAGAGAGTCGCCGTGAAAAACAAAAATGAAAAATGGAGTGAGAAGTCCTCCAAGTCTCGTACACCAAAAGTTCCAGTGGAGATCCCTGAGCACATCAAGGGATATGTCGAAAACATCTCTGGGTACATCACCGAGAATCGCCTGAAGAATGTCCTCTCTAAGATTGGGGAGGTCGGACAGAAAGACTTTGGTAAGGTTAGTGGACTCTTTGTGAAGGATGCGATTGAAGACTTCCTCAAGGATAACGAAGGGTTCAAGGAACTAGAGAAGTCAGAGCAGAAGATGGTTACGAAGAATGCTGGTCGTCTTTCCGCTGAATTGATCCGCCCTGCTTTCCTTGATATTATTGATGGTACTTACTGATGGGCGAAAAAATTGGGGTTTTCATTTTAATTGTACTGCTCTGCTCGGGGGTCGTTGTGCCACTTTCTTGGTACGGAAACCACCGAACTATACAGAAAAGAGCAATCGAAAGGGGGAGTGCCTACTACGACACGAAGACTGGGGAGTTCACTTGGTCCGATAACAATGTAAAGTACATATATACGGGTAAAGAGTAATGCTTATCACAGTAGATTTCGACCATACCCTACAATTTAATGATGGTAGTCCGAATGATACCACCCTCCAAATGTTGAGGATGAATCATAAAGGGGATCAAATCGTTATCGTAACCTCTAGGTCCTTCTCTGTGGGTAGCGTTAAGGCAATACAAGACTTTGCTAAACAACACAACCTTAACGTCTCAAATATCATCCATACCAATGGATCACTCAAAGGTCCTATTTGTAAAGCGGTAAATAGTCAAAGGCACTTCGACGACTGTGAAGCAGACCTAGATAGCGTTAAAGAACAAGGCGTCGATATCGTAAACTGCTTCGACGCTCAAGCATGGTCACGGGAAGTTATACTTCACCTTTAATGGGTAGGAATCCTGCAACTGGTTATTCTCAGGTAGCAAACTACCTGAGAACCGAAGAGGAATATAGGCAGATCGCAGAATGGGCAAAGACCTTTAGGGAACAAAGGGATGGGTTCTGGAAGGCATTAATACGTAAGTGGTTCCCAGAACTACTTGCTCATAAAATGGAAGGTCCTCTCGCCCAAGCATTCAGAAAAGAAAAGCACCCTACCGTAAAAGAACACCTAGAAAAGTTCCCAATAGGGTACAGAGAACTCGTTCTTAAATATCTAAACCCAAGAAACGAAAACTATGAGGTCAGTACACAGGCAGAAGCACTAGAACTTGCTTTCTATTGGGACGAAACTGGGCATGATGATAAGACCGACCATGACTTCTGGGTACAGTTACACAACTACATACAAGATAAGGGAGACCGACCTAAGTTAGGTAAGAAGGGAGAAAAGAAATTCCTCAAGGGACAAATTACGTACAACAGTGGGGGAGCATCATCTGTCGCTATTGGGTATCATGCCGGAGGCATTGCTTCTATGAATGCGTTAAATCAGCAAGCAAT
>Ga0233432_10001171_pt1 | contig 25421 bp, 20 predicted proteins | sample SI_122_August201_6_FD_179870 | JGI IMG/M metagenome (GOLD analysis project Ga0233432, IMG submission 179870) | Seawater microbial communities from Saanich Inlet, British Columbia, Canada - SI_122_August2016_10_MG | ecosystem: Environmental > Aquatic > Marine > Inlet | place: Canada: British... | reverse complement strand
ATATGGGGTCAGACCTTTGATGGTGATGCCATGGCTTATGAGGTGGGAGCAAAGATCGTAGGTAAGGAGTTTAATGATACCCATCCAACCTTTGCCAATATTCCGGCTGCTTCTTATCAGGGTTGGAAGTGGGCGCAAGAGGTAGTGGGTGCCTATGTTATGGTAGGGCCTCCAGATAAATTGATGGGAGGCTTGACGCTGAATCTTGCTTTAGGAGCGTATTCAGAAGGTGTTGACCGTCGCGCCGGTGTTGGTCCGGGAGGCGAGCCTCCAAAGGTACCAGGTAAGGCACCACCAGGTGCTGAAGAGAGGAAACGTAACAGAAAATATTTAGGTAAGGGTTACCTAACAACTCCCGGCCTGCATTTGGATTTAGGCGGGCCACCCCAAACTCCACCCGATAAGGACAATGATATTGTGACAGGCCATCGTGTCGGCGGTGCTACGGCAGGTATGGGTGTTCATAAAAGTGAGGGAGTTTTTTGCTCGGATTATTCCTGTGCCGCAGATGGCGTTGAAGGTTTGTTCGCAGCTGGAGATGCGCTAGGGTCTATGATGTGTGGGTCTGTATATCCGGGACGTGGATTTTCATCCTATGGTTCCGCTATTCAGGGTCGTCTAGCTGGAAAAAATGCTGCACTCTATGTAAAGGGAAATCCCGCGCCCAAGATTAGCTTTCAAAAGATTGAAAAGCTTGTCAAAAAAATGTGGGCGCCTAGAGAAAACGAGAAAGGTTATAGTCCAGAATGGATTACTGCGACACTGCAAAATACGATGACGCCCTTCCATATTCTTTATATCAAGGATAAACGTAGACTAGATGGTGCTCTCGCATCAATAGAGTTTCTGCGTCAGCACTGTGTGCCCCATATGATTGCGCGTGATGGCCATGAGCTCCGCACAGCTCATGAAGTAAAAAATATGTTGCTAAATGCAGAAATGAAATTACGTTCAGGACTGTTCCGTGAAGAGAGTCGTGGAACACATTTCCGCGAGGACTTCCCTATCCGCAATGATCGTGAATGGCACTGTTGGGTTACGGTGCAGGAGATCGACGGTGCTATGGCGATGGGTAAGCATATGCTGCCAGAAGAATGGAAGCCGGACCCAACAAAGTCTTATCGCGAGAACTACCCTAGAGTGCTTCCCGGTGAAGATGAGTTCATACGCAAAAATAACTTTAAAGTGTAAATTTCCTGGATGGAAATCTACAATTGAAACAAATAAATATTGTATCTTTATTTTTAAATAAGGTGGTGAAAGAATATGCCTATTGAAAAAATTCACGGTTGCATAGGCTGTGAGAACTGTGTGAAGGCTTGCCCAACTGATGTTATTCGGATGGATCCAAAATCTGATCAGGCATATATTGCCTATCAGCAGGATTGTCAAATATGCCATCTTTGTCGCCTCAGCTGTCCGGTCGATGCGATTACTCTTACACCGGATAGAGCCATGTTGCCTACAACATCCTGGGGTTAAAATAGAATGAATTGGTTTTGTCTGATATGTCGATCAGTATCAAAAACAGCGTTAGTGCTGGTTACTAGAAAAATTATCATGGCAGTGCAAGTCGCTATTCTGGCGATTGCCCTTGTCGGATGTGAGATTTCACCTGAACAGGTAAACCCTAGATCATCTGTGAAAGCTGCTTGGCAACAGACCGATGATTTGATCATTGCAGGTTTGTCTGTATAGTCTTAGTCGTCTGTATCTTGGTGACCTGATAATTCAAAGGGTCGACAATAAACTGATAGCTGCTGAGGGTCGCTGTGAAAGTTAATCAAAAAGAGAAGCGAAGTGCGATTGAAAAGACACTGGAAATTCTGATTGCTTTTGCCGACAGTGACCGTGAGTTGGGTACGGTAGAAATCAGTGAGTTGACGTATCTTCATAGAGCCACAGTTTCAAGAATCCTTTCGACCTTACTAGACTACGGAATGATCTATCAAAATAACGAGACTAAAAAGTACAATCTAGGCCCATTGTCCTATAGATTGGGCGCGTCCGAGATCAGTCAGAAAATCCAGAGCTTTGTATCTTTATCGAAAACGCATGTCGACAATCTTAGAGATACATTATCAGAAACTATTAGTCTTGAATTGTGGATGGGGAATAAGACTACCGCCTGCTATATGGCTGAGAGTAGACGCCCTCTACAAGTGTCAATGCCGCTTGGTAACGTACTTCCTCTGCATGCACCTGCTGGTGCTAAAGCAGTTCTATCATTTGTTAATCAGGACTACCTAGACCGATTATTGACGGAGGATTTCCCTCAATATACGGACAATACAATCACCACAAAAACTAAACTATTGGCAAGATTAAGTGAGTTTAATCGGCAGGGTTACTCTATTGATGATCAAGAACTGCATATGGGAATTTACGCAATTGGGGTGCCAATATTTGATTATATTAGTAAGCCCGTTGCAGCTATTTCAGCCATACTACCCTCCGCTAGAATTAATGCCGGCCGTGAGGCAGAAATCGTGGCACAACTTAAGAGAACATCGCATATTATTTCGCAGAAGATCAAAAGGGATCGCACAGGGTTTTACTATCACTTAGGAGCAATCTAAGCTATACCAGCCGCAAGTCGTATGCTCGTAATGACTTCAAAGAGCAAATAGCTACCGTATTAAAATTTGTTTAAAGTCCAGCTCTTAGCTCATGTGATCAACTCAAACAGATTGGACCAGCGACTTTTCGATCTGCCAATGATTTTAATCTGTCAATTACTTGAATTTTCTTGGTCTTATTCTGCAATAGCCGCTTCTGCCGCAGGAGGCAGTTTTTCCTCTGTATATCCCTTTAAAAATCGCAACGGATCACCACGTTGGGTAAAAGTGGCGGCCTCTTTTTCTGTTATCGAGGGTACTTCAGGCGTGCTTTCCAATTTCTCCATCAGTCTTGCTGTCAGTTCGGGATGTTCAAGCTTCCTGTCATGGCTTTCAGTGGGGTCATCTTCGATATTAAAAAGTCTACTGCCGCTGATTTCATTCGTTGTGCCTAAATCGACTAGTTTCCATGGCCAGTCTATTACCGCCGCTTGCCTGAAATTACCAGGGCGGCGAGCGCCGACAACAAAAGGTGTAGGTAACTGCTCTTGTCCTGATAGCGTCGGGTAAATATTTTCGCCGTACCAGTCAGAGGCATTAACATCAATACCGGCAATGTGAAGTAACGTCGGCATCCATTCATGTACTGAGGCTGGCCGATGAATAACAGTATTGGCATTGATAGTGCTTGGCCATGTTGCAATGGCAGGCACGCGTATACCACCTTCAAGAGCTGATCCTTTACCTTGTTGTAACGAACCGTTGCTGGCGCCGGCGCGCGGATTTCCCCCGTTGTCGCTCACGAATATTACCAATGTGTTATCGGTCAAGCCTTGCTTTGCTACAGCTCCGAGTACTCGCCCAATTCCCATATCCATTTGCTCTACCATGGCAGCAAATTCGCGTCTGAGAGGGTGTTTGATGTTCTCGTAAGTAGCGGTAATCGAGTCTGGTGCTTGCAAGGGTGAATGGGGGGCGGTGTAAGACAGAAAAAGAAATAGAGGCTTTTCAGAATTTCGGTTCTCGATGACTTTGATCGCTTCGTCAGTGAAAAGCTCGGTGGAATGCCCCTCCTCCCTGATGGACTTCCCATTTCTTTGCCAGTCGAGTTCGCCCCGCGGTGTTATGTGGGTGTAATGATCAGTGAAGCCATGCAAAATCCCATAAAAGCTTTCAAAGCCTCGATTTTGGGGGAAGTATTTGGTTTCGGCAGCGCCGAGATGCCATTTACCAACAATTGCGGTCTGATAGCCAGCTTCTTGCAGAAACTCTGGCAGAAGCTTGAATTCCATTGGTAAGCCTTTATCCAGACCGATTGGTCCGTCTACGCCGGTCTCAAAGGCATGGTGACCTGTCATTAATGCTGCACGAGTTGGGCTACAGATCGCGTAGGTGTAATAACGATCAAAACGGGCACCAGACTTGGCTAGATTGTCTATGGTTGGTGTACGGATTTCACTGCCGTTATAGCCGACATCTCCAAAGCCTAGGTCGTCAGCCATAATAAGAATGATATTGGGTCGCTGCTTAGAAGTCTCTGTCTCGGACTGGGTTTTCTCTGTGTGAGTAGACTCGGGTGCTGGTTTGCAGCTTAAAGTGCAACAGCAGCAGAAAATAACAAATAATATAGGTATTTTTTTCATCAATCTGACCTGAATGAATGCTGGAGATTGTAAAGCAGTATATTCGCGACCACTTTGACTTAGCAAATATATTGTCTCACATTGCGAGACACTCTAATTGCACTGTGATATCTGTAGTGGCAAATGACGCCGGCATTACGGGAAAGGTAAACAAGATGCTTGGGAGGTACAAAGAAAATTATAAACGCTTGTGCATTTGTCTGAGGCCTGTGCTATTTTCGGTTTTTAGGCGAATCTATTTATATCGAGAGACCATCTGTGGCTAGAATATTGGGTTTATTAAGTAACACAAGAAGTAACACAGACTACTATTGTATTTCAATATAACTATATTTATCAGTAGCTTACAGTCTAAGATTAGTTCCCGCCGCCTCCACCAAAAATAGATAACCCCCTGTTTATACAGGGGTTTTTCTTCTTCTAGCTTTCGATTTGCTACATTTTGTCACACAATGAGAAAGCTCTCAGTTCCTTATACTTTTGTTAGAGGTGGTGTTTACTACCTAAATCTTCGCTGGAATAACCAGTTCATTCGACAGTCATTAGCCACTAAAGACCTTATGGAAGCCTTTCAAAAGGTCAACCAATTAGCCCCTATCTTTTCCAATTCCAACGCTTGTGACCAGGCACTAAGAAAACAAGTATCAGAGGTTGTTGGTAGTGGTAGGCCGTCTAAAGGTAGTCCGCTCACGGTAGTCCAAACAGACGAATCATCACTCCTGTTGTCTCAAGGTTTCTCTTTATATAAAAGGGAGCAACTTATCGAGAACTGGGGAGTGCGAACAGCCGCACAGAATGAAGCCTCTTTTAAGCAACTTATAGAGGTCATAGGAGACATACCTATTACTGCTGTAACCAAGTCAGTTGTCCGTGGCTACAAGCAGACATTACTCAGTTATCCAGCCAACAGATACAAGGGTAAACGCAAAGAGAAAACTCTAGAGCAACTAGTAGAGGAAGGGTGTGTGTCGATTAGCCTAGAGACAGTCAGAAACATCATGGGCCGAGTATCCTCATTCTTCAATTGGCTAGTAATGCAGGGCTATATTTCAATGAATGGTGCGGCGGCACGTAAATGTCAGGTCGGAGACCGTATTATTATTGCTACCTATGCTGGGCTTTCAGAGGCTGAAGCGCAACAGCACAAGCCGAAATTGGTATACCTCAATCAGGACAATATGGTAGAGCGCACGACCAATACCATCGCGGTACAACCGGCTGTTTAACGGTTAGATTATCATTATTTTGGGAGGAGTTGGGTAGGTTTAACCCATCAATCTATGTAGGTTTACGATTTACAAATCACCCCAAAAAAAGGTTTTAATAAAGAAAATTACAAGCGCTGTACTTATCTTGGGCTAGTTTTTAACAAACCTAATAATGAAGTGATGAATGAAAAACTTCTATTTACATTGAATGATTTTTTAGAAGTTCGCCCGAGCTGATTCAACCAAGTTTTTTGTCCCCTGCTTGAGAAAGCTATGGTCTGAAGACATTAGGAAAAGTGTAACACCTCGACTTCGCCAAAATTCAATACTGTCAATAGTAGGTACAAAGATACCGAGTTTCTTACTATTCGCCTTAGCGGCAATACAGATTTTTTCAGCCGCCTCAACGACGATCTTATCAGTCGCAGCCGTCGCGCCAAGAGCAACGGTTAGGTCCATCATGCCGATAAACAGGCAATCAATGCCTTCTTGAGCGGCTATCGCATCAATATTATCCACAGCAGCAATATCTTCAATTTGTGCTATTACCGTGGTCTCTGACTGATTGAGACTGATATTGTCAGCAACACTAGCTGCGCCATAACCCGCCGAACGAGTAGAACCTGCGTATCCCCGTCCTGTCTTCCCATACCGAGCCGCATTAACACAGGCCAAGGCTTTTTCAGGCGAATCAACATGTGGAATCACCACACCCGTCGCGCCACAATCCAGCGCATTGAGTATTTGATCCGCTGATGACGAGGCTACCCTAACCAATGCGGGTTTCTGCTCTGCGCGAAAAGCCAGCAAACAGCTATCTATATCGCGACGATCGAATGGGGAGTGCTCGGCATCGAAGCAGGCAATATCTAACTCGGTACTTGCCAATACTTCTGCAACCATCATCGATGGTGTCTTTACAAAGGTGCCGATTAAGCAGTCCCCTGATAACAGTTTCTGTCTAAAGTTATTATGTGGGTTACTAGCAGCCATAATTGATGTTTCTCTTAAGAAAAGGTTACGAATTGAGCCAGTCTTGTAGAGCGCTATTTACCTGTTCGGGCGCATCAAGGGTACTGAGGTGACCGGCCTCTTGAATAATCTCCAATTTAGCATGTTTTATTTCTTGAGCCATATCGCGATGGAGCTTTTCGCTGCACAGCGCATCATGGATGCCACATAAAATGAGGGTAGGGCAGCGAATATCTTTAAGCGTACTCCAGCTATCAGGTCGACTCGCTAAAGCACGCCACTGATTAATGAACTCATCAGCACCAACCTCCAAGGCCATTTCCATCACTAAAGGCTTGAGCTTTAATAGCTGTTCTGAGTCAAAAGCATATTTCGGCATCAGTTGCTGACTTACTAGGATTCTTAAACTTTCAACACCGCCTTGTGCAATGGTGTTGATCTGCTGTTGACGGACAGGCACATTTTCTGGCAATTCACACCGTGGATTGGTGTCTAGCAAAGCGATTCTTTTAATCCGCTCGGGAGCCTGCCTAAATATTTCAAAGGCCACAATACCGCCCATCGAAAGGCCTGCCAATGCAAACTCTGCTGGTGCTTCCGTGAGTACCTTGGTAGCCATGGCCTCAATCGAATCGCAATTAGAAAAGTCGCTTACTAATACCTCCCTATCGCCTTTAAAAGCCGAGATTTGCGCACGAAAAAGCATGCTGGTGCAAAGTGAACCGGGTAAAAGCAATAAAGGTAACGGCACTAGCGGCACTCCGATCAAAATTATCCTCTTTGAATACTAATCAAGCAGGGCCGTGGAACCATGCCTGATACTACCCGCAAAAAGACGTTTCTCGGAGGGCAGTTCCGGATTCTCAATACGCTCCAAAAGCATATCTACAGCTGCTTCTACCATGCGCTCTAAAGGCTGAAGAACTGTTGTTAAGTCGTAATTTAGCCAGGCAGCGGCATCAACTCCATCAAAGCCAACCACAGATATATCTTTAGGGACTTTCGCCCGGTACTCGATACGCAGTGTGTCTAGGCAGCCGAGGGCCATAATATCGTTAGTACAAACAAACGCATCTGGTTTGGGGTTAGCTGAGTCCATAACATCACGCGTTAAGCTGCAGGCCCGCTCATAACTATAATCACCTTCCAGTTCGACCATATCCACAGGCAGTCCCTTGAGCTGGGCCACTGCTCCCTTGGTTCGTGCCGTGCTAACTGACGAATCTATCGGCCCACTCATTACGACAAATGACTTACGCCCATTGTTGAGTAGCCCTTCAACGAGTGACCGCTCGCCCTCATAATGATCACAACAAACTGATGAAACAGTATTTTGGGGGTAGAGGCGATTATAAAAAACCAAGGGGATGTTGCGGTCTTGGCAGGCACTTATCTGAGTATCGGTGAATTGAGCCGCAGCGATAATTCCATCCACTTGATACTGCCAGACTTTATCTAAAACTTTGTCTACATCGCTCTCTTTATCGAGCGTAAACAAGAGAATATGAATATCTTTCTCATCAAATTTTCGATTTAACTCAGACAGAATCTGCGGATAATTCAGGTTGGTAAGCTCAGTAATCAATACGCCAACAATGTTTGACCGACCAGAGATTAATCCACGTGCAATAGCATTAGGTTGATAACCCAGCGCTTTGGCGGCGCTCTCTACTTTTGCTCGCGTTTTAGCCGAGACACTCGCTCCAGGTTTGAAGCAGCGTGAGACTGCCGACTGGGACACTCCTGCAACTCGCGCAACATCATAAGAGGTCGATCGTTTGCCTTCAAATTTAGTATTTTGTGGCGTAATTTCTAGTATTTTTTTGTTCATACCTTTAAATAAATAACCTCTGTTGGCATACTATAAAAATCAGATGCAATGCATTTAACACCCTTCCGAATACTAGCACATTACACAATATTCGACGGTACGCACAGCAACGGGTCGAGCTTTATCACACTATCTTCTGACCCGTTTAGGGCACCTTAAACTACTCTATCCTCGTTAATTATAAGGTGTATTTTGGCCCTACTCTCCAAACTACTGGCCTTCCAATAGGCCAACTAACAACCATTAGCGAAGCGGTTAACGATCAATCCTACACAAAGATTTATCGGATTATAAAATATTTGACTTTAATTTTGCATTCGAAGTACATTACTATATTAATCCCTATCGCAAAGATTAGAAACATTTAAATGAACAGTACCGTATCTGATAACAAATTTGCCATTGCAAGTCTCTTTGAGTCACTCCAGGATCCTCAAAAATCACAGGCTGCAATGGCCCAGCAGGTCGGTAGCCATTTTGCTTGGCACGGCCCCAAGCCTTTTAAATCTTGCTCAAGCACTGAACAGTGGTGCTCGACGTTTTGGCTGCCCTTTGTTGATGCATTTGCGGGTGTATCCCGAGAAACCCATATGCTTTTTGGTGGGATAAGCCAAGGTAAGGCTGACAATAGTCCAGATGGTCAGTCATGGGTTGGGGCTACTGGATATTACGAGGGTGTATTCTCTACATCTTGGCTTGGTTTTGAACCCTCTCACCAGTTGATCAGATTAAGATGGGGGGAATTTTTCCGCTTTGAGGATGGCAAGATTGTCGAGATGTATACGCTTTTCGATATCATTGACTTTCTGCAGCAAATCAACAAAAACCCGCTACCCCCCAGTCGTGGTACAGATTTTGTGTACCCTAGCCCGACCGGGGTTAATGGTATTTTAATGGATGAGAGTGATCCCTCTGAGACAGCCGAGTCGATGCGATTGATACGCGAGTTTCTCTTTGAAGGCCTCAATAATTTTGATGAAAAAAATCTCATCAGTATGGGTGTTGCTGATTTTTTCCATGACAATGTTAACTGGTATGGGCCTGGGGGAATAGGTGCATGCCTTAGTCTCAAAGAGTTTCAAAACTACCATCAGCAGTTTTGGCTAGCTGCATTTCCCGACCGTAAAGTACAGGATTTAGACAGTCTATTTGCTGATGGTAATTTTGTTGGATCTTCAGGCTGGGCAGGCGTTTCGTCGCAGCATATTGGCAAGTATCTGAGTGCAGAGCCCACTGGTAACAAAATTAATTTTAACGGCATGGACTTCTGGCTTCGGCGTGGTGATAAGTTTGTCGAAAACTGGGTTTTTGTTGACATGATTGACCTCTTTGAACAATTTGGCGTTGATTTACTTCAACAAGCACGAGAAGGGTAACCCTAATGACCGATCTTAACTCTAGTAAGCAACTTATCCTCGATTACTTTGCTGCAGTGGAAAAATCCACTTCGCAGAATATTACCGAGACTGTTAGTCAATTTATTGCTGATGATTATCATTGGTATGGCGTATACCCCTTTGAAGAGCAAAGCGACGCTCAGGGAGTAGCTGAGGCATTCTGGAAGCCATTTTTAGATGCTTGGTCACCGGTCAGCCGCCGGCAAGATGTCTTTATCGGGGGCACTAATGAGGTAGACGGAACCCAGTGGGTAACTAGCATGGGTCACTTTCAAGGGCTCTTTGACAATGATTGGTTAGGCATTCCAGCCACTGGCAAAATGGCCTATTTACGCTATGCAGAATTCCACAATGTAAGGGATGGAAAGATCGTTCGCAGTAGTTTTTTCTGTGACATTATTGGCGTTATGCATCAAGCAGGTATAAATCCATTACCAATGCAAACCGGTGCCTCTGGTATTGTTCCCGGACCTAAAACCCATGATGGTATTCAGATAGCTAGCCGACCCGAAAGTGAGTCGCAAAAAACCATGGCGGTGGTCAACCAAATGATCGCTGATCTAGATGAGCTAAATCACTCAGGTGACGACCGCTACCCCCCTGAAGTATTGGAGCGATCATGGCAATCTGATATGAGTTGGTATGGGCCTGCCGGTATTGGGTCAACCTATACGATTCGCCGCTATCAGGAACAGCATTCCTACCCCTTTAGAGAGAGCCTAAAAGATAAAGTGTATAACGGCCATATTTGTCGCTATGCCGAGGGGGACTACGCCTGCTTTTTTGGTTGGCCCAATTTGACACATACACCAACGGGTGGGTTTTTGGGTCTTCCGGGAAATGACTGCCGAGTTGATATGCGCGTCGTCGATGTCTATCGACGGGAAGGTGACAAACTCGCGGAGAACTGGGTCATTATTGATTTGCCCTGGTGGCTTAAGCAGCAGGGCATAGATATCCTTGAGCGCTGTAAAAATATAATTTCTTAACCCTATTCTACGGAGACTTTAACTATGAAGGGATCTAGACCTCCCCAGGCCTCACTGACGGCCAACAATGACCTGAGTAAAACCGAAGAAACTTTGGCAGTCATTGATTCCATGGTGGACGGCCTCAATGATCACGATATTGACACCATGGATAGGTTTTTTAGTCAATCATTTCGTTGGATAGGAAATGCTGGTTGCGGCTATAAAGTCGGCCTCAATGAATTTCAAGAAAATTGGCAGCGCCCATTTCAAGCTGCCTTTTCTGATAAGGTCTGTATCGACGAAGCAAGAGTAACTGAGGGTGAATGGTGCTCGGCGTTTGGTCGCCAAGAGGCGGTGCATTCCGGCGACTTTATGGGCATCCCAGCAACCCAGAAAAAGATCGAAATTCGCTATATGGATTTTTGGAAAGTGGTTGATGGAAAAATCGTTGACAACTGGGTTATGGTTGATTTTCCATCCATATTACAGCAACTTGGCGTTGACCCATTCCGTGGTCATGGGTGGGAAAAGATGGATTCTCAGCGCGCCCCTATTCAAAATGGTGAATAGTCCTAATCAGGCAAATGTAAATGGGGATATCGCGGTTTGCAAATTTGTCCAAAGGCTTTCTAAAAAAGCCTTCTTCTCTTATTGAGTTCTCGCATTCGCAGCAGAACATCTGCGCCCACTTGGTGATAATCACCTAATAGGTCAATCAGTACCCAGTATTTGAGAATTAAGCTTTTTCACAGTGGGAAAAATCGATCTGCCTATAGTAATTTGTTGCCGGACCGGAGCAATAATGGGCTATGCCAGCCGTTTAATGCTATCCGTACAGCTACAAATGTGTGGATCTCTGGTCACATTGAGCTAAATATAGGACCCCAGTTCTACAAGGCAGTCAAAGTCAACATCATATATTGATTTTGCATTCGAAGTACAATAACATCGTTGACTGACTTTTTGAAACTTATAACTTGCATATTCTAATGACCCAAATTTCTGAAACCGGCAGCCTTAAGTCTTTTATTTTACGACACAGTGAGCTCGTACCCTGTACGACTGCGTTCATCGATGCTCGCTCGCCGGGAAGCGACCAGAAAGAAAACTTCTGCCTGATTGGTAGTGGCGTAGCAGAAAACCCATCCCAAGTAGTGCATATAAATACTCCTCATGGCTTTGATGTTGGGGGGGCGCGCCAGCCAACAGGCTGTAAAAACTCTCATCATAGTCACGATACGGAGGAGGTGTTTGTTGTTCATAGGGGACAATGGAAGTTTACCTGGGGCGAGGATGGGGGTGATGGCGAGGTCGTGCTAAATAGTGGTGATACCATTTCTATTCCCACGCAATTATTTCGCGGTTTTGAAAATGTGGGTGATGATGACGGCTTTTTATTCAGCGTATTGGGCCATCTACCAAACGGCACGTCGGGCAGAGTCACCTGGGCGCCTTATGTGTTTGAAGAGGCAAGCAAACATGGGTTAGTCTTGCTGCATGATGGTCGGCTAATCGATACTCACGCGAGGCAATCTGTCCCTGACGATCAACCACTGTACGAACCTGTTTGCGGTGAAGAGCTCAAGGCGTTCAAAACATTGACCATGGAGGATATGCTAAAAAATGTCAGTCGCCATATCGACCTTCGCAGTCATAGTACTGGAGGTCTTACCAATGATCATGGAGTACGGGAGTTTGCGGTTATTGGCGGCTACTCTCATAGTGAGGGTATGCCCTCTGGGAGGATCAGTCGACCACATAACTTTCAACTGCGCCGGTTAATGCTTGATCCTGCTGCAACCATTGCCCAGCATAGTCGACAGGAGCCAGAAGTTTTATTTATCCACCATGGCAGTCTTAAGATCATTACGGAAGAGGGCTCCTTTACACTCGGTGCTGGCGATTTATTCACCTGTCCAATTGACTTAGCTAGAGGCTTTATCAATGACGGCAATGAAATAGCCGACATAATAGTTCTGCGGGGGGGAGATCACCCAAGTGCCGCAAAATTTTTCTGAAAATGCGGTTTGCCTGCGCTAGGATTTTAGAGACAAATAATTATGGATAGAATGCAACATCACTTTGATAGCGCTCCAAGTGCGAGTAGATCGCATCAATCGCCTATGGCTGGGTTTGACAATGAATTTACTGATATCGTTGACTATATCCTGCGTATTACCTACCGAATTTGGGAAGGTAAGCAGGTAGGGCTTTGTTATGATTATTACTCCGGTGACTGTCCAGTCTATACAATATCCGGTATTACCATTGGCGCCGAAGAGATTGTTCAAAATACACTAACCACGTTAGCTAGCTTTCCCGATAGAACCCTGCAAGCTGAGAATGTGATCTGGGGTGGTAATGATATTGATGGGTACCATACGTCCCATCTGATCAAAACATCAATGACCAACCTCGGTGCCAGCGACATGGGCCCAGCAACTAATATGGCAACGACTTTTTTTGTGATTGCTCATTGTATTGTCAAAGAGAATAAAATTATCGAAGAATGGCTAGTTCGTGATAATTATGCCCTTGCAGAGGAGCTTGGCTTCGATGTCCATCAGGTCGCTAGGGAAAAAGCGGCTATACCAATAAATCAGCGTCTCAAAGATTGGAATCAATCTGAGCTCGATCGAGTGCAAAAAACTGTTACCCACGAACGTCAGCCATTTTTAGGGTGCAGTTCTAGCGATTCGGAAGCCTTTATCGAAGCCCTACTGCAAAATATCTGGAATGCCAGATTGGTCGGTGATGTTTTTCAAAGCTATTCGGACGATGCTTTGTTGCATTGCTCAAGAAACCAAACATTAAAAGGACGCGAAGAAATTGCAGCCTTTTATGCTCAAATAATAGGTACTGTCACGCAACTAAAATTCTCCCATGATTATTGCTGCTCTATCCCAAACGATAGCGGTGGCCAAGATGTCGCGGTTCGTTGGACTATAACAGGGAATCATGGGGGTGCTGGTCTTTATGGTGAGCCAACAGGAACTCCTCTGCTTATTTTGGGAGAGAGCCAATTCAGGATCATCGATGGGCTCATTGCTGAGGAATGGACTATCTTTGATGAGCTGTCCATCCTAGTTCAAATTTATCGCGCCAGATTAAACATTGCGGATTAAAAACCTATAAAAAAGAAGAAAAAATATGGAACTGCAAGCATTTGGTTTAATAAATTGGCTGGTCTTGGGAGCCTATCTTTGTGCAAATGTCGTTCTTGGATTTGTACTGAGTAAAAAAGTCACAACTGCAGATGATTTTTTTGTCGGGCAGCGGAATATTCCTTGGTGGGCTATCGGTATTTCAGTTGTCGCTACCTATGTAAGCGCGCTGTCATTTCTTGGTGGACCTGCCTGGGCCTACACCGAGGGACTGAGTGTTATTGCCATTCACCTCAACTATCCCCTAGTTATTTTTATTGTTGTTGCGTTTTTTTTACCATTTTTTTTCAACAGTGGTGTTGCCTCAATATATGAATATCTGGAGAAGCGTTTTGGCCCCACGTCACGAAGCCTTATTGCGGCGATTTTTCTGATATCCCAAACGCTTACCTCGGCAGCCGTTCTGTATGCTACAGCGCTAGTTCTCGAGTTTATTACAGGGATGCCTGTTATTTACGCAATTATAATCATCACTCTTATAGCACTTGTTTATACCATTATGGGTGGTCTGGCAGCAGTCATTTGGACAGACGTTATACAGGCGTTCATATTATTGGTCGGTGCGCTCATTATCACGGTATCCCTAATCAATAACTTAAGCCTACCTCTGGGTGAAACCCTCGAGATCTTGAAGGCTGAGGGTAAAACGAATCCCCTAAATTTTAGTTTCGATACGACACAGGTCAGCACCGTATGGACCGGTGTTATCGCTATGACACTTTTTCATATAACCGTCTATGGTGCTAATCAGATGATGGTGCAACGCACCCTAGCATCTAAGAATATTGGCGATGCGAAAAAGTCCTTTTTAATGATGGGTTATTTTGCCATCTTGATATACTTTCTATTTTTTTTACTCGGTATCCTTTTCTACAGCTACTATGGTGGCCGCGATTTCGATAATGGGAATACACTTATTCTAGACTTTGCATCTTCTCAGGCGATTCCAGGGCTAATGGGGATTCTTGCCGCCGCAGTGATAGCAGCGTCCATGTCTAGTCTTGATTCCGCATTTAATTCAATGTCGACAGTAACTACCATCGATTTTTACCAGAAATATGTCAAATCTGACGCTACTCCCGAGCAATATCTTGTGGCGTCACGGCTATTCACTATTTTCTGGGCTCTAGCGATCATCATTCCGGCTTTTATGTATACAAAAAGTAACGGCTCGGTTTTAGAGACTCTTAGCAAAGTCGGGTCCTATTTTGTGGGCGCGAAACTGGCTATGTTTGGTCTAGGTTTCTTCTCCAAACACACAACGGAAAAAGGCCTAATAACAGGAGTGATCGCTGGCTTTGGAGTAGTCTGGTGGGTCGCGTCAAATACTGATATTGCCTGGCCCTGGTATTGCGTAATAGGTGGTATTGTTAATATAAGCGTCTCGATTGGTGCCAGCTTGCTTATTGATGGCCGACAAACTGAATACTCCAGATACAGTATTCAGGGTCAGAAGCAATATTTTGCTGACAACGGCCTCCCGGAAAAGGACAGTGGCTGGTATCTGCTGCCTGGTCGAATCGATAGGCAAACCTACTGGTTGCTACTGTATTTTTTCGGGACAGTCGCCGCTTTGTATCTATTTAATCAGCTGATTTAGCAATGGAACTTGCTTTATGGGAGCGTTCTTTTTGTAAAGGTTTGAGATCTTAGCTGATAGTGGTCTAGGTAAATAAATACATTTGCAGGATATAGAGGGTAATTCTTAAAAAATAATAACAACAAAATAATTCTAACCAGAACTTTTATGGGTACAACATAATGCATAAAGCACCCAGAAGTAACAATGCAATTTTTTCTTTTAACAACCGTCATGAAACTTAAGTAAGTGGCCGGCCGCCATCTACAGGGATAATGCAGCCAGTATTAAATGTAACCGTTGTTGACAATGCCACAACAGTGTTTGCCACATCTGATGCACTTGCGATACGGCCTAAGGGCGTTTTATCTACCTGCTCTGTCATATAAGCTGGATCTACGCGGCTAGCATATTCGCCAGCCACCCAGCCTGGGGCAACCGCCACAACGCGAATATTAGGGGCGAGGGCGCGGCCTAATGACATGGTCATAGAATTGATAGCCGCTTTGGATGCGCAATAAGCAACACTACTCCCAACGGCTGTGGTGCCAGCGATAGACGATATATTAACTACCAATCCTTCCCCATTTTTAGCCAGTAAATCCTGAAAAGCACGGACACAGGCAAAAGACCCTCGAAAATTAGTTGCTAAAATCCTGTCAATATCCTCGTCTTGCAGGCTGTCAAGATCCTGATGTGGCACAACCTTAGTTACCCCTGCATTGTTGACAAGAATATCTAAACGGCCCATTTCTCGTTTAATCTCATTATTCAGAGAACTCAGTGCTGAACTATCCAGAATAGGGACATGTTTAGTCACATGGCCATCACCAGGTAGAGACTCACAAAGTGTCTGTGCTTTTTCAACGTTACTGTTGTACCCAACAATAACGTTTGCTCCAACAGCTGCATAGGCCAAAGAGATCGCCGAGCCAATACCGCCTGCAGCTCCTGTGATTAAAACAACCTTGCCAGTTAAATTTGTCATTTTGTATTTCTCAAAACAATTTTTACCTATCGTAGCCCAATAAAACTCAAGTCTTCTTGTATCTTTTTACACGAAGATCCGCCTGCGCTTTATGGCCTGCAAATCCTTCCAGGGCGCAAAGACGCGAGCAGTATTCACCAATCTCTACTGTCGCTTCCGGTGTTACTCGCTGATAGGTGCAGGTTTTAATAAACTTGCCCACCCAAAGGCCACCGGTGTATCTTGCAGCTTTATTAGTTGGTAGGGTGTGGTTAGTGCCAATCACCTTATCACCATAGGACACATTGGTTTCAGGGCCAAGAAATAGGGCGCCGAAATTGGTCATATTTTCGAGGAAATAATTTGGGTCTTGGGTCATCACCTGGACATGCTCAAAAGCTAGATCATCGGCAACCTGAACCATCTCTTCATAGGTATCGCAGACAATGACCTGTCCATAATCACGCCAGGCTTGCCCAGCAATTTTTGCCGTCTCAAGAGTTTCTAACTGCCGCTCAATCTCTTTAACAGTTGCATTGGCAAAGTCTTTACTATTGGTTAGCAATATCGCGGGTGAATTAACGCCATGTTCCGCCTGACCTAAAAGATCTGTTGCAGCCATTTCAGGGTCACAGCCAAGCTCATCGGCAATAATAAGTGTTTCGGTTGGACCGGCAAGCAAATCGATACCGACTCGACCAAAAAGTTGCCGTTTGGCTTCTGCTACGTAGGCATTGCCTGGGCCGACAATCATATCAACTGGAATAATCGTTTCTGTTCCCAACGCCATGGCGCCAACGGCTTGGACACCACCAAAACAATATATTTCATCAGCTCCGGCCAGAGCCATGGTGGCAACAATTGCAGGCATGGGTTTACCATTAAACGGTGGCGCGCATGCTATCACTCGCTTTACCCCCGCAACTTTGGCTGTAGCAACGCTCATATGAGCTGAGGCCACCAGAGGATACTTGCCTCCCGGAATGTAACAGCCAACGCTATTCATAGGCAGATGTTTGTGCCCCAACACAACGCCGGGGCGTGTTTCCACTTCAACATTCTTCATAGAGTCGAGTTGAATACGGGCAAAGTTTTTTACCTGTTCCTGAGCAAATTTAATGTCTCGCAAAGTGTCCTCTGGCAGACTATCAATGCATGCCTGTATTTCCTCGTCAGACAGGCGGAAGCTGGTGGGCGACCAATTATCAAATTTTTCTGATAACTCACGCACATGAGCATCACCCTGGTTGGTAATGCCTTGCAAAATACCTTCCACAACATCCTGAACCTGCTTGCTGACTTCGCGACTCTGTTCCTCAGACATACCTTTTTTTAACATTTTTACCATTGCGTAATTTTTCACTCCATATGGATCTGTTTGGGATAGCAAAACGATATTATTTATATATGACTCCGAAGTCAATATTGGTTGACTTCGGAGTCAATTGCCGATAATGTTCTCCCCTTACGAACCGAATTTACTTTTGGGTCCTCAAAGTCAAAGTTGACCGGACACTATGGGTTTGAAATTGTGGGTGGGATATTTTTATTCGGCTAGTGGGATTTAAGTGGGATTTTTTTCGGCTGAGGGTGTTGTCAGTTGGTTGTGCGCTGATGAAGGCTCACTGATAAGTTGTTCTGAGATTTCGCTTTTTTTAAAAATAATAAATGGGAGTAAATTATGAAGAAGATTAAAAAATTAAAACCATTGGGCTTTCAGTCTTGCTTACTGTCGGCCATTTTGGTTCCTTGTAGTGTGGGGGCGTTAGAGCTAGAGGAGATTGTCGTTACCGCAGAGAAGCGCGCACAAAACCTTCAAGACGTAAGCGCTTCGGTCACTGCGCTCGACGAGACAGCCATCATTAATGCAGGCATACTTGATATTTCACGTCTCGAGTATGTTACGCCAGGAGTAACGTACGGACATATCGGTACAGATTCGAAGATTGCTATTCGTGGCGCCAATTCTAATAACACCTACCGAGATAATTCTTCGATCGCTGGAGCATTTATCGACGGTGTGTATCAAACTCGTGCCGCTCAACAAAGACTCGGCTACTTCGATGTAAAGCGAATGGAGATTCTAAAAGGTCCGCAGGGTACCCTTTATGGGCGTAACACGTTTGCGGGCGCTGTGAATATGTATACGAACCGACCATCTACCGAAGCAGTTGATGTTGGTGTGGACGTGACGGCTTCAAGCTTCAATAAGAGACGCACTGAGGCATTCGTGAACGCACCCATCAGTGATACTCTAGCGTTTAGACTGGCTGGTGTTACAGCTTCCAGTGATGGCCACATCAAAAACATCGGAATGGGCGGGAATATGGGTGCTCTCGATAAGGAAGGCGCTCGGTTATCGGCTTATTGGGCTCCAAGTGATGATGTGGAGGTGATTGCCCGCTACTCTACTCTTAAAGATGGTGGTACATCGGAGGGAGTTTGGGCTGCGGAGGGGCTATGTGTGCCTGTGAATACTTCGGGAGTCACGGACATGACGGGGACTGAAATCGATTGTACAAATCCGAAAGAAGGTTCTCTCGGCATTGACTCGGCTTTCGATAGACCTTTTGTGGTGAATTACGCCTGGGATTCTTTTCGCGATGTGACGTCGGACAATATGACGGTTGATGTCACCTGGTCTGGAGAGTCAGTGGCCGTTAGGTCGATAACTTCGTATACCGATTTCGAAAGCGCTTACACTAAAGGTAGCATGAACGGCAGACCCGGCGCTCAGGGTTACTTCGACGAGTTAACGGAATCCTACACCCAAGAAATCCAGATCATGTCAACTGACAATGAAACGTTGGAGTGGACACTAGGTGCCTATTATTCTGATGATGCGATTGTGGTGGGTTCCGGTGATTTCGACACCCTTTCTTACGATGATCACACAATTAAGGGAACTGACGATGCAGGCAATGAAATTACCACATATCATCCGACTGCTTTGGTTGATCCTTTTGGTGGTGGAGACTTTGACGACGGTGCCAAATACCAGCATATCGACACGATTACTGAGGGTTTATTTGGTCAGGTCGAATGGTCAGTTATGGATAATGTCCGACTGATCGGTGGCATTCGCAATAATAAGGAAACGAAACGCAGTGAAGTGCATAAGGGTAATTCTGTCTTTGATAATACTGATGTACCTTTCGGATACGGATTAGTTGGTCGCCCGCTAGACGTTTATGTGTTTCCGGCGGAGCCTGATTGTCAGACTAAGGTTACCTATGACAAGGTCACCTGGCGTGCGGGAGTTGAATGGGATATGGACGAAGATAAAATGTTCTATGGAAATAGTTCAAACGGTTTCCTCTCCGGCGGCCTGAATAGTAATTGTACGGACTTTGATCAGCAAGACTCGGAAGCCATCGAAATAGGATTTAAAACTCGCTGGGCCGACAACAAAGTTCAGATCAATGGAGCACTCTACCGTAACGAGTATACCAACCTGACGGCACAGGAACTGATCTTCGTTCCGGGCGAGGGAACCGCCTCAGGTTCTTGGTCAACGATCACGCTTAACGGCGGTGATGTCTCCGTCAATGGCGCTGAGATCGAACTCATCTGGTTAGCGTCGGAAGCATTGACGATTACTGCCAATGCCTCAGTCATGGATGCTGAGTTTGGTAAGTTCGGAGTGAAGAATCCGTTCCAGTTGTACGACGGTGTCAAAGCAAATGATACCGTTGATGCGAACGGGAACCCGCTCAAGGGCTTTGTTAGTTTGGATGGAACGACGCCAGGGTGGTCACCCGATACCACAATGGGTATGACTGTCGCATACGATCATGACATGGGTAGCTCTGGTGTGCTGACAACGTATCTTCAGTTTTATTATTCGGACAGCTATAACACGGACGATGTTTCTCTCTATTCCACGCAAGTCCAAGATTCCTATACCAAGACAGATTTGCGCCTAACTTGGACGTCGGCGGATGAGCATTTCTCGGTCTCCGGTTTTGTTGAGAACATCGAGGATGAGGTTGTACTATCGCGAACCAACACTGGTAGTGACGACCTGGTGCAAGGCAGTTACGCCTTTCCGCGGAATGCCGGTGTAAAACTTTCTTACAGATACTAGGCTAGACGCTGTTGCCCTCGTATATCGTGATTACGCTATGCGAGGGCGATGGCCCTGTGCTATCCAAAGGCTGTAAACTAGAAAAGCTAGAAATTAGGGCTTATTTCAATAGTATTCTTCACTGAGGCCAAAACAGCGAATTTATACTTGGTATTGGATTCCTAATATCGAAAAGTCCAGAATTAAGAAGTATTCCTCGTAAGCCTCGGTTAAAAATTTTATGAAAGCCCCACTTTTACGTTACTGTAGACATAGCTAAATAAATCCTAAATTTGTCAACACATTATTTTAATTAACTGGCGTTTCACATGAAGTCATATAATGTCATTCAAAAAAGGCTAGGCTGGGCACTCTGGGATGTAGTACTTTTTGCTCTTATGATCTTACCTATTGTTGGATGCACATTATTCTCGCCCAGTCAGCTACAAAGCAATCACGCAAAAAATATCATCCTCTTTATTGGTGACGGCATGGGAGTTTCCACTGTAACTGCCGCGCGAATCTTTGATGGTCAGTCGCAGGGTATGAGGGGTGAAGAACATGTCTTGCCGTTCGAGCGCTTCGAGCAGGTGGCTCTGGTCAAGACCTATAACACTAACCAGCAAGTGTCTGACTCTGCTGGCACAGCAACAGCGATTTTCAGTGGCACAAAGACCAAGGCTGGCGTCATTGGCATCGGACCTGAGGCCAAGCGACGCAATTGCGATGACGCCCTCCAGTACCCTTTGCAGTCAATCGGCGAAATCGCAAAGCGACGTGGCAAAAGCGTTGGCATCGTGACGACCACACGGGTAACGCATGCTACACCAGCGAGCTTGTATGCACACGCTCCGGATCGCATCTATGAAAGTGACAAATACCTGCCACAGGATGATTGGACGCTAGGTTGTCGTGACATTGCCTGGCAGTTATTGAACTCGCAGTCGAACAGCGGGCTCGATATTGTTATGGGCGGTGGCCGTAGGGAGTTCTACGGCGCTGACTTTGGCGGCTCACGGCGTCCTGGTAACGACGATCTAATCGGCTCCTGGCTTGCGGGCGACCCATCACGGAACTTTATCGATAACGCCTCTGGACTTAGCGATATCCGTTCAGACGAGCAGATTCTTGGCCTTTTCTCTGAGTCGCACATGACCTACGTCGCCCAACGTTCGGATGATACGACTGAACCGACGTTATCTCAAATGACATCAGCAGCCATCGACCGTTTAGCTGCCGGGCCAGAGGGTTATTTTTTGTTGGTCGAAGCCGGCCGCATTGATCACGGCCATCACTCTGGCATTCCGGCCTATGCAATGCTAGAAACGCAGGCCTTAGCCCGTGCTGTGGAAACGGCCCTCAAGAAGGTGGATCTCGTCGATACGCTGGTGATGGTTACCGCCGACCACTCGCATGTATTCACCATGGGCGGATATCCCACCCGAGGAAATCCGATCCTTGGTTTGGTGATAGAGAACGATGGAACTGGCAAACCGAACGCCCAACCGGCGCGGGCCGAGGACGGTAGTACTTATCGGACGGTGCAGTATGCAAATGGCATCGGTGCAATAACCAGTTTGCCGCGGCAAGATCCCTCTCTAGGATTGCATTCACGCGCTCAAGCACTCTTCGCCAGGCGCGGCATAGGATTTGACGGGTCTGTGTCTAATAGTGAGACACATGGTGGTGAGGACGTTGCACTTTATGCCAGCGGGGCCGGCGCGGAAGGCGTTAGAGGCGTGATAGAACAGAATCTGATCTTTGACATTATGATGTCGGCTTACGGTTGGTCGTCGGCCAAGTAGTCTCCGGCCACTTTTATCTATAGGCTGTTGCTTGGTCCAAACCAATCCAACACGACGAAAAGTCTCTGCCAGCTGACCAGAGGCATGGGCTCTTGTGTATCCTTTGTATGTGTTGCCTAGAGATACCTCTATCCATTTAAGTTCAATTAGTGCCCGATAGATATTGTCTAAGCATCGGTAAGAGTAATTAACTTTCGTTGAATCGCTGCTGTTTTTTGCATAAGACTCTTTAGCCCTTGGGATGACTATGGGCGTTCGCGAGTTGTCTGAGGTGATACTGGAGTGTGCGTGGTAGAGAGAACCGATGATATGCTTGGCGATTAACTGTTCTTCTTCAGCTCGAGCAATGGCTTGCTCTGGGGTTAAGCCCCGAGTGCTTCTTTTCTCATTAACGACATCTATTACGGTCGCGGCTAGCTCGTCTATAAATTCAGCGTCAGTAGGTTGATACCAGTCAAATCTTAATCCATGAACCTTATCAGCGGCTAACGCAATTGGCCACTTATAAACACCGGTCCCCATAGAAACAAAGGCTATACTTTTAGCGTTAGGTACTTGACTGTGCAGTGCCAGTGAAGATGCATAGGCATTATAAAGCTGCTCAGATTCACCTCGCTCACCATCCATATACCTTGGACAGACGGTATGGATTACATATTTGGCAGATAAATTAAAGCCGGGGGTGATAGTTGCTTGCCCAGGCGTGAGTGGGGCGAATGGCTTCGCTGTTGCTTCTAATTGAGACCCTGCGGCCCAGAAGACAACGCCTCTACCTATATTTCTAACTGGTGCGCAGTAACCTGTATGCCAATTGGAGATATTTCTCAGGAAGATGCGGCCAAATTTTTGTTACTAGCCTATTGGGATAGTGAATTTGGGGATATATCACTGGATCGTTATCATTGGATTAATCGAGCAGACGCATTGTCGGTGGCTGATATCAATTCTATTGCTAATGAAGTATGGGCTGAGGATGTTGACTAACCGACAAGATTAGATGGCCTGCCGGGACACTGGCAGAGAACTACCTACGATTGATGGCTGGGGTGTCTTAAATGCCCCAGTCGAATTTTGTATCGTTGATTCCTAAAATATTTCTCTGTTAACTCTCAGCGCTGCTTTTTTCGTGCTACAGACGGCTCATCATAGATAGACCAGTCTATAGTGTCTAAATTCTTGTTAGCCCTTTTTTCGGCGCGCCTCTGTAGCCTGGTCATTCCAAAAGCTGCCATATGTTCTTCATCAACAATAAGCTGAATATCCTCTTTGGTTGCCGCATCAACGATTAGTCCAGCTTCAAAGAACCCTTCGATCTTATACTTCAGCTTCTTAGTATGCTCTGACTCATCGTCCTCAGCTCCATAGTATTCGCGGACCAACTCTCGAACTGATTGTTTAAATTTTATGCTTTTGTATTGATCATTTAGAGACATGGTTAATATTTCTTATTTATATGGTCGTGATGGGTTAATAATTGATGCAATAGTAACTTTCTCTGAGGATAGGTACTTTGCATACATATCTGGATGGTCTTTTGCGAACGCGTCTGTATCGAACTTAGACTCCTCCTTTGCGAGCCTTTTCCAAGAGACTACACCCTTTAGTTCATCATCATTATGTAACATTGATGCTAGACCTGCCTTTAAAGACTCATATAGCCAATCGGCAGAAGCTATTGCTTTCAGGTTTTCTAGGTAGGCTTGATGTAGGTCAGTGATAGTGGAATTTCGTTCAACTTCTGGACTAGTAATGTCGCTGTTGTCTGTTGAAGCTGAATGAGCCATTAACTTCTTCTCGTCATATAGCTCTTCATCTAATTTTTTTAGCGATGAAGTGCCTTTTACCGAGAGCAGCCCTTTCGGCTCGCCTAGTATTATTGTTTCATACTTTGAATATAGTTTTGGATGGTCAGTTCTGAGTTTAGACTTTTGCAAAGATGGCCGTGAGATCTTTGTCTGAAAATCTAAGACTCCGCTAATGCCTTCTGAGCCTGCAGCTAATTGGATTAGCTTACTTTTAATAATATCCTGTCTCGCTTGGAGAATCTCCAAGGCGTGTTTTGCGCCAATTGCCTGTTGGTGCAGTGCCAATTCAGAGTCGTTAGGCTCCCTAGAGATGCCAGATGACGCAATAGATTTATTAGATGCTTTTTGTGTGAAGGCTTCCAACGATATGCGCTGTTGTTCTATTAGAGTCTCTGCACTAGGTATGACTTGAGTTTGAACAGCATTGTCATCAAGCAAAAACCACTCACCTAGCACGCGCCGGGATGCAAAAATATGGTGCAGATAGGTTTCAAGGTGCTCAACCATTGGCGATTCGGCTGAAAAGATGACATGGATTCGTCTTGGATTGCCTGTTTGGTGCTCTTTATTGCGGATGGATGCTTCTTTGTCATTCCGTACGATACCAATCTTGACATACTGCCCCCACTCTCCTGAGAGGACATCTTGATCCCGATCTACGTAAAGGGTGCCGGGTGTTAATTTCGGTTCAGTCATCGTGTATTAGGTCGGGTTGGTCGCGGGATCATACCGAGAAGTATGTCGTCCTCGGTGTCTGTTGATCTAGCAATCACAACACAGCGATTGAGCTGCACATTGCGAGTCAACTCCTGGTCGCTTCGGCATTGATAGACTTCTTTTTCACAGCCACGACAGAATCTTACCTCTGAGCCTGAGGCAGAGTTGGTGACGAAAGTCATTTCATCCCAGTTTTTTTGCATTGGAACCCGAATATGCAGTTCCTGATTGTGTATTGCGTATCGAGACTAGCCATCCCATTACAATATTTGAAGTGAAGCAATAAATCAAAGGCTGCTGACTTCCTTATCACCATTTATCACTAAACTGCACTGCGAAAAACTGATAGTTTATTTAATGTATAAAAGGTGTAACAAAAGTGCAATTTTAAAATCTTTAAACCCACTAATAATCAACGGGTTATAGGCTACATGCAATTCCCGCCGCCAAATTCGCTATGTCAATACTCGTGCAAGGAAGCAAAATACTACAAGGTTTGACAAAAAAAGATGACTGATGCAAGATCTATTCAATAGAGCATAAAACATTGGGCCTGCTTCTTTTATGCTGACCTTTAAAATTCATCTGAGGAGAAGGACTTATGATCCAAAAATCGAAAAAAGCAAGCAAAAATTTTCTAATATTGTTGAGTAGACTTAAGAGTATGGTTGCTTTTTTTCTTATATGTGGTGTTTTAACTGCTTGTGGTGGAGGAGGTACTGATTCTTCCAGCTCAAA
>Ga0233432_10001167_pt1 | contig 25464 bp, 23 predicted proteins | sample SI_122_August201_6_FD_179870 | JGI IMG/M metagenome (GOLD analysis project Ga0233432, IMG submission 179870) | Seawater microbial communities from Saanich Inlet, British Columbia, Canada - SI_122_August2016_10_MG | ecosystem: Environmental > Aquatic > Marine > Inlet | place: Canada: British... | reverse complement strand
TTAGTAATGATATTAAAATAAATGATGATTTTGAAAGCTGTATTGAATTTGTACCTGATAGGCCAGGACATGATTTAAGATATGCCATAGATTCATCAAAAATACTCACAGAGTTTGGATTTAAACCCTCCGAGACTTTTACAACAGGCATTCAAAAAACCATAAAATGGTATCTTAATAACTTAACTTAATTAAATATGGAACGAAAAGGAATAATTTTAGCAGGTGGATCAGGTACTAGGTTGCATCCATTAACTATTTATACATCTAAACAATTGTTGCCAATATATGACAAGCCAATGATTTATTATCCTTTGTGTACTTTAATGAGCACAGGAATTAGAGATATTTTGATAATTTCCACGCCTCAAGACATTGATAACTATAAAAAATTATTGGGAAATGGCAATCAATGGGGCACTAAGATTAGTTATGAGGTTCAACCCAAACCGGAAGGACTTGCACAAGCTCTATTAATCGGTGAACATTTTATTAACAATCATCCAAGCGCATTGATTTTAGGGGATAACTTTTTTTATGGGAGTGGACTTGAACAAATCTTAATTAAGGTAAATGAAATCCAAGATGGAGCCTCTGTATTTGCATATTCCGTAAGAGATCCTAGAAGATATGGAGTAGTTAATTTTGATAAAAATAATAATGCAATCTCAATTAAAGAGAAACCTGAAAACCCTGAATCAAATTATGCTGTAACAGGATTATATTTTTATGATTCAAATGCACCAAAGTATGCTAAAAGTTTAAAACCATCAAAAAGAGGAGAACTAGAAATCACTGATTTAAATAATTGCTACATAAATAAAGGTTCTATGAGAGTAGAAAAATTAGATAGTGGAAATGCTTGGTTTGATATGGGCACGCATGATTCATTATTAGATGCATCTGTCTTTGTCAAATCTATAGAAACAAGACAAGGGTCAAAAATAGCCTGCCCAGAAGAGATAGGATACAAAAAGAATTTTATTACAGCAGAGCAATTTAAAAATTTAGTTGATAATTTAGAAGGGTCATCATACGGACATTATTTAAAAAACATATTGTGATTTAATGGAAATTATTGACACCAAAATTAAGGATGTAAAACTTATAAAGCCAAAAATATATGGTGATTCTAGAGGATTTTTTTTAGAGACATATCATAAAGATCAATATAAAAAAGCAGGTATTTCTAACCATTTTGTTCAAGATAATCATTCAAGGTCAAAAAAAAATATATTGAGAGGACTTCATTATCAATTAGATAAGATGCAAGGAAAACTTGTAAGAGTTTCAAATGGTCGTGTTTATGATGTTGCAGTAGATATGAGAGAAGGTTCTCCAACTTTTAAAGAGTATGTTTCATTTATTTTGTCTGATAAAAATCAATATCAATTGTACATACCTCCTGGTTTTGCACATGGTTTTTGCGTTATTTCTGATGAGGCAGACTTTGAATATAAATGTACAGAATTTTATAACCCTAATTCTGAAGTTGGAATCATGTGGAATGATCCAGATATAGACATAGACTGGCCAATTAGTGATCCCATAGTTTCTGATAAAGATAATAAAAATTTTTTAATATCTGAAATTCCAAATACTTTAATTCCAAAATATTTATAAATAACATGAGGATTTTTAAATTTTGAAAATTTTAGTTTTTGGTAAAAAAGGACAACTTGCATCAACTCTAAGAGATTTTGAAATAAAAAATAAGGATAATTTATTTGAATATATTTTTTTAGGAAGAGATGAGGTCGATTTTAGAGATTTAAGTAATCTTGAAGACTATTTTAAAAAATATAATCCTGAAATTGTTATAAATGCTGTTGGTTATACTGCAGTCAACCTTGCTGAAAGTAATCCTATTGATGCATACAAAATCAATGCAACAGCATTAGAAGAGATTTCAATTTATTGTAAGAAATACAACTCTGTGCTTATTCATATATCAACCGATTATGTGTTTGATGGAAGAAAGGGTACTCCATACAAAGAATCTGATGAGTCCAATCCTTTAAATGTATATGGTAAAAGTAAATTATTAGGTGAAAAACTGATTCAAAAATTTGCTGATAAATATGTAATTATTAGAGTGAGCTGGGTATACAGTTATTACGGCAATAATTTTTTAAATACAATTTTAGAAAAGTCCAAAAATGGAGAAGAACTCAATATTGTTAATGATCAAATTGGAGGACCAACCTCTACTATTCAGATTGTTAAGGCATTAGAGATAATTTGTAAACAAATTTTAAATCATGAAAAACCATTTGGAATTTATCATTTATCCGGTGAACCACATATATCATGGTACAAATTTGCAAAAGATATAGTATCAATTGCTACCAAATACAATTTAATAAAAAATATTGTAATAAAACCTATTAGTAGTGATAGTTTTGAATCTCCAGCTATTAGACCAAAATACTCAGGACTTTCAAATGAAAAGTTCAAATCAATAACACAAGATTTTAATTTTAATTATCAAGAAAATCTTGAAGAGATTATTGATAAAATAAATCAAAAAATGGATTAGATAAAAATGAATAAAATTTTAATAATGATGCTCGGACTCCTTAATCATAATGAAAAGAAAAGGTTGCTAGTGATTCTAATAATTACTTTCTTTGTATCAATATTTGATGTTGCAGGAGTAGCCTCAATAGCTCCATTTTTTTCCTTGGTCTCGAAGCCTGAGATGATTGGGACTAACAATATCTTATCAAATATTTTTTATTTTTTTGGTTTTAATGACGTAAATTCATCTGAAGATATTCAAAATTTCTTAATTATAATCGGGGTATTTGTTTTTATATTCATGCTTACATCGCTAAGCATGAAGGCATGGAGCATTTACATGCTTGAAAGATTTGCGCAATCTTGTAACTTTAATATAAGTAAAAACTTTGTAGAAAATTACCTTAGACAAGACTATAGCTGGTTTCTCAATAAAAACAGTGCAAGTATTGGCAAGAATATTTTGTCTGAAGTAAATGCTGTGGTGTCAGGAATACTTTTACCTGGATTAATGTTTTTCGCTAGCATGTCTTCAATCTTAGTGATTATATTAGGGTTGTTTGTCTTAGACCCTCTTTTAGCTATAAATGTATTTATACCTCTTATAGGAATATATGTAACCTTCACATTGCTTGCAAAAAAATATTTATCTAACATAGGTGAGGATAGGGTTTTAGCCAATGAAGAAAGATTTAGAATAGTGCAATCTGGATTTTCAGCAATAAAGGAATTAAAAGTTTCTAATTTAGAACATACACTATTGGAAGATTATGAAGATCCAGCTATGCGCTTTGCAAAGCATACAGCCACTCAGCATATTATTGGAAAATTACCAAGATATTTTATTGAAATGATAGCCTTCGGCGGTGTTTTAGCATTAGTAGTATTTTTAATTATTTCTAGTGGTGATTTCAATTCAATTCTACCAATTTTAGTGCTGTATGCAGCTGCAGGTTATAGGATGATGCCTTCATTGCAGCAGGTATATGCCCAACTTACAACTATTAGATTTAGTGAGCCTGCCTTAAAAATCTTGTATAAAGAATTAGATGAAATGGATTTAAAGGATGAATCAAAACTAATAAAGCAACCAAAAGAATTAAGATATACGAAAAGTCTATTATTAGAAAATATAAGCTACAAATATCCAAGTTCAGAAAAAAATACAATCTCAAACCTTTCTTTGGAAATACCATATGGCTCAAAAGTTGGTTTTGTTGGGCCTACAGGGTCAGGAAAAACTACAGTAATAGATATTATATTAGGCTTGCTAGAGCCAGCAGATGGAAAAATTATTGTTGATAATAATATTTTAGATAAATCATCACATGCTAGCCTTAGGTCAATGATTGGATATGTTCCCCAAACTATCTTTTTAAGAGATGGCACAGTATCAGAAAATATTGCTTTTGGAATTGATAAAAAAGATGTTGATATCAAAATGGTAAAAAAAGCAGCACAGATAGCTGAAATTTCGATGCATATTGAAGGATTGCCTAATAGCTATGAAACTCAGGTTGGTGAAAGAGGGGTAAAATTTTCTGGTGGTCAAAGGCAAAGAATTGGAATTGCAAGGGCTTTATATCAAAACCCAAGAATATTAATATTGGACGAAGCAACAAGTGCTCTTGATGGAATTACTGAAGAAAAAGTTGTAAAACATATAATGAATTCTTTGAATAATATTACTATTATTACTATTGCACATAGACTAAGCACTATCAAAAACTGTGATGAAATTTTCATTCTTGATGAGGGTAAATTAAGAGGCAAAGGAAACTATAATAGCCTGATTGAAAATAATGAGCTTTTTCAAGCACTCTCTCAGAGGTCATAATGTTTTTATTTAAATTGAAGAGATTAATAGTCGCAATACTTCCACCAGTGGTATTTAATTTTGGTCAGGTATTCTTTTATAAATTCAACGGAAAAGATGTAAGAAAGACTATTAAAGAGAAATCAGTAATCAAAATTCCTTCGGAATATGATGCCATTTATGGAGATTTTAATAAAATTTACAATATCCCAGTCGAAAATTTATTTCATTATGGAGGGCAACCTTTTAATTCAGATGATCAGCCATTCTATAATTATCTAAACAATGGTGATGATTCTTTAAAAAAATATTATGAAAATAATCAACCAAATAATTGTTTTGATGCTCACAGGGTAGATATTAATGATAGTAACTATAAACCTGAAGATTATAAATATACATTACCATGGCATAATAAATTAGATTATATCGGCGAATTTGGTCTAGGACATAACCATGGTCATTCCGCCTTTGGCCCAGTATCTGAAAAAAAATTGAAACTTGAGATTTTTAGAATAAAAACATGTCTTAAATCTCTTCAAAAAAATGGTTATATACAATGGCAATTATTTCCAAAAATTGACTCTGATTTACCAAGATGTTATTTGCTTAAAAAAATTTCTGGTGAGTGCTCTTTCCATGTTGTGTCTGGCAAGCACAGGGTTGCATGTATGGCATATCTTGGTTGGAAAAATATCCCAATTAAATTTGATATCTCATTACCAAGAATAGTTTTAGAAGAAGAGTGTGCAAAATGGCCTGGAGTAATAAATGGATGCTATAATGAAAAGCAAGCTATGGATATATTTAACACATATTTTTAAAAATTCTCTCGTCATACATAAATTTTAATTACTTACTAATATAGGAAAACATAAATGAAAAAACTACATGAACCTAGTCTTATATGGATAACAGGATTTTCAGCAGCAGGAAAAACTACTGTAGCAAGAAAGCTAGTAGCAGAATTAAGAAACGATTTTTCTAATGTAATTCATTTTGACGGAGATGATCTTAGAAATATTTTTGGAAATACATGGGGCTATAAAGCAAATGATAGAGTAGCACTAGCAAGAGTTTATTTTAGTTTATGTAATTTTATAATTTCACAAGGAAACGTAGTCGTAATATCGGCTATAGGAATGTTCAAGGAAACAGAGGATTGGATAAAAGATAATATTCCCTTATCCCTAATAGTTGAACTTAAAGTTCCAGAAAATGAGAGGCTGTTGAGAGATTCAAATACAAAAAAAATATATAAAAAAGGAAAAGTTTTTGATGCTGACTATGATGTACTTAATCAAGTAGATTTGCATATAGATAATTTTGGAGATAATTCTGTAGAGGATGTTGTCAAGACTATAATTAATAAGTTTGATAATAAATCTGAAAAAAACACAGATCACGGAAGAAGTCATCACTGGAAGGACTATTATAAAAGTAATACTGCTCCCCAAAATTGCTCAAGTTTTGCAGAATATGTTCACAAAAATATAGTTGACTCTAATTTTCAGTCAGTTCTTGATATTGGTTGTGGGAATGGAAGAGACTCATTTTATTTTTCAAATAATAATCTTGATGTAACAGCTATAGACTACTCTATGGAGGCGATAGAAAGCTGTAAAAATAATGATCATTTAAACAAAATAAAATTTTATTCAGGAAAAATTGATGATATATCAGAATTATATTCATCTAAATATGATTGCATTTATTCAAGATTTGTATTGCATGCAATGCCTTTAAAAGAAGAAAAGATAGTTATTAATGAAAGCTTTCAGATGTTAAATGATGGCGGTAAATTTTATATTGAATGTAGATCAACTGGAGACCCATTATTTAGGAAAGGAGAGGTTATAAGCTCTAATGAAAGAAGTGAAGGTCATTATAGAAGATTCATAGACTTCAATGAATTAAAATCTAGACTGATAGATGCAGGTTTTGACATTGAAGAATCTATAGAATCAAACGGTCTAGCAATTTATAAAGATGATGACCCAGTTGTCATAAGGATTATTGCAAAAAAGAAGTAATGAAAAAAATAGTAGTAATTTATGCACTAAGTTGGTATGGAAGAGCGATTTATAGAAAATTAAAAAAACAAAATAAAGAATTTAATGTTTTATGTTTCATTGATGCAGATCCATCTAAAGATAGAACTAAATTTGATGGAGTGCCAATAAGATCTTTAGAATATTTAAAGAATATTAATTTTGACGAAATATATGTTGGAGGAAGAATAAACAAAGAAATAATTGATAATTTAACTATTAATTTCGGCATACCAAATCATAAAATAATTTTATATACAAAAAACGATATAAAGCTTCCTAAGGAAGATCTTCTCAAAAAACATAAATGCATTGTTACTATTTTAAAAAATATAAATATAGCTTCTAAAGAAAGAAATTTTTTATATTGGATGGATTTTTCATCCTTACTTGCAATTAAAAGAAAGAACTTATTCTCAGAATACTCTGATGTTGATATAGGAGTGATTAGTAACAATCATATGGAGAGCATTTTTTTATTTCTTTCGGAGGTAAAGAAAAAGCTTGATATAAAAATTAACATTTCTCATTTCAATGAAGAGTCAAATATGGGGAAACCAGGAGAAATTTCAAAAATTATTATTTTTAATAATGTAAATACAGAAGATGAAGAGCCAGTATGTATAGATATATCAAGAAAAATACTTTTTAGAAATAAGATTTATCAAGCTTACAGTAATGGTCAATATTTTGTTTCAGATACACATTTTTTTGATGGACATGAGCTTGTAAATATTTTCAATATTGAAGTTCCGATTCCACTAAGCGTCGATAAATATTTAGCTTCAATTTATGGAGATAATTGGAAAAACCCAGACCCTTCTTGGCAATCTTCTAATTATGGTAACCTAAAAACTTAATACAACTTATATTGTATAGTGAATTCAATTTTTTAAGATCATGAAGGAAGTTATTAATAAAGCATTAATTGATAAATTTTCAAGACATTTGAAGCTTGCACTATTAAGAACGCTTGAATTAGGTCATGATGAAGAAATATTTATAGGCAATGAAGAAAAAATGTTTTTATTAAGTCTTATAGATAAAACTCAAAAAAATGTTCAAATAGAAGACTTTAACTCAGTCTTTTTTACAGATGTAAAAGTGCCAGTTGAAAATTTAACTGGTCTTGCAGCTTTTGGTGCTCTTAATGCTTCTTCAAGCAAACAATATTTCAATGAACAGACACTCAATACAATGAATGATATTTATAAAGCAGAATTACAGCATAAAGAAACATTAGTCCCTGCCTTTAAAAAAATTCTAATTTTAATAAGATCAAAACTGCTATTTATTAGATCTTTAATGGTCTTGTTTTTTGTTAAAACCATCGTTCATTCATTGGGCTATTTTCAAAAAAGGTGGTTTGTAGTTGAAGAATTAAGTAAACACATTATTAATTTCGATATTAAAGATGAGGCATTAAGAGAAAAATTTAAAAACGAACTACTTAAAACCAGCATTGATAAAAGTATTATCCCAATTTTAGTTAGTTTGTTGCCAATAAGTCATTTGGAGTCATATCATAAAATAAAAAACCATCCGCTATCTAAAGTTAAGATCAAAAATGTAGTAAGTTCAATTTATGGAATAATGGATGATCCATTACTAGGCGCAATTGTAAGAAATAATAAGGCTGATTTATTTTACCTTCAGCATGGTGGTGGGTATGGATTGAGATCTAATAGGTTAGCTTACAATATTGAATCAGAAGGTTGTAAGGATTTTTATTATTGGGGAACTGGAATGAAGAATATATATCCAACCAGATATAAAAACAAAGTATTTTTTAAAAGCATTGACGTTCCAGTCATACTCTCTATGGGGAAGAATATTGACGTATCATCAAGAAATTTTTTTGTAAATTTATCTCATAATTTAAAACATCATACAGAATCAAATATAATTCTTATTCCTTATCCAGGCTCAGATAGAAATAATTTTGATTTTGATAATGTGCAGCTTGGAATATCTAAAAATGCTCATGCTAGATCTAGACTTGTTATTTATGATAGTGTTGGACAATCACTATTATTTGCAAGAATATTATTAAGAAAACCTTTCTTAATTGTTGATGATTTCAAATATGATATTTGTGAATCTAATAAAAATGCGCAAAAGTTTATTTCTCTTTTAAAGAAATGTAATTTACTTGTTTCTAGAGAAGAAATTGAGGTCCACGCAAATTACTGGTTAAATTTACCATCAAAAGAATTGGACAAAAAGTTTGCTCTAGTCGCTAGACCGTTTCTTAAGCACGTTCTTGATAATCCAGAGATAGATGATATATTTGATATTAAATCTGGAATTAAAAAAATTAGATGAAGAGATCTATTACTTTTTTGCTGCCCTGCCGAAACCCAACTCCCGTTGGTGGATTTAAAATAATATATGAGTATGCAAATAGATTAGCTAATGATGGTTTTGATGTAAATCTTGTTTATTCAGCAACATTGTTGTGGAGCGAAAGAAACTTATTCCAAAAAATTAAAGGAATTGTAGCTTACCCAACTTTTTTTATATTTAAAACTGGCTATCTTCCTAACTCTTGGTTCAAACTTAATAAGCATATTAATATATTTTGGGTCCCTTCACCAAATGAGAAGTTTATACCTGATGCAGACTTTATCTTTGCAACAGCATGCGGAACTGCAAATTATGTTAATAATTATTCTGCGAAAAAAGGAAAAAAGCTATATTTGATTCAACACATGGAAGATTGGGACTTCGAATATGAGCGATTAATTGAAACTTATAAATACCCCCTTAAGAAGATTGTTATCTCTCAATGGCTTAAGAATTTAATAAAGAGTATTGGAGAGCCATCAATACTTATACATAATGGACTTGATTTTGAAGCATTCAGGGTTACAACTTCGCAAGATCAAAGAAACCCAAGATCGGTTTTAATGCTTTATCATGAGGCAAAGTGGAAAGGAACAGATATTGGTCTAAAGGTTTTTGAAAAACTTTTTCAAATTGATAAGAAATTTACTCTTACAATGTTTGGTGCATTTCCAAAACCACAAGACTTACCCAGTTATGTAAAATATTATCAATCACCTTCGCAAAAAGATTTAGTTAAGTTGTATAACAAAAGTGCAGTATTTTTGGGAACAAGTTTTTCAGAGGGTTGGGGATTGACAGTTGCAGAGGCCATGCAATGTGGTTGTGCAGTAGTATGTACTGATGTCAATGGCTACAATGAGATGGCAATAAATCATCAGACGGCATTATTATCGAAGTCAGGAGATTATGAATCTTTGTACGAAAATGTAATTAAAATAATTGAAAATAAGTCCCTTCGCTTAAGATTATCTGAAGAATCAAATAAGTTCATTAAACAGTTTCAATGGGAAAAATCTTATAAAAAACTCAAAAATCTTTTACTAGAAGATTAAAAGCAGTTGAATAATGCAATTACATTGTTTGAAGAAATAATGGCTCCATCATTATCGATCCCTCTTCACTTATATGGTCATCATCGTCGTAATAAGATATATCTTTTGTACCAAATAAGCATTTACTCTCGTTAGTACAAAAAATTTGATCAGCATTTATTGCATTGAAGTCTAACTTTCTTTTAAGGTTATTTATTATTTTACGATTATCAGATTGAAGATTGATATGCTCTAAAAAGGATATTGAATTTTTTTCAATAATAGCTTCTTGATCTAAGACTTTCCTTAGTTTCATTTGATAATATAGATAATCAATTGGATATTTATGTTGAGGGACCTGAAACAAAATACTTACTTTAGATCCTACGTTCTGATAGGTCTTAATTGTAATCCCTAAATTTTCTTCAAAAACATTTAGTGTATTTTTCTTAGATATTTCTTTTCTATTTTCAGAAGTTAAAAAATGGCTTTTCTTATGTCCTGTATAGTCACCAGATGTATATAAGCTCCATCTCGCAGCCAATATAACATTTTTAATTTTATGTTTTTTTACATAATTTAGCTGCTTTTTTGAGAATTCTAAACAGCCATCTTTTTGCCTATCAGCATCTGCTTGTTCAACGGTAACTCCAATTAAGGGCGGACAACCACCAAGATAAATAACAACAAAACTAGAGTTATTTTTCTTGGAAATTGAAGTTAAAGCTGGAACTAGTGTTTGAGCATGACTATCTCCTATGATTGCCAAAGATGGTTTAATAGATCTTTCTGAGCCATATATGCACGCTTTAAAATTTCCTTCGCTATTCAAAGACTCACATTTACGATCATATTCTGAGCTGTTTACCAACACTAAATTTTCGTGCTTTAATCTATCCGGATTACCTTCATTAATGTGAAAAAAAATACCTACCAAAGATATAATAACCGCTAGACCAATAGAACCAGTAAATATCGTATTTGAACTAAATCTTTCTTTGTTTCTAAAGGGTTTTTCAACATATCGCCAACTAAAATAACCCATACAAATGCTTAAGCATATCAAAATAGGCATATGAAATTTATTTGACTCAAAAAATATGGATTCAATCCTATAAAAAGTAAAGATTGATTGATGCCAAAGATAAGTACTATATGAAATAAGTCCAATGCCAACTATGATTTTCACACTGAAAATTTTATTAATTAAAGTATCTTTTATGCCAAATATTATTATAAGAGCAGTTCCAACAGTTGGAATAAGAGTGAATAGGCTAGGAGATGGCGTCGAATAATCAAATTTGAATACTGAAAAAAGTATCAAAATTAAACCAAATATACTTAAAATTTCATAAATTAGATTTTTTTTAGGTGTAGGTTTATTAATTAAATAAAATGCACAAAATGCTCCAAGCATTATCTCCCAAAGTCTAGTGTGTATTAAAAAAAATGTAGCATTAGGTGAACTATATGCGCCTACGTGTGCCAAGCTTAAACTCAATAAAAATATTAAGATTAATAAAAGTACTATTGTTTTTATGCCAAAACGCCAAGTTAATAGTAAAAATATTGGAAACAAAACATAATATTGTTCTTCAATTGCTAGACTCCACGTATGAAGAAGAGGTTTAAATTCAGCTGCTGCGCCCCAATAACCTGAAGTAATATATAAAAGAATATTATTTGCAAATAAGATCGTTGCCGTTATTGATTGTCCAAAATTTTCTAATAATGCCGGCGGCATAGTCATCCAACCAATAGGTATGAAAAAAATTATTACAAAATACAGTGCTGGAAGAATTCTTCTGGCCCTTCTTTCATAAAAATTTTTGATGCTAAAACTATTCGTTTTTAATTCGTTTAAAATGATAGTTGTTATCAAATAACCGCTGATAACAAAAAAAATATCTACACCAACATAACCCCCAGAGAAAACTGAATATCCTGCATGAAAAAGAATAACAGGCAAAACTGCTATTGCTCTTAATCCATCTATTTCAGATCTATAAATCATTTAAGATTGATGTAAGTTTTTTTGATAAATCGACCATAATTAATAAAATTACTGGATTATTTTTTAATGAAAATATTATATTATCTAAAGGTATATAATGTAATTAAATATTACATTATTTAATATCTAAATAAATGACTAACCATATTATCTTAAAGAAAAAGACAATTATTGCATTAATGCTGGCATTTCTATTTGCAGTATTTTCTGCTGTGGAGATTTTAGGCATAGGCCCAGATAGAACTCAATACCAATATTTTTTTGACCGAATTTCATTAGATGATTTTGATAGCAGGTATGAATTTGGGTTTGAATACATGGCTATTTTTTTCAAAATAATTTTTGGCAATATCGGCTTTATTTTATTTGTCTTTGCAATGGTATTAATTGCTTTAGTGTTAAAATTTAATTTTTTGGCAAAAAGAAAAGATTGGCCAATCCTAATTTCTTTATATGTTTTATGTGTAATGTTGCTTCATGAATTTATACAAATTCGGGTTAGTGTAGCCTTGGCATTTTGTATTTTATCTGTTGCAGAGGCAAGTAAAGAAAGCCCATCTTTTTTTAAGAAAACAGTATATTTTTTGATAGCTACATCATTTCATAATACATCATTTTTTTTTATACCCTTTGTCTTCCTTAATAATTTTTTTAGAGCTTATAATCGTTTTTATATATTCTTATTTATAACATTATCATTTTTAGTTGGCTTCTTTATTAAAGCTTATATATCTCAAATCACAGGCGGTGCTATAGATGCATATTTACTTTTAATGGAGCAAACTGACGATAGAGCAGAGATAAATACTTTATCTGCTAGAAACATAGCATTAATGCTGACTATTATAATTGGTATAATCAGAGTAAGAGATATAAATAAATTTACACTACCATACTTTTACATCTCTCTATCTGGACTCGCTTTTTTCTTTGGTTTACTATGGTTTCCTTTGTTGGCAAATCGTATTATTGAATTGACTATGATTAGCACAATTGCTTGGTCATCAGATATCAGGAAAGACTATAGAGTGGTTATTTATTTAATTTTATTAATTTTTGGATTTTATTACTCATACAATCTACTTGAATTGTTTGAGTAATTTTTATCATGAAACATCTGAAAGCATCAATAATAATTGTAAATTTTAATACAGGTGAATACCTTCGAAATTGTATAGAAGGAATTCTGAAAGGAAGTACAAATATTTTTGAAAAAATTGTTATTGTTGACAACAATTCATCAGATAATTCTTTGCAATTAATAAAATCTTTTAGTGATAAATTGCTTGTGGTTAAGAATAACCAAAATTTGGGATTTGCAAAGGCGTGCAACATTGGTGCACAAAAGTGTAATTCTGAATTTCTTATATTCTTAAACCCTGACACTATAGTTGACATACAGCAATTACAAAAAACACTAAAATTTATTGAGAGAAATCCACAAAAAAAAATTGGTGTTTGTGGAGTAAGACAGATTAATGAGTATGGAGAGACATCAAGGCACTGTTGCAAACATCCTAATATTTTAAATTTCATATCTTCATCAATTGGTCTTCATAAGATTCTTAAAAACTCATCACATGTAATGGAGGCATGGGATCATGATTCATCTCGTAATGTCGAGCATGTTATTGGATCGTGTTATTTTATAAGAAACAAAATTTTTAGAGAGCTTAATGGTTTTGATGAAAGATTTTATCTTTATTACGAGGATTTAGATTTATCAACAAGGGTTAGGCTTGCGGGTTGGAACATTTACTATTATGCAGATGCTAAAATACAGCATTTTTGTGGTGGAAGTTCGAGGAATATTGTTGATATAAGATTATTTAGGTCAATTCAAAGCAAGATAATTTTTATCGACAAATACTACGGTCCCTTGCAAGGATTCTTCTTATTTTTGGTAAGCATTACATTTGAATTTTTAATTAGAACAACTCTAAGTATTTTAAAATTAGATATTTCAGAAGCAAAAAATGTGTTTAGTGGATTTATATTGTTAATAACTTGGTCAAAATCATTTTTCTTAAAAAAATGAAAATTTTAGCACTCACAAAATATGATTCTAATGGTGCATCATCAAGATTAAGGACTATTCAATATATTGACTTCTTAAAATTGGAAAATATTGATATTAATTTAATGCCATTAATTACAAATAAAATGCTAAATCAAAGATATAAAAATGGTAGATATAGATTGCTTGATACACTTAAGTCTTACGCAATAAGAATTAAATTATTAATTTTTTCAAATAACTATGAGCTAATTTTAATTGAAAAAGAATTAATGCCGTGGGCGCCATATTTTATAGAAAAGCTTTTATTAATTAATAAAATTTATATTATGGATTTTGATGATGCAACTTTTCACAATTACGATCTTCATAAATCATTTTTTATAAGATGCCTTTATCGTAAAAAATTGGACAAGCTAATGAATAACTCTAGAGCTGTCCACTGCGGTAACGATTATTTAATTTCCAGAGCGAAAAGTGCTAATTCCAAGTCTGTAAGATTTTTACCCACCGTCGTAAATTTAGATCAATACAAAAACTTATCATTTTTAAACAATAAATATAATTCAACTAAATTAAAAATTGTTTGGATTGGCACACCTGAAACTCAAAAGTATTTGAGCATAGTTAAACCTTTGCTCAATGAGCTTAGTGAAAGTTATGATTTTAAACTCATCTTAGTTGGCGTTAATAAATTTGAAGATACAAAATTTGAGATTGAATTTTTTGAGTGGAGCAAGGATACTGAAAATAAGATTTTATCAGAATGTGATATTGGCATAATGCCCTTATATGATAGCGCCTGGGAGAGAGGCAAGTGTGGTTATAAATTAATACAGTACATGGCTTCCGGTTTGGCAGTTATAGGATCAAATATTGGTGTAAATAATGAGATAATAGATCATGGTATTAATGGATATTTGGCAGATGATTTAGACGATTGGAGGAGGTTTTTTATTAGTTTAATAAATAATAGTGCTGGAAGAAAAGAGATGGGAAAAAAAGGGCGAACAAAAGTCGAACAGAATTATAATATAGATAAATGGTCTTCAAGCCTTTCAAGAATGCTTAAAGATGTATAATTAGTTTTCAGTCAATAAAAATGCTACAAGTAGAATCTAAAATAATTCATAATACAAAAATGTTATGGTCTATTGTCAAACCTACAAATACTATTTCTAATAAATAAACACAGTATGATAAAAAAACTAATTCCGTGGTACATTAAAGTAGCTCTAAAAATAATCATTGCAAGATTACCTTTTAATATTCATATATTTTGGCGAAACATTGGCATTTTTAGACATGGAAATATGGATGACGCCTCATATGTCTTTTCTAACTTTATTACTTTATTTAATTTTGCATCTATTGATACAAAAAACTGTAATGGTTTAAATTTCCTTGAAGTTGGTGCAGGTGACAGCATTGGCTCTGGAGTAGTCGCAAGTAATTTTGGTATGAGTTCATTCATTATTGATGTTGATTCATTTGCAACAAAAGACACAGCATTTTACAAAAAAATAATAACTGAGCTTGATAGTTCAAACTTTAATAATCCTATGGAAAGTTTTACTTCCTATGAAGAAATGTGTGAGAAGCTCGATATCACATACCTTACGGAGGGTACATCAAGTTTTAAAAAAATTGATGATAATTCCATAGATATTATTATTTCTCAAGCATGTCTAGAACATGTAAGAAAAAAAGAATTTGAGTTATTTATGAATGAAAATTTTAGGGTATGCAAAAAAGGTGCAATTAGTGTTCATTCAATCGATTTTAAAGATCATCTTGAATATAGCCTAAATAATCTAAGATTTTCTGAAAAAATTTGGGAAAGCGAATTTATGTCTAGCTCTGGGTTCTATACAAATAGATTGAGGTATTGTGATATGAAAGAGTTATTTCTAAAGTCCGGATTTGAGATTATTAAAGAAGACTTAAGTACATGGAAAGAATTGCCCATGAAAAAAACTAAGTGCAATCTAGACTTTATCAATTATGATGAATCTGATCTTTTAGTTAAAGAAGCTATGGTTGTTTTGAAAAAAAATTGATTTTATTTATTCACTTATGAACACTAAAGCAATTAAAGTTGTTTTTTGTGCTAATAGCTCTTGGTATTTGTACAATTTCAGAAGAACAACTATTAAATCTTTTGTTTCAGCGGGATATGACGTTCATTGCATAGCGCCTAAAGATAATTATTCTGAAAAAATAGAAAATATGGGAGTTTGTTTTTCAAGCTTTGCATTTAATCCAAATAGTCTAAATCCCATTAAAGAACTAATAACTCTTTTAAATTTGGTTAAGATCTATCTTCAAATTAGACAAGACTACACATTTAACTTTACTCCCAAAATGAATATTTATAGTTCTCTTGCTGCGCAATTAGTTAATTCAAGCATTATAAATAATATATCAGGACTAGGTTCAGCATTTTTAAAAAAATCAGTATTTTCTTTTTTTATAATGATTCTCTATAGAATTTCAAACCTTAGAGCTAAAAAAATTTTTTTTCAGAACAAAAGAGATATGAATATTTTTTTAGAAAAGAAAATTATTCATGAATCTAAGTGTGAACTTATAAATGGGTCTGGAGTAAATCTTGATGAATTTTACTTTTCGAAAATGACTAATGTTAATACTATTAGGTTTATTTTGATGTCTAGACTTATCAAAGAAAAAGGGGTGTATCTTTTTGCAAATGCAGCAAGAGAACTTCAAAAGGAATTTCCAAAAAAGCTTGAATTTGTTATTGCTGGGTTCATCGACAAACAAAAAAAAGATGCAGTTACTATGGATCAGGTTAATGAGTGGCAGGAAGAGGGAATATTAAGTTACTTAGGACCACTCGAGGATGTTAAAGACGAACTTTCTAAATCACATTGCGCAGTATTGCCAACTTTTTATCCAGAGGGACTACCAAAGTTTTTATTAGAATCAGCTGCAATGGGTAAAATCATTGTTGCTTCTAATTCTCCAGGATGTTCTGAAGTTGTTGATGATAATATTAATGGTTACCTATGCGAACCACAATCATTGAGTGGTCTCATAAAATGCTTAAAAAAAGTTATCAAACTTTCAGATAAAGAAAGAAATGAAATGTCTATGAAAAGCAGATTAAAAGCAGAGAAAATGTTTAGCGATAAGATTATCATAGAAAAGTATTTAAATTGTATTCAGAATTATTAAACTCTATGATATTTACATGAAAATTGTTGTTGTAAGTGGGGGGTTCGATCCAGTACATTCGGGGCATATTTCCTATTTTAATGAAGCAAAAAAAATAGGTGATAAATTAATTGTTGCCCTTAATAGTGATGAATGGCTGTCTATAAAGAAAGGAAATTTTTTTATGCCATTTAATGAAAGGAAAACTATCTTAGAAAATCTTGCATCAGTAGATGAGGTAATAGGATTTGAAGATGACTTTATGGGAAGTTGCTCAGATGCATTAGAAAAAATAAAAAAGAATCACCCATTTGATGAAATTATTTTTTGTAATGGCGGTGATAGAAATAAGGGTAACATCCCAGAAATGTCTGTTGATGGAGTAAAGTTTGAATTTGGCATCGGTGGAACTAATAAAATTAATTCATCTAGTTTAATTCTTAAAGATTTTCAATTTGAATCTGAGGAAAGGGTGTGGGGTAAGTTTTATAATATTTTTTCTGATACCAACGTTAAGGTAAAGGAGCTTATATTATTTCCAGGCAAAGGGATTAGTTATCAGAGGCATTTTCATAGAGGAGAAATCTGGTTTGTTAGTTCTGGGGAATGCCTTATAAAATATAGCAAAAAAGACCCTGAGAAAACTAAAGAGCTTTTATTGTCAAAGCATGAAATTTTTCATGTTAAAAAGGAAACATGGCATCAGGCAATAAACGTATCTAATGATGAATGTCATATAATTGAAATCCAATATGGCTCTGAAAGAAACGAAGAAGATATTGAGCGCCATTCTTATTATTTTAAAAATGAAAATAAACAAAGATGATAGATTTTATTAATTTAGACGACTCGAAGCCTTACAAAACTTTTTTTAATTACTATAAGAAAGCAATGGAAGGAAATCAGAAGAGTGTTGAGGCAATTGTAATTAGCTCTTTTGATAAGGGTTTAGATGAAGTTAGCTCAAGATTTGTAAATCTTAAATTTATAAAAGATAAAGAATGGATTTTTTTTAGCAATTATTTATCATTAAAGGCAAGAAGCTTTGATTCTCATAATCAAATTTCAGCTTTGTTTTATTGGAATTCAATCGATGTGCAAATAAGAATCAAAGCAAATATAAAAAAAACCTCTTCTAAATTTAACAATGAATATTTTAAAAATAGAGCTACTAATAAAAACGCACTTGCAATAAGCTCAGAGCAATCCAAATCAATTAAATCATATGATGAGGTTATAAATAACTACAATAAAACTCTTAAGTTAAGTAAATTGGATAAGTGTCCTGACTATTGGGGTGGCTATTCCTTCAAGCCATTTTACTTTGAGTTCTGGGAAGGTCATGAATCAAGACTAAATAAAAGGAAGATATTTGAAATATTAGACAATCAATGGAGTGAATCTTTTTTACAACCCTAATAAAATATTTGCGAATTAAGCTAATTAGTATAAAATCTCCAACAATTATGGCAAACATTAATTTATTACTAGATTTATCCAGTCCTTCAAAATTATAGTGGCATTAAATAATTTCAAATCATCTATATAGGTAGTACTCTCATAGCATCTCAGAAAAAAAACATAACTCCCATAAATGAAAAAATTAAAGCTAGTGAGGTAATGCTCATAGGTGCAAATGGTGAAAAACAAGGGTTGGTAGATCTTTCAGTTGCAATGGAATCTGCAAGACGGTCTTCTTTAGACTTAGTTCAGGTATCCCCATCAGATGCCCAGCCTATTGTTTGTAAACTTCTTGATTATGGAAAGCATGTTTTTGATAAAAAGAAAAGCTTATCTTCCTCAAAGGTTAAGGTTAAAAGAAATACAACAAAGGAAATTAAATTTAGACCATCTACAGATATAGGTGACTATAATATTAAATTAAAAAAGATTAAAAGCTTTATTCTTGACGGAGATAAGACTAAAATAAGCGTCCGATTTAGAGGTAGAGAAATATTAAATAGTGACATGGGTCTTAATCTGCTTAACAGATTAAGAGAAGAGTTATCAGAAATGGCTCAAGTTGACCAAGAGCCATCTCTTGAAGGAAGGCAGTTGCTTATGGTTCTCTCCCCTCTAAAGAAGAAATAAATTATTAGGGTTAATATGGGATATAAATTAAAAACACATTCAGGAGCTGCAAAGCGCTTTAAAAAGACTGGCTCATCTGTAAAAAGTAAAAGTGCTAATAGGAATCATATTCTAACTAAACAGTCTACAAAAAGAAAAAGACACAATCGAGGACTTAACAAGCTAACTGGTGTTGTGCTTAAGATGGCCTCTAAACTTATAAGAAGATAAATTATGCCAAGAACTACAAAATCAGTAACAGCTAAAGCAAAACATAAGAAAGTATTAAGTGCTACCAAGGGACACTACGGTGCTAGGAGTAGGTTATTTAGAACCGCAAAGCAGTCAAATATTAAATCTTTGCAATATGCATTTAGAGATAGAAAGATTAAGAAAAGAAATTTTAGGGCACTATGGATAGCTAGAATAAATGCAGCTACGAGAGAATTTGGTATTTCATACTCAGTATTTATCAATAAACTGTCATCAAAAAACATTGTTCTAGACAGAAAAATACTATCAGACATAGCTATAAACGATCCCTCAACTTTTGAGATAATTTTAAAGAAATCTGTAGGCTAGATCCTTGTAATGTCTGAAAAAAAAGGTATTTCATTCGAAATAGCGAAAAATGTTGGGTCATTTCATCCAATTACAAATATGAAAGACTCAATTCTAAGCATACTTGAAGAGTATGGTTTTAAAACAATCGATGGTCCTGAAATAGAAACTGAAGAATATAATTTCGATATGTTAAATATCAAAAAATCACATCCTGCCAGACAGATGCATGACACATTTTACGTCGAAAATAAAACTCATGTTTTAAGAACCCATACTTCGCCTGTTCAAATCAGAGCTATGCTTAAGAATAAGCCACCAATTGCATTTACTTCTGGTGGTAAGGTTTATAGAAAAGATGACGACTCAACTCATTTACCAATGTTTCATCAAGTTGAGGGAATATACATCGATAGGGATGTTAATTTTGCGCAACTAAAAGATTTAATTTATAAAATTGTTCATTCATTATTTGGTAAAAATGTTGAGTTAAGATTCCGTCCTTCTTATTTTCCTTTTACAGAGCCATCTGCAGAAGTAGATATACTTTCAAATGATGGTAAGTGGCTAGAAGTCTTAGGTTGTGGAATAGTTAATCCTACTGTTTTAGAAAACTGTAATATTAATTCTAATGAATTTAGTGGGCTTGCTTTTGGACTAGGAATTGAAAGAATTTCCATGCTAAAACATGGAGTAAAAGATATTAGAGAATTTTATAAATCTAATTTAGATTTTTTAAACCAATTTAAATGAAAGTAGCATATCGTCATCTTTTAAATTATCTCATAGATAAACCATCTCCAGCTCAGTTATCTAAAAAGTTATTCCAGTTGGGCCATGAGCATGAAATAAATGATTTAATATTTGATATAGAGTTTACTCCTAACAGGGGAGATTGTCTTTCTTTAATAGGTCTGGCTAGAGACCTGAATGTATTTTATGAAACCAATCTAAACCCAAATATTTATAAAGATGACATACCAAATCTAGAATTCAATTTTATAAATAAAGCAAAAGATCACTGTAATAGAATTTCTTTTTTAAAGATAGAGATTAGTGGTGGAACAAACCCTTATCAGGATTATCTTGAAAATTATTTTTCTGATCTTAATCTAAAAAAGAATAATTTCTTTACTGATATTTCTAACTACCTTGCCTATGAAATTGGTCAACCTACTCACTGCTATGATTCTGACCTAATTGGTAATGAATTGACTCTTGAAAACAAGGTAAATAACTCCAAATTTCAAACTTTATTGGGAAAAAATATTGCCCTAAAGGGTGAAGATCTTGTTTTTTCAAGTAATAAGAAGGTTGTAAATTTAGCAGGTATTGTTGGTGGTGAGAGTACTTCATGCTCAATCAATACTAATAGTTGTCTAGTAGAGTGCGCATATTTTAAACCTGAATCAATAGTTGGAAAGTCTATTAAATATGATATTCATTCAGATGCATCTCATAAGTTCGAAAGAGGTGTAGATCCTTTATGTCATGAAAAAGTTTTAAGGAGATTTATACAGATAGTAAAAGATCATGCAATGATTGAAAGCATTGAATTATATAAAAACGAACCTCATGATTATATTAATACTGAGCTTGAGGTTGATACTGAAAAAGTAGGTAAAATTATTGGAATAGATCTGCCCAAAGATAAATATTTTAATATACTGCGAGATCTTGGGTTTATTATTAACAAAAGCATACAAGTTCCCTCTTTTAGAAATGATATATTTCATCAAAATGATTTAGCTGAGGAGGTTGCTAGAGTTATTGGTTATGACAGTATACCAAAAAAAACTATAAGCATATCGACAAAATCAGTTAAAGCTTTTACAAGTGCTGAAGATAAATTAAAACTATTTTTAGTAGAAAATGGTTTTTATGAAGTAATTAACTCACCATTTTCAAAAGAAAAAATTCCTAATTCAATTTTAATAGATAACCCATTAGACTCAAATAGAAAATTTATCAGATCATCAATTACAGAATCATTAGTTAATAATTTAATTTTTAATGAAAAAAGACAAAAAGATTCAATTAAATTTTTTGAGATCTCTGATATTTATATAAAAAAGAATGACCAGATTCTAAAAGTTAATAATATTTCGTTACTCGTATCTGGAAGAGAGGGTCACAACCACATTGAATTTTCAAAAAAACTAGATAAAAAATATCTTAAAAATTTATTTAAGCCTTTTGATATAAATATTGACGACAAAATTATAGAAGTAAAAAGAGATAAACTTAATACAAAAATCAAAACTCCTATTTATGCATTAGAAATAGATATTGAAGTCTTATCAAGTGAATTTAAGGAATTAAGTTATAAAAGAAATCTACCACAAAGCTTTATAAGTTATATTCCTGTATCTGAGTACCCTTCAAGTTATAGAGACTTATCATTTTCGTTAAGAGATGTGAACATGATTCCTATTGTGATTAATAAAATTTCAAATTTAAGCTTCAAATATTTAAGAAATGCATACATGTTTGATTTATATGAGAATAAGAAGGATGAGATTACAAAGATAGGTTACAGGTTTGTTTTTCAATCAAATGAAAGAACTCTAAAGGATATTGAGATAGATGAGGTTATTGAAAATATTAAAAATACAGTTCTTTCTTCAGACTCCATCTTTCTTCAGGAATTCTAGAATACATTAAACTTTGATAGTATTTATATAAACATAATATTATCAATTCATTTATTTAGTTTATAATCTTCATAACTTAATTATGTTTATAAAATGCACAAGATACTAAGACTCACCATATTGTTTGCTTTTCTTTTTCCGCACATGCTTGCATCACAGTCAGCTGGTTCAGATCTTGACGTTGCATTTTTAGATAGTCTACCACCCGAGGTTAGAGAAGATTTATTATCTGAGACTGAATCTAAAAAAAATCTTGAAGAGCCCATATACAGAAAACCGTCTACATATATTGAAAAACCCTCCACAAAGAAAAAAAATTTTTATCGAAGTCGTAACAGTTTCAATGATGAATATATGGAAGATGAAGATAGTACTATTTTAAAACGTTTTGGAGAAAGCATTTTTTCTAAAATGCAGACCACACTTATGCCAATAAATGAACCAAATTTTGATGATTCATATGTATTGGATTATGGAGATGTTCTCGAAATTCAAATAGTTGGCAATAATGGTAATTCATATATTGCTCCTGTAAAAAGAGATGGTTCGGTAAATATAGATGACATAGGTAAAATTTATGTATCAGGGCTCTCCCTGGGATCTGCAATGGCCTTGATCAAGAGTAACCTTAAAAAATCTACTATAGGGATCGACGTATTTGTTACTCTAGTGAGTATTAGAGATATTCAAATTATAGTTTCAGGCAACGCATTTAATCCAGGTCCATATACCTTGAATGGTAATTCAAATATATTTCATGCTCTAATAGTCTCTGGGGGACCATCAGAAATTGGTTCATATAGAAGCATTGACTTAATAAGAGATAATCAAACGATCGAATCTGTTGATCTGTATCAAACTTTCATAATGGGTAAGTCTGCTTTGAATACAAGGCTTAGATCAGGAGATGTGATTTTTATAAGACCAGTATCCAATCTTGTTACAATATCAGGAGCTGTACGAAGGCCAGCGGTATATGAGATTAAAAATAATGAAGATCTTCGTGCAGGCATTTCTTTTGCAAATGAGGTTACAAACAAAGCTGATTTATCTAATATTAATTTATTAAGGTTAAAAAATGGAGATATAGAAACCTTAGAGTTTTCTTCATTGTCAGATTTAAACAATCTTCCTCCGTATGATAGCGATTTACTAGTAATTAAAAAATATGATTATCGAACTGTTAACATTCAAGGGGCCGTAGATTTTCCAGGACCATATGTCTTAAATGAAGGTGATGGAATTTTAGAATTAGTGAAACGAGCAGGTGGCTATACAAAAAATGCTTACCCTTTTGGGGGTATTCTTGAAAATGAGTCTACAAAAAAAGTCAATGAGATGATTGTTGAGAAATCATATAAGGACTTCATTAATACTTTATCTAACTCTTTGATTGGAAGCACAATGGAAGGGGATATTTCTAGCTTGGCAAATTTAATGCTTGAACTTAAAAATGCACCTGTATCTGGAAGAGTAAACGCCGAGTTTGATTTAAAAACTTTGACCGAAGAACCTGAAAAAAATATCCAGCTGCAAGATGATGATGAGATTTTTATTCCAGAAAAATTAAATAATGTTTATGTTTTTGGTGAAGTTTCATCTTTTGGAACTGCTCTATTCGATAGTAATAAAGGGATAATTGACTATATTGACATGAAAGGAGGTTTCAGTAATTTTGCTAATCGTGATCAGATATACATCCTGCATCCAAATGGCAACTCTGTAAAAGCTAAATTGAAAAAAAGTGTCTTTATGAGGCAACCTATAGATTATGAGATATACCCTGGTTCAATTATTATAGTACCTCGTAAGACTGAAAATCCTCTGCTCACAAGTAAAATAAATGCTGCTTATGCAGAGATCCTTGGGAATTTAACAGTATCTTTAACTTCTTTATCATTGTTAAGTAATCAAGATTAAAGATAACAAGTATTTAAGTTTGCTAAGAAATTTTTAATTATAGTAAAGTTTTTTCTCGATATTATGCTTTTTATTAAACCAAAAATACTTTATAAAATTAAAAATTCAAGATTATTCTCTCTTTTATTTCTGCTATGTTCATCAATAATATGTGCAGATAGTTTTCAATATAATACTTACAATAATCATGGTGTAGTTGGCTTGGTAAACATGCCTTCTGCAAGATTTTATGACGCTGGATCATTTGGCTTCACCTTTTACGACGGCACGCCTGATCAAAAAATGACAATGACTGCATCACCTTTTGATTGGATGGAGGCATCATTTTTTTATACTAATATTCAAGGAAAGCCATATCCTGGTTTCGAATACCAAGATTATAAAGACAAGGGTTTTAATGTTAAGTTTAGGGTTAAAGAGGAGGGGGTATTCCCGGCTATTGCTGTTGGATTCAATGATTTTGCTGGTACCGGGTTTTATAGTTCAGAATACATAGTTGCAAGCTATGGTGTTGGCAAAATAGATACTCACTTTGGTTTGGGGTGGGGCGTATTAAATGATTCAAATTTCAGCTTTAAAAATCCCTTTACTTTTATAAATGATTCATTTGCCTCTAGAACAAATGTAACTAAAGGGCGAGGAGGTCAGATTCAGCTTGAAAGATACTTTTCTAACGAAAAAGTATCACCTTTTTTTGGGATATCTTATGCACTATCCCAAAATACTCTTCTAAAAGCTGAACATGACACTACAAAAGTATCTGATAGGTTAAGCTATGATCTTCCTGAGTATAGGTATAGCTTTGGACTAGAACATACTTTTAAAAATAAATTTACAATTGGCCTATCAGCACAAAGAGGAAATTTTTACTCATTAAAATTTATTTATAGATCTGATGATACGCCTTCAAAGAAAAGTAATTATAAATATAAAAAAACAAAGAATGATGAAACCCTTGACCAATATGAAAATTTCATCAAAAATTTAGAATCCAATGGTGTCGGTGTTAATAAAATCGTAGAGAAAGGTAATAGTATTGGGGTTGAGTTCTCTCAATTTACACACCCCTCACTAGACATCATCGAAGAAATTATCATGCAAGCAAAGAAAGATAGCGGAGTTGAAAAAGACATTAAAGCTGATTTTAGAATTGCAAATCTTAAAGCCTATAACGATATAGAAGATGATTATTTAAGAAATGCAAAATTAATTTATGAAAGAGAAGATGTAAGGAACTTTAATTCATCTACAAAACTCAGGATAAGGCCATTTCTTGTTGGTAGA
>Ga0233432_10001165_pt1 | contig 25476 bp, 21 predicted proteins | sample SI_122_August201_6_FD_179870 | JGI IMG/M metagenome (GOLD analysis project Ga0233432, IMG submission 179870) | Seawater microbial communities from Saanich Inlet, British Columbia, Canada - SI_122_August2016_10_MG | ecosystem: Environmental > Aquatic > Marine > Inlet | place: Canada: British... | reverse complement strand
TTTCTGATTTAAATTTAGAAAATGCAAATATTGAAGCAGAACAATGGGCTGATCAAAAGGAAGAGGAATTAATAAAAATGAAAGAAAATGAGAACTATAGAAGAGAATTTATTGGAAATGTTTCTCATGAGTTAAAAACACCAATTTTTAATATTCAAGGATATATTCAAACTTTGATTGACGGAGGATTACAAGACGAAAATGTAAATTTAAAATACCTTAAAAGAGCAAATCTAAGTGTGGATAGGATGATTAACATTGTAGATGATTTAGAAGTAATTTCTCAACTTGAAACAAATGAAAATGTTCTAGATCTAGATAATTTTAATATTGTTGATACAATAAACGAAGCTTTTGATCAACTAGAAATGAAAGCTAATAACATGAACATTTCATTAAAACTAACTAATGAATCAAATTCTGATATGGTTCATGCTGATAGAAATAAAATTCAACAAGTTTTTATGAATTTAATAAGCAATTCCATTAAATATGGTAAAGACAATGGAGTTACCAATGTTAGCCTTTTTGATATGACTGATAAGATGCTTATTGAGGTCGCAGACGATGGTATTGGTATTGGTGAAGAGGCACTAAATAGATTATTTGAAAGATTCTATAGAGTTGATAAAAATCGGTCTAGAGAAATTGGTGGCACAGGACTTGGCCTTGCAATTGTCAAACATATTATCGAAGCTCATCAGCAAACAATTAATGTTAGAAGCACTGTGGATGTCGGATCAACATTCACCTTTATTCTTGAAAAAGGAAAAAATTAAGCTAAATCTTTTATATTTTTTATCTGCTCTTTATTTAACCTTCCATTCAACCAAGTTGAAGAAATAGTTGCATTGTATTTCTTATAAAAATTAAGAGCTGGAGTATTCCAATCTAAAACCTGCCAGTGTAAACCATCCATATTTTCTTTTTTAGAAATCCTGATAGTTTCTTTAAATAACATACTACCTATTCCCTTTCTTCTAAATTCTTCTTTAACAACAAAATCTTCAAGAAAAAGGACTTTACCTTTCCAAGTTGAGTATCTTATGAAATAAAAACAAACACCAATAATTTGATAGTCAAGTTCTGCCACTAATAAATAATAATAAGGATTGCCCTCAAATCCATCTTTTTCTAATTGACCCAAAGTAACGTCAACTTGATCTAGGGCGTTTTCATAGTCTGCTAATTCTTTTATGAGGGCTAGTACAGAAGGAAGATCTGACTTAATTCCTTTTCTAATTTTAATATCCATTTATTTAATTACCCTAACAGTGCCTTTATAACTATATGATTGATCATTATAATCCTTCAAATTTATGATATAAGTATATAAACCTTGAGGAACATTTTTAGCAGTCCAGGGAGTATTTTCTTCACTAAAAATTAAGTCTCCCCATCTGTTAATAATAATTATTTCGTAAGAGAAAATCCCAATTCCTACTGGAGAAAAATTATCATTTATACGATCAGAATCTGGACTAAAAGAATTTGGTAGGTAGACAGAGTAAGTCGGATATACAGTAACATAATTGGAGGCTAAATCTACACAGTTATTTGCAGCATATACAGATAACTCTACAAGATATTGACCAAATTCTGAATATGAGTAATCGAATGTATTTTCTTCAGAAATATAAAAACCATCTCCAAGACTCCATGAATTATTCACAAAATTAGAAGACAAATTAGTGAATGAAATTAAACTATCAGTTTTTCCAACTTCAGGATTAATTAGCATAGCAGCATTAGGGGATTCTAAAACATTAATATCTTTATAAACAGTGTTGCTACAGCCTGTTGTAGAATCTGTATAAAAATAACATAAGCTGTGCGTGCCTAATGATAATAAATTAGGGAATATAGTATCTGTTATTAGATTATCCAATGTTAGAATCCCTCCTATTGGTTCAGCTTGAGAGAACACAAATGGATCAATATTATCACAAATATTTTCTAAAGAAATATTTAAAGATGGTAATTCGTTAACTAAAATATATGCAGAATCATAAGGGTTTGTTGTACAAGTATTATCAGAAACTGATAAAAGCACAAGATCTTGACTATTATTTACATTAAGCTTAATAGCATCCCCGCTATTGTACAGTAAACCTAAGGAATCAACATTAAAGGAATAATTATTAATGAGTATACTGTAGTCATTTGTTGTAGGATACTCTATTAATAAAGAGATAGTAGTAGAATCATTTTCACAAATTGGAGAAACAGCTGAAATAGAAAATTCTGATACAAAAAGATTTAACTTTATTATACTATCACATCCTGTAAAATTTAGCAAGGTATCGTAATATACACCAGTTTGATTTAAATCTATACCATTCCAACTATATGACGAACATGTGTTTATTGATAGTTCATTATAAGTATTAGTATTAATAGTTAAATTTAAATAAACATTAGAATCACATCCATTAATATTTACTCCTTGCCAGTAATAAATTCCTGTTGAATCATAATTAATACCATTCCATAAATAATTGTCGCAGGTATTTACAAATATGTCTACTGAAGAAGAATCATAAATATTAAGGTTTAATGTTGCCGTAGAGTCACATCCACTAGAATTAACTCCACTCCAAACATAGTTTCCAGAACTATTATATGTAATACCGTTCCATAAATAGCTGTAACAAGATGAAATATTTGAAACAGATATTAATTCTGGAGGATTAACTAATTCTATTGAGTCATTATAGATACAACCGTTAGGGTTAGTAATTGTAATTACATAAATTCCTGAACTAAGTTGAAAGATATCTTGAGTATTATTTGAAAATCCATTTGTACCTGTCCAATTATATACCAAAGAAGAAGTGTTACCACTAACATTTAAATCTATAAAACCATCATTTCCATCTTTACAAGTAATTTCATTAATATTATAAGACGCGTTATAAGGGTTAGCATCTAATATTTCTAATGTATCATAAAAAATACAAAGATTATTATTAATTGTATCTGCAATTTGAACAGCATAGATACCAGGTACAAGACTATCAATATCTTCATCACCTGAAAATAAATACCATTGACCAAAAAGAATTGGTGGTGTTCTTGCATACCAAACCACATTAGCAAAACTAGAAAATCCAGTTGTAGTCATATTAATAGCGCCATCATTAAAACCGCTACAACTGATACTATCAACATTAAATGAAACAGATACAGGATTTGGACTAGAAATAATAAAACTATCTTGCAAATAACATCCACTAATATCTGTAATTGTTAAGTTATACAAGCCTGATCTGATGCCATTAATATCTTCATTAGGATTTGTATAACCATTTGGACCTATCCAATTATATTGCGGAATACTATCGGTACCATTAACTGTTAATTGTATTGATCCATCACCATAACCATAACAACTTTCATCATTTACTGTAGCATTTACAATAAATGTGGAGCTAGATGAGAGAGTTATGGTGTATGTATATGAAAACACATTATTTATAGGACAGGCATCATCTTGAACTGTAATATTAAAAGAAAAAGGATTATTTACTACATCACTAGATTGTGGAATCCAAAAAAATGTACCCGTAGGATTGTTAGAGAAGTTATTCACAATATCAAAAGTTGCAGCAGGAGCTGAAGCTAAACCAGACCATGACATAATTTTATTATTTGAAGAGCCTATTGAAGCATCAATTGTAAAAGAAATGGTATCGCCAAAATCAGCACAAAGGTTTAATGAATCATCAAGAGAAGTAGAATTGGTAACATTTGCAGGAAAACCGTTAAATCCGCTTAAAACTGGAGGGACTGTTGTACATGGTAAAATTATAATCTGAATATCACGTATCACACTACCAACAAAAACACCATTTCTGTATTCTGATATTTTCATTGCTACAATTCCAATATCTGTTGTATTTGCTGTCATACATAAATTTCCTGAACTTGGATCAAAAGTAGTAGTTCCAGAAATTGGGTTTGCTACTGAGTATCCAGGAAGAAATTGAACATTTGAAACATTACCTGTTCCAAAATCATAACCTAGCGGAGTGACTAAAGAATAAACTAGAGAGTCACCATCAATATCAAAGGCACCATTATTGTAACAAAAAGGCTCATTAACACATATGTATGGTGCTGGATATTCCGTAAATGTTGGAGAATTGTTACAAAAATTTAAATTGTTCAATTCAGCCTGAACACAAAGCTGTTCGTTTCCAGGCTGCAAAATAGTTGTAATAGCATTATTTCTATTTTGAATACATACAGTAAAAGTCCAATCATCACAATGATCAAGAGTAATTAGTTTTTCATATTTATATTCTTCAATTTCAACTAAGCTAGATGTTCCGGAACAAGGAGTTCCAGATTGAGTACAAGTTGGAGTAATGTATGTTGGTCCAGCACTTAAAAGCATCGTTTGAGAACCACTTCCACATGAAGATGTAAAATCAATATCCATACTTCCTGGTGCAGCTGTATTATTACAATCTCTATAAAATGAAACTGTTATCTTATAAAAATCTGAAGTAGAATTTCTTGCGATACATTCAAATGAAATATCCATACCTGCAGCATGAGTAGCAAACAATGATGGTATACTAACAAAGTAAATAAATACACAGAAAAAGAATTTTAATAATATATTTTTCATAACGTTTCTTATACAAATATATAACTTTACTAATAATTAATTATACAAAATGAATTTATAACTTATATGTTCAAAAACTAAATACAAATATACTACACTTATCAAAGTTTAATTTTCTGATTCAATCAAAATGGTCATATTAGTATATGAAATGGTGAAATTCCGTTTAAAAGATAAAGGATATATTTAAAAGGGGGATATTTTTTATTTTTGAAATATGAAAAAAATAATATGTCTTTGGTCATGTCCGAGAAATATTTCTACTGCATTAATGTATTCATTTGGTAATAGAAAAGATACAGAAATTTATGATGAAGCTCTATATGGATATTATTTACATAAAACAAGATTAAAACATCCCGGTTATAATGATGTTATTAATAATATGGAAATTAATAGTAAAAAAGTTATAAATCAAATTATTCTTAGACCTAAAAAAAACATTAATTTTCATAAACTAATGACCCATTTTTTAATTGATCTTGATCTTAATTTTTTAAAAAAAGTAAATAATGTAATATTTATTAGAAATCCCAAGGAAATAATTAATTCTTACAACATGGTAATTCCAAATCCAACCATAGTAGACATTGGAGTAAAAAAACAGTATGAATTATATAACCATCTCATTGAAACAAATAACACCCCTATAGTTCTTGACTCTAGTATATTGTTAAAAAATCCAGAAGAGACATTGAAAATATTATGTGACAAATTAGACATCTCATATTCAAATAAAATGTTAAAATGGTCAAAAGGCCCTAAAAAAGCAGATGGAATTTGGGCAAAGTACTGGTACAAAAATGTTCATAGAAGTAATGGATTCAATAATTATAAAATAAAAGAAATCAAGCTAAGCCCTAAAAACGAAAAGCTTGCAAAAGATTGTGAAAAATATTATAACTTCTTATTTTCTAAATCAATAACGATTTAGTTAAATGGATTAGTTGCCCAAACATTCAGCTCATTTATAAAACCTCTATCATCCATTTCAATGGCAGAAACAATAGTGTGAGATATTTCTTTTGGAGTAAGTTTATTATGTACTTCTGCCCTCTCAATTCTTGAAGTATTTCCAAATGCTGTAGTAACCTCGCTTGGATTTACTTGACAAACTCTTATATTAAAGGGTCTTAATTCTGCTTGCCAACACTGTGACAGACATCTCACAGCAAATTTAGAAGCTGAATATATACTACCTGTTTGATATCCTTTTAAACTGGCTGTTGAGCCTATATTTATTATCGTACCACTTTTATTTTCTTTCATAAGAGGCACAATTTCTTTTGTAAAAAGAGATAATCCAAAAACATTGACATTAAAGACTTTTTGAAAATCGTCTATGTTTAACTCTTCTATTGAACTTCTAACTCCAATTCCAGCATTATTTATTAAAACATCAACTCTATTTTCAAGAATAGACAAACACTCTTTAGCATATTTTGGGATATTATCAAAATCAGCAATATCAAATTCAATTGTTTCAGCATTGCAATATAACTTTGCTTTAAGTAGTCTTTCTTCAGATCTTCCAGTAATTAAAACATTAGCACCTTTTTCAACTAATGCTTTAGCTGTTTCTTTTCCAATTCCTAAACTACCGCCAGTTATTATAATATTCTTTCCTTGTATTTGCATAATAATTAATTTTTTATTCTTTAAAATTCAGTTGTAAAGATAGTAAATTGGTTAAAAAGACTAAGCTTTATTAATTTTAGCATAGCAATATGCTAAATCAAAAAACTATTGTAGAATTAACTTCTTATTGATAACACCATTAGATGTAATAATTTCTAAATAATATACACCTTTGGATTTATTACGAAGATTAATATTTTTTGAAAATTCACCTGTATAATTATTTAAAAACTCTGAATAAATCTCCTCTCCTATTATACTAATAATTCTTAAGATAATATGTTGATTTATTGTGCTTTTAAATTTTAAATAAAAAATATCATTTGATGGGTTTGGGTATATATTTAATTTGTCAATTTGAAATTCCCTTACATTAGAAGAAACCCAATTAACATTATAATAAATTGTATCAGAAACACACCCATTGTTATCTGTGACAATAACCCAATAACTATCATTATTTATTGGTGTTATTATTGGTGTTGTTTCACCAGTATTCCACTGATATATGAAAGGAGAAGTTCCTGAAATTATATTTACACTAAGATCAGAGTTGTTTGGATTAAGTGGAGCAATAATTTCAGCAATAGTATTATTTATTGATAAATCCAAAAAGGCTAGACTATCACAGCCTAAGGAATTAGTAAAAGCAAAGCTAAAAACACCACTAGTATCTAAAATTAATCCGTTCCAAACATATGATTCACAGGCATTAACAGAAGTTGTTATTGTATCTGAGTGGTTAATAGTTAAATCTATTGTAACTAAACTGTCACACCCATGAATACTATATAATAAGGAATCATAAACACCACTAATAGAGTATGTTGTACCTAGCCATATATAATTATCACAAATGAAAATATTTTCGTTAATAGAATATGAATCCTCTATTTTTAAATCCAAATACACTAAACTATCACACCCATTAACATTTATAAAATTATAACTGTAAAAGCCAGTTGAATCATATGTACTTCCATTCCAGAAATAATTATTACATGCAGAAACTAAAATTGTATCAATATCTGAATCAATAATAGTTAAATTTAAAGTATGAATACTATCACATCCAGAAGTATCAGTATATGTATTAATATATGTGCCACTTAAAGAATATGTTACACTATCCCATGTATAATTATCACATGAAGTTACAGTTGATAAACCTCCATTATATGCAGATGGAATAAAAACTGAATCAACTACAACACATCCATTAGCATGAGTTATTGCAACTGAATTCCATCCTTCATTTAAAGATAAACTTGTTTTGGAAGTATCACCATTATCCCATAAAAAAGTACATAAGGTAAACATACAAGGACAACCTGATGAAACTACAGTCGCAGTACCATTACTATCTCCGAAGCAAGTTGGAGAAGATATTTCGCCAAAAATTAGAGCAAAAGGATCAGGTAAATTAATTGTAACTAACTCATAACAACCAGAAGAGTCTGTAACTTGAACCCAGTATGTTCCTGAACTTAAATTATCGATAATGGAATCAGTACTGTGATTTGACCATAAATAAGTATAAGGTGGTGTACCAACAAGATTTAAACTAATACTTCCATCAGAAGAACCATTACAAGAAGGAAAAACCCTATTAAAGTTAGAAATAATAGTTCCTGGCCAACAAGGAGTTAAATTAGAATTATAAGCACCATCCATATTTGTACCCAAATAGCTGCCCCAAGCAATTCCAGAATTAGGAATTGTAGAAGTTAATTCGTGGCGATAAATATTTATTCCTTTCAATCCTACAGGGTTTAAACTGTCTTCTCGAACAGAATAAACTAAATCTAATAATCCATTACCATCTAAATCAGATATTAATGGCGTAGAAGAAATATTAACCCCAGTTCTCACTTGATCTAGCATAATAATGGTATCATTATTGAAATCAATTGATTGAACTTTATTTACAAAATATCCATTATCAAAATATGTAATAGAGAAGATTCCTTCATCTCTTCCGTCATTATTTAAATCAACAGCATTTGCAGAAGCAAAATTAATTGCACCTAAACTATCTATAAACTGAACCGACCCATCATGGCCATCAAGCATTACTTGAAAATAATCATTATATGCTGGTGCAACTCCGTTAAATAAAACTAATAATATATCAGGAGTCAAATCACCAGTAAAATTTCCAATTACCGGCTCTGCACTCGATTCAGTTCCATATTTTTGGTAACTCCATAAATTAGAAAATGTCTGTCCATCAATTTTGGTAATTAATCCATCGTATGATTGAATTATAATATCGTATGAGCCTGAAGTTGTTTGATGAATAGCAGCTGGAGCAATAAAACCTTTGTTTGAGTCTGAATCTAAAACAACAGAGCTTGAAATATCTCCAAGTAATAAATCGCTTAATAAAACAGCATAGAAACTTCCTCCATAATTTTCTCCTCCAGTACCATATAAAATCCATTGATTACCATCATTTTTAATATCAGCAACTAAGGGAGAACAATAAATCTCAGCACTATCAGGAACGACAGCTTTCTCAATTACATTACCATTTTGAGCACTTATGACCATCAAGTAACCTGGAGGTCTATTGGACTGAAAAGATGGAGCAGAATGATCTCCGCCATTAGAAATAAGTATATCTTTAAATGAATCACCATCTACATCATCAATAAATTGGGGATTATAAAAATTATATAAACCACTATCTGAAGGATTAGTTCCATAAGGGAAGAAATCCCATAACAATGAGCCGTTAGATCCATCAATAGCAAGTAATTGAGCAGAACGGCCAGAAATAATAACATCATTAATTCCATCAGAGTTCAAATCCTGAAAAATTGCACTACCAAATAACTCATCTCTAGAAGATCTTTTCCAAAGTAAGGATCCATCAACTCCATTGTATGCCATTACTCCATTATTACTAAACAAACTATCAACTCCACCACCAATTACAATATCCATCACACCATCACCATTTAAATCAGAAGATCTTGCAGAAGAGAATGTACCTATTGAATCTGTAAAAGATTGCCAATTTTGAGCATTACCAAAAATTGATACTAAGAAAAATAGGTTTAGGAGGATATGTTTCATTTAAGAAAATTTTCTTTTTGTAAAGATACGAAGATTCTAAAAATATGAAAAAAATTATAGACTGGAAATTTTAGTCATAATATAGGTTTTACCCTCCAAATGCAGCTCCAAGACCACCACTGGAAATTACCAGCATGATTAATGAAATACCGATTAAAGCAGAAATTAATCCTATTATTAAACCTGTTATCTCTTTCCAATTAACTTTTCTTGTCAAGCCAATTATTCCAAATATAATAGATAAAATTGATAATAGTAATGAACTACCTGGATCAGGAAGGATTAGTAAACTTAATATCGATGAGTAAAAAGACAAATTACCCCAAATTTTTTTTTCTTCAGTATAAGCTGGAACTTCTATGTTTTCAGAAATTAAAACTTTCTCTTTCTCATTTACAGGAAACGAAGCATAACTTAAATTACCTAATATCATTAAAACAAAAAGAAAATTTATTTTCATAAAAAGTTATATAATTTTAATTTGTTTAATTCCATTTTAATTTTAACCACCAGGGTTATAAAAACCAACAATACCAAAAAAAACTCCTAACAATAAAACTAAAGAAAGAATTCCAAGTACAACATAAGTTAATATTTTTACCCATTTAACTTGATTTTTCCATGCTCTCCACCATGATCTAAATAAAAAATATAAAGCAGGAATAAGAATTAAAAAAAATAAAACTCCTCGAAAAATATATACAGAAAGGGAGGGCTCATCATCTTTATTGTCTTCAGAAAAAAAAGAATTAATTGTATTCTCATTAATTTCTTCAATTGGAAAAGAAGCATAAATAAGACTTTGCGCTAAAAACAAAATAATTAAGAAAAGTAATGATTTTTTGATATAACAATAATACATATTAATCCTCTCTTAGGATTACTGTTTTTCTGATAGTTCTAACCACCTTAGCTCTTTACTATCAATAATCTCAACAACAGTTGCTAATCTTTTAGTAATTTGAACTACCTCGTTAATTGCAACACTAGCCTTTTGAAGATTTTCCTCCAATTTTTTCTTTTCATTTTCTAAATCAACTAACTCACTCTCTATTCTGTCAAATTCATACTTTTCATTAAATGATAGTTTCTTAACATTAGATTTAACTTTAGAATTTTCCTTTTCTAAATGTTGAATTTTTTTAAACTCTTTTTCCTCTTTAATTTGCTTAGCTCTATAATCTGAATATGAGCAATAATGGTCTTCAATAATCCCATCCCCTTTAAAAACAAAAAGATGCTCGGTTAATTTATCCATAAAAAAACGATCGTGGGAAACTAAAATCAAACAACCTTTAAATTGCAAAAGAAACTCTTCCAATTTTGTAAGAGTAAGTAAATCTAAATCATTGGTTGGTTCATCTAAAATTAAAAAATTTGGATTCTTCATTAAGACTGTAAGAAGATGCAATCTTCTTCTCTCCCCACCACTAAGACTTTTAACTTTAGTATGCTGTAAATCTCTATTAAACATAAAATGTTCAAGTAACTGAGATGCGCTTATTTTTTTACCATCTGACATAACAATAAAATCCGCAATATCTCTTAAAACATTAATTACTCTTCTTTCTTCATCAATCTTTAAGCCATTTTGTGTGAAATAACCATAATTAATTGTTTCTCCTAAATTAATTTTCCCACTATCAGGAGTTTCAATTCCAGTTATAATATTTAAAAAAGTACTCTTACCAACGCCATTTTTTCCTAAAATACCAATTCGTTCCCCCTTCTTAAAAGTATAATCAAACCCTTTTAGAATATTCAATTTATTAAATGATTTATTAATATTTATAAGTTCTAGAATTTTACCTCCAACCCTACCCATTTTAACATCAATATTGAGTTCCTGTTTTACTTTTTTTGAATTGGCTTTTTTCTTTATATTATTAAAATTATCAATTCTAGCTTTAGATTTAGTTGTTCTTGCTTTTGGTGATCTTCTTATCCAATCTAACTCTTTTTTCATTAGCTTTTTAGCTTTTGAAATTTCTACATCAAAATTACTTTCTCTCTCATCTCTTTTCTCAAGAAAATAAGAGTAGTTTCCTTTATGATGATATAAACTACCTCCTTCCAATTCAAAAATATGATTACAAACTCTTTCTAAAAAATATCTATCATGCGTTACCATTAATAGTGTAATATTTTGTTGTTGAAGATATTTTTCTAACCATTCTATCATTGAAATATCTAAATGATTTGTAGGCTCGTCTAACAAAAGTAAATCTGTATTTTCAAGTAATAAAAGAGCTATTGAGAGTCTCTTTTTCTGACCTCCAGATAATTCACCAACTTTTTGAGAAAAATTACTAATATTAAATTTTGAAAGTATTTGCTTACTTCTTCTTTGATAGTCCCACGCATTTTCTTGATCCATCTTTGCAGTAGATTTCTCCAATTCCTTTTGATTAGTTATATTAGAAATTATACTGTTTTCTTCAAGAGCTTTTTCATACTCTTTAACAATCAAACTAATTTTATTGTATTTACTATTAATTATATCATTTATAGTTAGATTATCATCAAAAATAGAATCTTGAGACAAATAAGATACTTTACAATTATTTCTGTAAACAACCTCTCCTGAATCAGGGATATCTTTTCCAGAAAGTATTTTTAATAATGATGACTTTCCGGTTCCGTTATTTGCAATTAGAGCAATTTTATCTCCTTTGTTAATACCAAAACTTAAATTCTCAAAGAGAATTCTTTCTCCAAAATTTTTTTCTAATTTATCGACAGATAATAAATTCATTTATTTTCTTGTATTTAATCTAAATACTTAAAAGAAATGTTTTTTTCTACACTTTTTGATAATGTATGATGAACAGGGCAATTAAAAGCAGCTCTTTCTAAAATAGTTTTAGTTTTAGAATCATATTCATTAGTAAAAATTAAATCAACATCAATTTTTGCAATTCTTCTAGGATTATTTCCCATTGTTTTTTTTACTACTGCCTTTGTACCTTTAATATCAATACCATTCTTTTCTACAGCAATTGCCATAATAGTTAATATACAACTTGCTAGAGCAGAGCACACCATATCAGTTGGTGAAAAAGCTTCACCAAGACCATGGTTATCTTTAGGAGCATCTGTATTAATTTCAGAGCCAGAATCTAAATGAGTTGAAGAAGTTCTTAAATCACCTAAGTATTTAATTTCAAATGTGTTCATAATTTAAATTTTACAAATACAAATATATATGTTTAGAGCTGGAGAATAATTAAGTTATTTTTTAAAATAAGATAAAGTTATATATTTGAAAATATTTTTTTATTTAAAAAATGTCAAACAACAAGTTCGAAAATATTTTATGGAGCACTAGATTTGTAGTTATTATTGCTGTAGTACTATCAATTATTTCGTCAATTTCTTTATTTTTAATTGGTGGTTGGGATATTATTCAAGCAACAATATTTAACAACCCCTTATTTAATGAAGATATAAATAATAGCAATAATTTATTATTTAAAATTATTTCTTCTATTGATTTATTTTTAATTGGAATAGTTTTATTGATTTTTGGATTTGGAGTGTATGAGTTATTTATTAGCGAAATTGATTTTGCCAAAGATAAATTTGCTGACTCAACATTAAAAATAAATAGTTTAGATCAACTTAAAAACAAAATAATTAAAGTGATTATTATTGTTTTAATTGTTAAGTTTTTTGAGAAAGTTTTAAAGTTGTCTCATAATTTTACAACACCAAATGATCTACTTTTATTCAGTATTTCTATTTTATCTATTTGTATTGGATATTATTTAATAAATAGAAAATAGTAAAAATTTGAAATAAGAACGTATAGATCTACCATAATTAAACCCGCTTAATTAAAAGAGTTTTTATTTATATTGGCTTTTTATTTAAAAAATGATATCTGTTTTATTACATTATTCTTTGCATCTTTTTTTACCTCTTTTAATTGCATTTTTATTTTTCAGAAAAGATTGGAAAAAAATCTATTTGATTATGCTTCTAACAATGATCGTTGATTTAGACCATTTACTTTCTAATCCAATTTACCAAGCAGACAGATGTAGTATCAATTTTCATCCTCTACATTCGTATTATGCAATAGCTGCATATTTTATAATGATATTTTTACGAAGACCTTATAAAATTATTGGAATTGGACTTTTATTACATATGATAACTGATTTTATTGATTGTTTGATGCAAAATTAAAAAAGTTTAAAGCAAATAAATGCTAAAATTCAAAACACACATAAATAATAAAAACAATGACTGGGTTACATTTCTTCACGGATTTGGTGGAAGCAGTAATATATGGCATAAGCAGGTTAGAGAGTTAAGCAAATTTCATAATTTACTTTTTATTGATTTAAGGGGTCATGGTAAATCTAATAATATACGCTTAGACTCTGATTTTAATCTTTTAACTGCTTGTGAAGATATAATTAACGTTCTTAAATTTTTAAAATTAAAAAAATCACATTTTATTGGTATTTCATTAGGAACCTTATTAATCTTTAGGCTAATGGAAACCCATAAAGAATATATTAACAAATCTATTTTTGCTGGAGCAATTACCTCTTTTAATTATTTTACTCGATTTCTCTTATTTTGTCTAAACTTATTGAAAAGTATTTTACCAAATATGATATTGTATAAACTATTTGCATACATCATTATGCCACAATTAAATCATAAAGAATCAAGGCTTATATTTATAAATGAAGCGAAAGTCATAGACAGAAAGGTATTTAATCAATGGCTAAAGTTAATTCCTGATTTAAAAAAAATTATTCTAAATCTAAAACCAATTAATTTCAATAAATATATTCTTTTTATATCAGGAAAAGATGATTATTTGTTTTCTAAAGATGTAATGCAATTTGCTTCAAAAAATAAATTCCTTAGCTATTACTCTATTAAAAGTGCTGGACATGTTGTCAACATAGATAAACCTTCAGTTTTTAACAAAAAAGTCATTGAATACCTAAAATAGAAAAATAGGAACTCGGTAATTTCACTTTTTTTCTATTAGTTTTTCATTTTAAGCATCATACAACTAATAATTTTTATATGTATAATTTTTTATGTAATTAGTTATACATAAATTTAAAATAGTATGTTTGTTAATGTTTTTTATTTTTAAGAAAATAAACATATATCATAAGATTAAATTAAAAAAGTATTAAATGAAAGATGCTATATTTAAAAGAACAATTATTATATTTTTAAGCCTTTGCGCATTTTCAAACACCTTATCTTCTCAAAGTGTAAAAGTTTATGGGCTAATTACAAATGTTCTTAATAACGAGCCAATACCATTTGCAAACATTATTATTGAAGGGTCTTCAATCGGAACAACATCTGATATAAATGGGAACTATGAAATTTTAGAATTACCAGCCGGTTCTTATAACTTTAAATGTAGTTATATTGGTTATGATACTAATATAAAATCAGAAATAATGGTAAGTTCTAATAAGAATCTAAGACTTAACTTTTCTTTAAGTGAAAATTCAGAATTATTAGGAGAAGTAAAGGTTCAAGGAAATACTTTTAACAAAACAAAAGCAAGTCCTGTAAGCTTAAGAACAATTAATGCTTCTGAGATTTCTAAAAGTGCAGGAGGAAATAGAGATATCTCCAAAGTAGTAGCAAATTTACCAGGAGTTGCTTCATCTTCAAGTTTTCGAAATGACATTATAGTTAGAGGAGGATCACCATCAGAAAATAAATTTTTCTTAGATGGAATTGAAATTCCAACTATAAATCATTTTACTACTCAAGGATCTTCAGGAGGTCCAGTGGGAATATTAAATGTAAATTTAATTAGAGAAGTTGATTTCTACACTGGAGCTTTTCCAGCAAACAGAGGTAATGCGCTTAGCTCTGTTATGGAATTAAAACTAATTGAAGGAAATGAAGAAGAAATAAGCGGTTCTTTTGCACTAGGCTCAAGCGATGCAGGTTTTACATTAAATACTCCATTATCAGATAAATCTTCTCTACTATTATCAATTCGAAGATCATATTTACAATTTTTGTTTAAAGCATTAAAATTACCTTTTTTACCTACTTACAATGATATGCAGTTTAAATATTCGTACAAGCCCAATAAAAAAAATCAATTTAATCTACTTGGAATAGCAACAATTGATGATTTTTCACTAAATACAGAAATCAATGACGAAGAAGAAGACTCTATGCAAATTGCATTAAATAATTATAATCTAAATAATTTAGTTATAAATAAGCAATGGAATTATACGCTAGGAGGAACATGGAGACATTTTTTTAATAATTCCAACCTATTCTTTGTAATTAGCAGAAATCATCTTAACAATACAGCATTAAAATTTTTAGATTATGCTGATGAGAATTCTCAAAAGATACTAGATTATAAATCTGAAGAAATTGAAAATAAATCACGTATAGAATATAATTTTCTTAAAAATAATTATTCATTTAATATTGGTGTAAATCTTGAGGATGCAAATTACACAAACAATACCACACAGTTATTTACGGTTGGAGATAGTATCATTACAGGAATTAATAATTCCAATTTACAATTTATAAAATATGGCCTATTTGCACAGATTGGTAAAACATACTTTGCCAATACACTTTCCTCTTCATTTGGTTTAAGAGTAGATGGTAATTCCTTCACAGAAAGTACAAATTCCACAAATCTTTCACCAAGATTATCCTTGGCTTATAATATTAATAGTAAGATTAGCATAAATACAAATATTGGACGGTTTCATCAACTACCATCATATACAATATTAGGATTTGAAAATAATGGCAATTATCTCAATAAAGATGCTTCTTATATTTCATGTGATCATGCTGTATTAGGAGTTGAATATAATCCTTCAAGTTACAGTAAAATTACTTTAGAATCATTTTACAAGAGCTATAACAATTATCCATTTTCAGTACTTGATAGTATATCTTTAGCAAATTTAGGTGATGAATTTGGAGTAATTGGAAATGAAGATATATCTTCTATTTCAAAAGGAAATAGTTATGGGGTAGAACTTTTGGCACAACAAAAAATGAGTTCCAGTATTTATGGCATTTTATCAGCTACGTATTATCGTAGTAGATTTGAAGATAAAGACGGAAATCTTATTTCATCTTCATGGGATAATAGATTTATTCTAAATATGACTGCAGGTAAAAAATTTAAAAATAACATTGAACTAGGCTTTAAATATCGTTTTTCTGGCGGTTCTCCCTATACTCCTATTGATATAATAAATTCTAGTAACAAAATTATATGGGATATAAATCAACAAGCTGTATTAGACTATAATTTATTAAATACTCAAAGATTGAATGGCTCTCATGTACTTGACATAAGAATTGACAAGAAATGGTTCTTTAAATCTTGGGGATTAAATGCCTATATTGATATTGAAAATATTTTAAGTTCAAAAACTGAATTACCTTCACAATATGGTATAGATTCTGATTTAGGAACAATAGTAGAAGGTACAAGAGAAAATTCAAATAGCTACCCCTTATATGAAATAATAAATAATTCAGGTACAGCTTTACCTAGTATTGGATTATTAATTGAGTTTTAAAAAACTTATACTTATCCACATTCACAAGTATCTCTTATAACAATATTTTTCCCAAACATAATAATTGAAAAGCTCAGTAACATGAGTAGTAATTTTTTCATTGTTAATTTAATCTAAATCTGATTTTATGTTTGAAATTACAAAATTGATGGAGTTGATTTTAATCAAGGTTGTTCCTGTAATCACAACATTATCTCCCTTATTATAAGCTGTTAATCCGTTTCCAGTTGGAGGCATGCTCATCAAAAAGATATTAGTTGGAGAATTACATACAAGATTCCCACTATCAGAATAAAAATTAACAGCTCCATCTACTTTATTATCTAAAGTGAAATTAATATCCTTGAAAAAAATATTATCATTAGATTTAACATTGATAGTTATCATTTCATTTAGAGAGACATCCTTTCCGAAATTTGAAGTTAGTTCAGGGTTTTTAGAAGTTACACTAAAACTAATTATTGCATTTGAAAGAGGATTTTTAGATTTATTTTTCTGAGAATTATTTACACAAGAAAAAAACATTATTGGAAAACAAAGTAATATAATTAGTATTTTTTTCATAATCTTAGTTTATTATTTGTCTATTGTTTTATTTTCTCTTTAGTAATAATTATTTCTCATGAAATTTTCTTTCATATTTACAACAAAAATGAAGATTATTATATGATTTATCAGAAGCCCTAAAATTTTGAGTATCATAACCAATGTTAGCAATTTCTTTTTCAATAACATTAGTTGAAGTTAATTCAGAATTAAATTTCAATTTTAACTTTTGACTATAACTATTCCATTTTGCAGACTTAACGCCTTCAATACTTTTTGTAGCAGTTTCAATTTTTTCTTTACACATATCACAATTACCAGAAACTAAAACAGTTTTCTTTACCCATTTAACTTTTTGAGCTAAAGAATTAAAACTCAAAAAACACATTAAAATTATTAAAGAAATATATTTATTCATTTTGTAATTATTTTATATCAAATCTAAACAATTATTTATCAATCATTAAAGTTGAAAAATGCAAACTAAAATTTTTAGAGTACTAGAAAACCTACCCTTTTATCTAGATTACATGAAGCATTCAAAATAAAATTTGCACCACAACTTTTCTGACAACCAATCTAGTAAACCAAACTTAATAAAATTATTTTATTTTCTGTGTAATTAGTTATTTTTTAAAATAATTCATGAGTTTAAATTATAACTTAAATTTGTATAAATTCTAGATCAGAAACTTTATATGAAATTTGAAGATTTAAACTTACACTCTAGCTTACTAAAAGCTGTTAAAGATCAAAATTACTCTCATCCAACTGCTATTCAGAAGAAAGCAATCCCTTTAGTTTTAAAGAGAAATGATGTGCTTGGAAGTGCTCAGACAGGTACTGGTAAAACAGCAGCTTTTGCATTACCAATTTTACATCATTTGGTAAGTGAAAGGAGAAATAACAAAATAAGAGCTTTAGTTGTCACACCTACTAGAGAACTTGCCATACAGATTGGAGAGAACTTTACAATTTACTCAAAGTATAATTCTGTACGAAACACAGTTATATTTGGAGGAGTAAAACAAGGGACACAAACAAATGAACTTGCTAAAGGAGTGGAAATATTAATTGCAACTCCAGGAAGGCTATTAGATTTAATTGGACAAGGTTTTATATCATTAAAGGATATTGGTTATTTTGTGCTTGATGAAGCTGATAGGATGTTAGATATGGGATTCATTAATGATATTAGAAAAATATTGAATAAACTACCAAAACAACGTCAATCTTTATTTTTCTCAGCTACAATGCCTAAAAACATTATAGATCTTTCATCTCAAATATTAGAACATCCAAAAAGAATATCTGTTGACCCTGTATCATCAACTGCTGAAACTATTAAACAATACATCTACTATACAAATAAGTCAAGTAAAAAAGATTTGTTGCTGTACATATTAAAAGATCAATCAATAAATCAATTATTACTATTTTCAAGAACTAAGCATGGTGCGGATAGGATAGTTAAAAATTTAAGAAAGAAAAACATTCAGGCTTCTGCAATTCATGGAGACAAATCTCAAAATCAAAGACAAAAAGCATTAAAATCTTTTAAAGATTTGCATATAAGAGTTTTAGTTGCTACTGATATTGCTGCTAGAGGAATTGATATTGATAAGTTAAGTTTTGTGCTAAATTATGATATACCTAATGAGTCAGAAACATATGTTCACAGGATTGGAAGATGTGGTAGAGCAGGTGAAAATGGAGTAGCTATCTCTATCTGTGAGCCAGAAGAAAATATATACGCCAAGAGTATAGAAAAGTTAATACAGCAAAAAATTGAAACAGTTCAAAATCATCCCTTCCTTCAAACTGAAAAACCTATGAAACTCAAGGAAAAGAAAGAATTCGAAAAAGAAAAACAAAGAAAGAGACAAGAATTTTTTGCAAATAGAAAAAAAAACAGAAAAAAGTCTAGATAATAGTAAGTTTTAGTTAAGCATTTTTAAAATCATTATAAATGATTTGTGAAAAAATTAGAAAAATTCATAACATAAAGTAACGCCAATTCTATCAGCAGTGAGGTATTATTTTTTCTTTTTTGCCGCAGTTTTTTTCATTTCTTCACCAATCTGGTTGCTAGCAGTGAAACTTGCTACCATATTATTTAGCATATCGCTTCCTGCCTGTGGCGAGTTAGGCAATAAGATTAAGTTAGAGTTTGTTTCTTGCCCAATTGACTGTAAAGTATCATAGTGTTGCGTAACAACAATCAAAGCTGAAGCTTCTTGAGAGTTAATATCTACTTTGTTTAAAACCGATACAGACTCCTCTAAACCTCTAGCTATCTCTCTTCTTTGATCAGCAATTCCCTGACCTTGTAGTCTTTTGCTCTCTGCCTCTGCTTTTGCTTTTTCAACAATAAGTATTCTAGCGGCATCACCCTCAAACTGAGCTGCAACCTTTTCTCTTTCAGAAGCATTTATCCTATTCATTGCTTCTTTTACCTGCGCATCTGGATCAATGTCTGTTACTAGTGTTTTTATTATGTCATACCCATACTCCATCATCGCTACGTTAAGCTCTGACTTTACAGCTATAGCAATATCGTCTTTTTTTAAAAAAACGTCATCAAGAATCATTTTAGGAACCTCCGCTCTAACAACGTCAAACACGTAACTTGTTATTTGTTCATGTGGAAAATCTAGCTTATAAAATGCATCATAAACTTTTTCTTTTATCACTTTGTACTGTACAGAAACCTTAATTTTTACAAAAACATCATCTTTTGTTTTTGTTTCTATTACAACGTCCAGTTGCTGTATTTTTAAACTTAGTTTTCCGGCTATTCTGTCAATTATCGGTATTTTTAATTGTAGCCCTGACTGACGTATACTATGAAATTTTCCAAACCTTTCTATTACTCCAGCTGTCTGCTGGTTAATAATAAAAAAGATTCCAAATAATAAAATTATCGCTGGAAATACCCATAAATAAATTAATAAACTACTCATATTTTTTTGATTTTAATTATTTATAAATCTAATAATTTTCTAACCAAATACTTGTCTGAAATTTCACTTATTTTCCAATTATTCTTTTAGTCTTAGACATACAATTTAGCCGGAAAGAAAAGTGTTGGTATTAGTAGTTTAAGCCAAACCTTTTTGTACTCTTAAAAGCTTTGTAAAGCTAATTATAGAGCCTAAGGCTACTATAGGGTTTATTAAAAAAAAATTTCTTGAGCTAATCTATAAGTGTTTGCATGGGCTTCAACTATTGTATTAATATCAGTAGAATATCCTCCACCCATACTAACTTGAATAGGTATTTTATTGTGCATACAATAATCTAACACAAATCTATCTCTTTCTTTACACCCCATTAGCGAGACAGATAATTTACCAAGCTTGTCATCTTCAAGTATATCAACTCCTGATAAATAAAAAATAAAATTTGGCTCAAAATTTTCTATCAACCTAGGAACTTCATATTTAATAACATTTAAGTATTCAATGTCAGATACATTATTTTGAAATCCATAATCAAAATCACTTATTTCTTTTCTAAATGGATAGTTGTTTTCACCATGAAATGAAGCGGTAAACACATTAGTTTTATTGCGGAAAATTTCAGCTGTTCCATTTCCCTGGTGAACATCTAAGTCTAAAATTAAAATTTTTTTACATAAATTTCTATTTATTAAATAATTTGCAGCAATGGACTGATCATTTAAAACACAAAATGCTTCAGCTCTATCTGAAAAAGCATGATGAGTACCTCCAGCAATATTAAATGATACTTTGTGCTCAAGAGAAAACAATGCACTTTCAACAGTTCCTTGAACAATTTTTTTTTCTCTATCAATTAGTATTTGTGACATAGGAAATCCAATAGCTCGCAATTCCTTTTTATTTAATTTAAAATTTAGTAAATTATCATAATAAAATTTATTATGAGTTAATAGAATATCGTCATCACAAATATCACTGGGGCAAAAAAAGTTTTCATTTGTACATGTTCCTTCATTAATCAACAACTCAGGAAGCAGCTTATATTTAAGCATTGGAAATCTATGTTTCTTTTCAAGAGGTAAATTGTAAATTATATCGTTAGCAATTTTTAACATAGATTATGAAATCTGACTTTAAAATTAATTAAATGCAATTATAAATGAAATATTTTAAAATTTACTTCACACAAAAAGAGTGAGATTTATTATAATTTTATTTCTCTAAAAAAGTTCGAACTTAGGACCGTAAGACCTACCAAAACAGACCCACTCAAATGAGTGGGTTTTTATTTATTCAATAATTAACGTGAAGTAATTTTTTTAACTGCTATTGCTGTTTCTAAAAGTGTTTTTTCAAAAGGAATTGGTTTCCAATTAAAAACTTCCATTGTTTTAGAATTATCAGCATTTAGATTCATATCAAGCATAGCCAACATACCTTTGGCCTCTCTGTCAAAGATGGATAAAAGTTTTAACATGAAATTTGGCGCTAATTTGGTACTTGGACCTTTATAGCCATTATCTATTAATAATTGACATAATGATTGAAAACTTCTACCTATTTTTTCTGTTGCAATAAAACGTTGGTTGGCTGCTTTTGGCTCTATTAGCGCGGCTACATGTAAATAGGCAACATCACGTACATCTACCATTGGAAAAGATGTGTTTGGCACCATTGGAGTTTTTCCCCCTAAAATTTTTACCAGCATGGACATTGAAGCTCCAGAAAGATTTTCTCCAATTGGAGGTCCAAAAACTCCTCCAGGGTTTATAGTAACCAATTCTAATGAGTGATCACCTGATTGATTATTAATAAAATCCCATGCAGATTTCTCTGCTAATGTTTTACTTTTAAAATAAGTACTTATGTTTTTTGAATTTAAATCAGTCCAGTCTTCTGTTGTAATAGTACCTGATTTTTTTCCACCCATTATAGCGACTATGGAGCTGGTTAAAACAACTCGTTTCACTTTATTCTTTTTTGCTGCTTTGAGTACCCTAAGGGTTCCATCTACTGCAGGACCAAGCATATCTGATTCATTTTTAGGATTTTCAACAGTAAAAGGAGAAGCCACGTGCATTACATAATTACAATTAGATAGCGCAGAATCCCATCCTTTATCAGAATTAAGATCTAAATGGGTAAAAGAAAGGTTTTTAATAGAAACAGAATTTGAATTAAGGGTCTTAATAACCTCCTCTTCTTTTTTTGAATTTCTTACTGTACCGACTACGGTATATCCTTTTTCTAAAAGAATTTTGGCACAATGCAATCCTATATATCCAGATATTCCTGTTAACAATACTTTTTTATTCATATGATTATTTATTATTACTTTTGATTTGATAGCAAAGATGATAAATTACTATTGTTTTAATAGTAATAATTATACCTTTATTATTTCAAAATTAGTACCAAGAGGTCCACAAAAGACAAACATACTACAATAAGTGGGTTTGTTTTTATTAATTCTATATTCTACTTTGGTAAGTAAACAATTCAAAGTACCTTCCTTTACTTTCTATTAACTCAGCATGTGTACCTTGTTCTGCAATTTCACCCTTTTCAATAACTAATATTTGGTTGGCTTGCCTAATTGTGCTATAGCGGTGGGCAATAACAAAAGTAGTTCTTCCTTTCATCAACTCAGTCAAACTTTTTTGGATTAAAGATTCACTTTCTGCATCCAAATTTGAAGTTGCTTCATCTAAAATTAAAATCCTAGGATCGGCCAATACTGCCCTAGCAATTGCAATTCTTTGCCTTTGCCCTCCTGAAAGCTTTACCCCCCTCTCACCAATTAAGGTGTCTAAACCATCATCAAACCTATCAGTAAATTCATTTACATAAGCAGCATTTACCGCCTCAACCAATTGAATCTCACTAGCATCAGGCCTTGGAAAAAGAATATTATCTCTTATCGTACCTTCAAAAAGAAAATCATCTTGCAATACTACCCCTAATTGACTTCTAAAAGAATTCAGACTTACTTTTGAAAGATCATTACCATCGATAGTAATAACACCTAAATCAGGATTAATAAAACTAGCTACCAAACTTGCAAGAGTCGACTTACCAGATCCTGAAGAACCCACCAAAGCTGTTACTGAACCAATATCCGCTTTGAAGCTGATATTATGTACCACCTCTTTTCCCTTTTCATAAGAAAAAGAAACATTCTTAAATTCTACAGTTCCCATAATATCATTTAGCTCAATTGTTCTTAAATCATCAGTGACTTCAGAATCCATATTCATAATTTCCTCTGTCCTATCCAAACCAGCAAAAGCCTCAGTAAGCTGGCTACCAATATTACTCATCTGTACAATAGGTGCAATCATAAATCCTAGTAATAACGTAAAGGAAAGGAAATCACCAATAGTTAATGTCCCTTCAATAATCATAGCACCTCCCAAGCCCATAATACCTACTGAAGCCAATCCTAGAAGAAAGACGGAGGAACTCTGCATAATTGCTGTAGCAGTTAAACTCTTTTTTACATTTTGAAACAAGCGATCAACCCCTTTTTCAAAACTTATATTTTCTTGCTCTTCAGCATTAAATCCTTTTATGACTCTAACGCCGTTCAAGGTTTCAGTCAGTCTACCTTTAACCTCAGAATTTATTACTCCTCTTTTCCTAAATATAGGTCGAATATACCCAAATGCTTTTAGAGCAATTATCGCAAACAAGAACACTGGAGCAAGCACGAATAAAGTCATCTTTCCGCTTATATTAATCAATAAAACTAAAGAGATGATTGCAGTAACTATACCTCCAAATAGCTGTACCAAACCTGTACCCACAAGGTTACGCACCCCCTCTACATCACTCATAATTCTAGAAACCAAAGCCCCTGATTTATTATTGTCAAAATAAGAAATGGGAAAGGAAAGTACTTTTTTTTGCACTTTGGCTCTTAGCTTGGAAATTAACAATTGTGCCTCAACACTTAAAAGTCTTGTTAATGCAAAAGAAGTAACAGCTTGAATCAAAATAGCACCAGCAACAAGAAGTACCATATTGATTAAACCGTCTAAATCTTGATTAGGTATTATTTCGTCTAGTAATTCTTTGCTTTTCAAAGGAAGCACAAGGCCTGCTAATCTACTAACTACAATAAGGATTAACCCAATCAAAACAATTCCTTTTCTTGGCCAAATAAATTCCTTAAATGCTTTGAAAACTGTTACTTTATTTTTTCTCATAATGTATTTCTAACAATATTTATAAAGAATATCTATAATTAACCAAAGATTATAACACCTGTAAGATAATAAGATAATAAATTACAAATCTCAAATATCGAAAAAGTGACCATAACAAATAATATTTAAACTTATAATTAATTAGGCCAGCTCCAAAACTTACTATTGAATGGGGAATTGGAGATATAGCTCCTAAAACGATAAAAATACCGCCCCATTTACGTAAATTAATAATATGCAGTTTTATTTTTCGCTCAACATAATTACTAATGGATGGAATCAAAGACATACGCATTCCAATAAAGTAAGACACAACCCCTCCTATATATGATGCTGTTGCTATAGCAAATAAAAATAAAAAAGGAGAACCTGATTTTGATGACCAGATTATAAATATTTCAGGAGGTATTAAACCTAAAATTGATTCTGAAAGTAAAAAAAATAAGACAACTATTATTGGAGAATATGATTCAAAAATATTATTAATCAATAAATTAATATCTATTATAAAATAATTAACAGCCATTAATAATAAAACAAAAATTACTATCGTGAAAAATGCTTGATAAGCAGTATTTTTTAAAAATGAATAAAAACGAGTTATTTTATAATATCGATGCGCTATACCCCACCTTTTTAAATTATACTTTAAGTAATCCTTCATGATGCAAACTTATTAAATAAACTAATCAAAAGATTAGAAACTGGAACAAAGAGTAACACCAAAAATCCTTCATAAATTTATATGGTTTTTTACTGTAAGTACTTTGAAGACAATTGATGATAGTGTTTCATTATTAGTTAGTTTTTAGAGGATTAGAACTCCTACC
>Ga0233432_10001163_pt1 | contig 25480 bp, 27 predicted proteins | sample SI_122_August201_6_FD_179870 | JGI IMG/M metagenome (GOLD analysis project Ga0233432, IMG submission 179870) | Seawater microbial communities from Saanich Inlet, British Columbia, Canada - SI_122_August2016_10_MG | ecosystem: Environmental > Aquatic > Marine > Inlet | place: Canada: British... | reverse complement strand
CGGATGAAGAAGTTGATCCTGAAGAGGATGCTGAGAAGGCGAAGAAGAAGGCAGCGAAGAAACTGAAGAAGGTTGAAGAACCTGAATCGGATGAAGAAGTTGATCCTGAGAAGAAGCGCCTCGAAAGGAAGAAGAAGATGGAGAAGATGAAAGCTCAGAAGAAGTCTTCGATGGAGAAAGGTTCTAAGAAACCATCGAAAAAGAAGACCTCTCTTGAAGAGCAGCAAGAAAAGATCGCTGCGGCGGCTGAGAAGCGTGCCGCGGCAAGGGAAGCGGTGAAGAAGAAGTTTGCTGAGGAGGAGTCAGATGAAGAACTTGATGCCGATGAAGATGGAAATACACCATACATCTTCGAAGGTGTAAAGTATCTGAAGACTGAAGATGGAGATATTGTTGATCCAGATACATTCGATCTCATGGGAGAGGATGATGGAGTCGGAGGGATTGATTGGTCCGATTCAGAAATGCTGGAGAAGCACGAAGAAAAGAGGGATTCGCTGGAATGAACCTAATGGGGGGGAATGAGGCGGGAGGGAGATGAGGAGATAAAATCAGAAAAGACAAAAAAAAAGAAAGAAAAGAGGGAGGTGGACCTTTTTTTATGATCTTTATCTTTCTATATATATACTTCAAAATTTGAATTATCATGTTTAAGATTATTAAACATTTAACTCATACCCTGCCGTTTTGTAGGGAAGAACAACAACCGCGTTTTAACCTAATAAAAATCAAATGGAATCCGATGTAGATATTTGATCCTGATTAAATAGGGGGGGGTGGAGAAGGTGTCTTTGTGCATAAAAAGACCAAAGAATTATTAATGATTGAAAACTTCCCTACTCAAAGGAAGTCTCAGTGACCTCACCACGAGATGAGGCAATACTGATGAGCACTGGTCCGAGTAGCTTGTGGCCAAAATATTCATACTTCGAGGAGTTAAGATGATTCGGAGGTGTGTGAGGACTTACTCGACATAGGTCGGTTGTGAGATATTCTTCTCTAATGGGGAAGTGGTCTTTTACACATTTGGGGGCGTCGCCAGATTGGTTGCCCGAACCATATGAATACCTGTTGTATTAAAAGGGGGGTATCTCCCAAGCTAATAACCCATTTCGGGTGAGAATGAGATAAATCGCGAACTCCTAAACCACAATGGCGCATCAAACATATAAGTGTCGGAGTGGAGATTGCGTGGGCAGGCTTTTTCAGCAGGATGTGTAATAAAAGAAGGGTGGTGGACCTTTTTTTTGTATGTTATATTATAATGAGTACTTCATCAGACCCTTTTAGACATATGAATGTTTCTGGATTGGTTCCAAGTAAAAAAGAAGATAATCAATCACAATATTCAGATCTTAATAAATTTGATAATATTTTAAAATAATTTTACATCTTTAATATAAATATGTTTACTGTATCAAAACAATACATTAATCATCGGTGTGGGAAAAATTAATATTTAAATAATAGATACTAATTATATATATATATATACGAGTATGTTAACAAGAAAACAATTAAATAATATAATGGAAGTCTTGAAAAAAGCCAAGATATCAAGTGAAAATTATGATTCAACACAAGAACCTTTTTTTTCTAGAGATAATGAAAAAGGAAATTTTGAAATTGACCATAATATTATAAAAGATATTCCAGAAGGTATTAATAGAAATATTTCTTTAATTTATGATATTCTTGGAAATAGTAAAAAAGAAATTTATCTTGCTGAATGGGTTATTATGAGTTTAGATAAAGCAATAGAGATATATAAAAATTATTGTAATAATGGTCAAAATAAAGTATTTGATATTGGATATCGTTATATGGGTATGGGTCATATTGAGGTTATATCTTGTGATTTAGATTCACACCTTTTATTTTTCCATCCGGATGGGGGTAGTAATGGATACGATAGAATGGCTAATTTTGAGAATATTATTAATAATGGATCTAAGGGATATAATCAGTTTTTCTTTTCCGATTGGTTTTATAAGAATGAATTAGATAGTTAATTTATTAACTTCACATGCTTTATCAATTGCATTTTTAAACATAATTGTAAGAGGTTCGTAACTTTCATGTGATTCATAATTTATTAAACTTAACCTTGCTTTCATACAAATATCACAATTACAAAACGGATGTTTAACTTTTCTCATTTCTTTTTCTCTTTCAGATTCTTCTAATTCTTCTTCTTCAGAATCAGATGTTTCACTATTCATTATTTCTTCTGCTCTTTCCATAGATGTTTTTATTTCTTCATCTGTCATAGGGTATAATAATCTGTATACTAATCCGATTACAACAGAATCGGGTGATAATTTTTCTTCTTTGAAATGTTTTGATATGATTTTAGATATCTTCATTGACGACTCCATTTGTGCTATAAATACTCTCATAAGTCCTTCCATATCTTCCATAAATATTATAAATTTGATTATATATTATTTTTAATTTGTAAACCATTATAATATTAATGTCAAAAAATCTTCCAGTTCAGCTAGGGTTATGCTGTATGAATACGACACTAAAAAAAGAATACAAAGTATATTGCTCTCGTAAAATAATAATAAGAGTAATAGAAGAAAAAGGTATGATTGAATTAAAAAATAGAATATGTAAGAATCTTCAAGATTTATTGAAAATGATAGAGTGGAATGAACAAAATGGTATTAAAGTATTCAGACTATCGAGTGATATATTTCCACATAAAACAAATCCAAAAGTACCAGATTATAATTTGACATTTGTAAAAGGTCTATTAAAGAAAATTGGAGATACAGCTAAAAGTTATAATCAAAGGTTAACTTGTCATCCCGGTCAATATAATGTTCTCGGTAGTCCATCTACAAAATACGTTGAAAATACAATAAAAACTCTCGCCCATGAAGCAAATGTACTTGATTTAATGGGTATGGGTAAAGATTCTGTTATGGTTATCCATGGTGGTGGATTTTATGGAGACAAACCAAATGCGATTCAAAGATGGTCAGAGAATTATAAAAAATTACCAGATAATATAAGAAACAGATTAGTTTTAGAAAACTGTGAAAAGTGTTATTCAATTAAAGATTGTTTAGAAATACATGAAATAACAGGTGTCCCTATAGTTTTTGATACTCATCATTATCATTGTTATTGTCAATTACATCCAGATGAAGAATTTGAACCACCGGAATATTATATACCTCTAATTCTTAAAACATGGGAAAAAAAACAAATAAAACCAAAGTTTCATGTTTCAGAACAAGGTAAAGGTAAAGTTGGTCATCATAGCGATTATATTGAAGTACTACCAGAGTATCTTTTAGAAATACCAGAAAAATATGGTGTACATATTGATATTATGATAGAAGCTAAAATGAAAGAATTAAGTATACAAAAATTATATGAAAAATATCCACAATGTAATTGTTTAATTAACGATCCTGAATAATATCAAGTGAATCATTTAATCTTAACATTACTTCATCAACTACATTTTTTAATTTATCTAATTTTTCTTCACTTTCTTCTATCTTAAATGTTAATGATAATCTTTCTTCGATTTTTTCATCTTCTTTAACTTTGTACGTATCTATTATCTTTTTTAATTCTTCATTTTTTTCTTTTAATGAATTAATTTCTAAATTTAAAGTCCGTATATCTTTTTTAAGATAACTATTTTCAGATTCAAGTTCAGATATTTCATTATGTAAAGTCTCGCTTTCCATTTCTATTTAGATATAACATTTTTTTAAAAAAGATATTGTTTATAAGTATATGGAAACACGTAGAAAGCCAAGAATAACTAAAAGGTCTGGAACAAATAGAAGGTCTAGAAGATCTAGAAGATCTAGAAGATCTAGAAGGATGCGTTCATTTAAACAAACTGGTAGGGGAAGATCTAGATCTAGATCTAGAAGAAAGAAGAGATCAAAGAAAAGACCACAAAAAAAATCCACGGTTAGTATTCAGGATTATGACACTTTACAAGAACAGATGCTTAAAATGAATGAATCATTACCAAAACCCCCTAAGGAATTAAGTATTGCCGAGATTTTTAGAGATGATGATGTTTCCAAAAAAATAATAGGTAAATATATGTTTGGTCCAAACTTTAAAACTCCAGAAGAATTAGATTCAGATGAAAATAAATTATTAGAGGAATTAAAAACATTACAATCTGAATATAATGATGTTAATCAACCTAAAGATGATCATTTATTTCAATGGGGGGAAAAATATAGTGATTCCGAATATAAAAAACAACTAAAAATGTATGGTGATGATATAAGGTCTGCGGCACAATTTAGAAATAAAAATAAGAAAGCATTAACAGAAATTATGAAAACAAAAAGAGAACAAGATGTTTTGTATCAAAAAATGGGATTAAAAAAAGAAAGAGGTACAGATATTTTTGATGATATTGATTATGGATTATTAAATCAAGCCGACATATATTTAAAAGATCCAGAAGAATATAAAAAATATTTAGCAGATCTATATGATACAGATTATTCGGGTTCAAAATTAGGGAGAATAGATATGGGAAAAGGCAATAATGTTAAATCATTAGGTCCTGTTGATATGTCAAAACATTATCAAAAACTCCCTCCAACTTTATACCCAATAGAAGAAGGTGATGATGAATCTGTATATGGTAAAGAAGAAGACATACAATATTATCACCCCAAATCAAAAGTAGATGAAATGATATCTCATTATAAATTACAAAATGAAATGATTCCAGAGTTAAAAGATTCTATAAAAACTACATATGAAGCGATTGATCACATTTCTGATGTAAGGAAAAATGTAGAAAAAGGTGAGTTAGATATCCTGAAATGTAATAGTGTCAAGAAATTAGCTGAAACAGATATCCATCTTTATAAAGATAAGGACTTTAAAGATAAGTTTATAATGCCGTGTAGTGATAATAAATTACTAACGAAAGTATATATATCTACATTTATTTCAACTCCAATCAATTTAAAAACATATTTTCTAGGTTTTTCTCTTGAAAACGAAGAAAGATATAGACAAGGTGGATTAAATGCAATTTCTTTAATTTCGGATGTTCCAGATAAATATTTATCTGAATGGGCAAAAGAAGATATAATGAAAATATGGTACACTATGGGCATACCAGAAGATTATAATGAGCTACTTAGATACTTTAATACTACTGATAATTTTGAGAGATTTTTAGATACTGTTGGGAGGCATCTATCATCTACAATTTATCTGCAAACTTTTAAAAGCGATTCTGAATACTTACCACCATGGGAACAATCTTTAACCGGATTATCAATGGAAAAAATAAAAGAGTATTTAACTTTGTTAGAAGTAAAACACTTATCTTCTGAACAAAAGATAGATTATTATTTGAGAGAAGATCCTAGTAACGTAGAATATTTTTATAATAAAAATAATCACAATTATAACGATTTCAATGAATTTTGGGAAGATCAAATTAATAAAGAATCAGTTAATAAGTTAGAAAACAATCCCTATATTGTTGATGAATTAAAACGGATTGTAGAACTAAATCCCGAAGAATCAAATAAAAGATTACATCACCACGATTTCGATGTAGAGAGAACTAAAAGATATTTGATATTACTTTTTATGGGATTAGTTCAGAATGATTGGTTTATTCATAGAAGTAATGCGAATATGCGAGAAATTGTAAATAGTATTGATTCAATTATATATGATAATTATGGAAGAGAAATTATGTGGTCATTTGGTTCTTTTCCAAATTCATCAAGGTTACTATCTAGTGCTCAAGGACCAGAATATAATGCTAAAATAGATGAAGTATTGGCATTTAATCCCCAATGGTTAAAAGGTCAAGCAAAACGAGAAATTGAAAAAGAAAAAGAAATGCTAAAATATAATAAAGATTATTTAGAACTATTTGAATATTTTGATAATAAATTATATCCAGATGGAAGGCCTGATTCGGATGAATATTCTCAATAATCCAATTTACATTTTTTTATATATGATATGGGGATTTCACAATATATTAATGCATTTTTAATAGTATCATATATATATGTCCCCATAGTTGTTTCTCTATCATGTAATTGGTCGTTATAATTATTTAATAATTCAGTATTGTTTTTATATAATTCTTTATTTAATAGATTACAATCATCTAGGGAATAAGATGAATTTATTAATAAATACAATTGAGCCAATAATAGTATTGTTAATAGATAATTTTTTATCCGACTTTTATTATATCTATCGTTATATTGCTGGAGTACTCGATTATCTATTTCATTTGGTATTATCTTAAATATAATTTTTGTTTTTTCTTCTTTATTGTGGTATTCTTTAATTTCTGATCTACACATAGGACATTGATTTTTATTAGTTTCAAATAGTTTGTTTAAACATTCTTCACAAAAATAATGATTACAATTTAAAGTTGATATAGTTTGATCATTTAATTCTTCAAAGCATATCGGACAATTTTCCATAATATTTAATATATTAAATTATTATAATATGAATAAATTATTTATTATCATTTTTGTAATATTTGTTTTTGTACTTCTTTCTCCAGATATATGTAGTTTAGTAGAAAAGTTTGAAACTAAAGATGCTCGTTTAAAAACAGTCACAAGACAATTAAATATAAATAATAAACTATTAAAAATATGTAGTAAAAATCCTAAGACAGGTTTTTACAGAGACGGATACTGTAATACTGGAGAATATGATAAAGGTACTCATACGGTTTGTGCTAAAATGACAAAAGAATTTCTTGATTTTACAAAATCAAAAGGTAATGATTTATCAACGCCAAATAAAAATCATAACTTTCCAGGTTTAAAACCGGGTGATAATTGGTGCTTATGTGCGCTTAGATGGGCAGAAGTATATAATCATGATAAAAAAATTGCTCCAAAAGTAAAATTAGATGCAACTAATATGAAAACACTTTACTATATTGAAAAAGAAATATTAGATGAAAATGCTTTAGATAATAATACCGTTATTGATAATTCATTTCTTCCTAATACAGCTCGAAAACAATTTCAACGTCCCCTTTCTAAAGAAACTGCTTTCTATAAATCAGAACCAGTTATTCAAGGTCAAGAACCCGATCCTGATCCCGATCCTGATCCCGATTCTGATCCCGATTCTGAACCTTCTTCTGCGCCTGATCCCTAAAAATAATTTTATAATTTCTCCATAAAATTATATGTTTAATTAATAAATGAACAAATTAATTTCTGGATTTATTCAAATATCTCTTACTCTATTAATTCCAACGTTACTATTTACATATTACTATCCATGGGTCTATAATAAAGTGAATGAAGTAACTAAAAGAGGTGATATGATAGATGATAAATATGATTTTGTTAATGTTATGTTAATGTTTATTATTTCGTGGATTTTATTTATATCATTAACAATGTTATTAATCACCCCAATTATATTAAAAATGAAAATGAAAAAAAAATAAATTTAAAATAATATTATATTCGTAAATGAGTAATTACTTCATATAAAATATACTCTTCTTTAAAAGAAGTTCTGCTTTTTTCAAATTTAGTTCTGCCTTTTTTACCTCGACTTCAGCTTCATGTATCTCTCGACAATTATGAACTTGTAAAATATCTTCTTCATTTACTTTACAGGTATCATCATATCCTATATATGATACATAAAAGTTATTTTCTTCATCAACGTGTTCAATTCTCGCATAATAGAACTTTCCATCAGTCCATTTTGCCAATACAATATTTTCATATGAAAAGTCTTTCTCATATTCATTGTGTTCTTTTTCATAATAAAGTGTTTCTTCATTCAAACTAAATGGATTACTATTCATATACTCCAAAAGGTTCACAAATGAATTAAACTTTTCTCTAACCCCATCCATCATTTCAATTTGTTCATAAGTATATTCGTCCCAATTATTAATCTCAAAACTAATATCTATACCATATAGATTACAATATAGTTGAAGACTTCTAACAACCAATCCATTTAGACTATTGAAAATTCCATATACTCTGTAATGTTTCTTATCATATCCATTATCCAACCAAAGGGCATAACAATCATATTCAAGTACTTTATCATAATCAATATTATTCTTTCCAAGATCACAGAATTTAGAATGAATTATCTTCTTAGGTGGAGGACAATTATAATATGTCTTTCCATATACTTCAATCGGTACTGGGTCCCCACCGTACCCGAGTCCGAAAAGTTTCCAACTATCTTTTACATCTCCCCAACCAGCTTGAACTTTTGTTTGTAGAATATTTTGAAGGAGAAATTTCTTCTTATTCAAACCATATACTTCTTCAGATGAAAATATCTTTGAAGAAATACCATCTTCAAATCCAAGTTCATCTGATTTAAACCATGTCAACCAAGAAAGATTAGAATTTGTTGTCCAAATAACTTTTGGATAGGCATTTTCAAGACCATGCATAGCTTCAACATGAACCAAATCATATGAATAAGAATCAAAGGTAGATTTATCAAAATCACCATTTTTATCAGTGAGTTTGTATTTCAAATTAATCTGGTTCAAATCACCATCATTAACAACACACTTTACAGAACTCTCATCATCAACAGTCAACCAGTCGCGGAAATCGGTAGTCATTTTCTTTTAGGTTTGGGTTTTTAGGTTTTATTAAATTAATATTACTTTTTTCAAATTTTAGATAATATATATATGTAAATAATCTTTAGGTTCTTTTATTGTAATATCTCTTCGCAATGAGAATAATATAGGTTCTTGATATATTTTTCTAATAGTTTCAAATCTATTAAAATGCTTACAATTAATCATTTTATTTATTATTGTATCTATTACATTATTATCATTATCATATTTTTTAGTATATCCTTTAAGGATAATTTCAAATAAGAAACGTAAGTCTCTATATTTATTATCTCGTATATCTTTTATTATCTTCATATTAGATATAGTATATGAACCTATCTTATTTATCTCATAATTATCATAGTTGTACAATTTTAATAAAAGATAATAATGATAATAATCATTATTTATAAATTTATATATTTCATTTTTAATAACTGGTACATAATTATTGTATGTTAAACTATTTATATGACTAAATTTTATTTTTTCTTTTAATGATAATTTACTAAATATATTAAATAGAATATTATCATCCAAATAAAAGCCCGAAAAATCCATATATTAAATATTAAAAAAAACTTTATTATCTTTTTCTACGATTATTCTTTCTACGAGTATTCTTTCTACGAGTATTCTTTCTACGAGTATTCTTTCTACGAGTATTCTTTCTACGAGTATTCTTTCTACGGGTATTCTTTCTATGGGTATTCTTTCTACGAGTATTCGTTTTCGCACCCCCACTAGTTCGCATCAAGTCACCAACATCTTGGTTTGCCATCCTATAAGCCATATTGGTTGAACTCACAGAAGCATTCGCAATATTAGCCCCTTCGGCTGCTTCAGATGCAGCAAGCGCAGCTTGTTGCGCTTCTATTCCTCTCTTTCTCTTTTTTTCCATTGCTTTTTCTAGTAATTTTTTTGCTTTTTCAACTTCGTCTTCTGCTTCTATATAAGCGTGACTGGTTGAAAGTGCAAATTCTTTGGTAAGTTCAACTTCTTTGGAAGCATCGACCGCTGCCCCCTGTGCTGCTTTTAATTTCACACCGACATTGTATTCTCCCAAACCAATTAAGAGTTTCATCTTAGTTGTATTTAAATATGCGTTCAATGTATTATCTAATTTCCAACCATTCTCGTTTAAAAAAAAATTAATAGTACCATAATCACGTTCTAAATGAAGGCCAAAAGCATTTATAAATATATTTATCATACTTTTTTTTGCTTCAGTTTCTTTTTCTGACAGCGACAGAAACTCACCTTTTCTAATATGATTTTCATATTTATACCATCCGTTCCTTACTATTTCACCCTTTTTTGTGTAAAAAAAACTAAGAAGTCTTGGATTTTCTTCACTCATAAATGATTTATTATCTACAAAAGGACTTGGTTCAACTGACATTGTACCTGAAAATTTTTCAAGTATCGTTTTAATCTCTTCCTTGTCCGTCACACCTTTTAATATCTCTTCTAGACTATTTCCAGGATGTGTTGATACTAACGTAGCGTGTTCTGTGGGTCTATATCCTATTCTTCTTTCTTTCCCAGCCGGGGATGATCTAAGTTCTTCGACATTTTTATAAAATAATCCTCTATAACAAATACCATCCTTAACAGCCTTTTTAACATGTTCACTAATTTCCCCTGGATCATCCATATTTAATCTCCATACTGTTAATATACTTTTTAATGCTTTGTTAATTTCTTCTTTATTTTTATTATTCGTTGAATCTACTGGATCTCCCATAATATCTCTTAGATGTCTATACATTACTCTACTTTGAAATTGTCGTGCTGATCCACCCGGAGTTAATAAACCATGGGTAAATGCTTTTATCAATAATTTTTCTACTTCTCCATCTTCTTCACCGGCCTCTATATGAGTTAAACATATGGCATATTCAGTATGTTTTCCTCCATTAGAACATATTATAGATGGAGCACCATCAACTAAAGCAACCCTTAATACTTCTTTTTCATCATCTTTTATTTCTGTATTGTATTGAATATATTCTTGGTAAAATTTTTCTGCTACTTTTCTTGCACTTTTTCTACTCCAATCGTTTGCTTCATGTTTATTTTGGGCACCGGGATTTAAAATACCCTTTTCATATAAATTATGGAGGACTGTCCCTGGATCATTATCATATTTAGCAAATAAAGCATCTACTTCGAGAGCTGCATCTATTCTTTTCGGTTTTCTTTTACTTTTACTTTTATTTATACGGTCAATAAAATTTCTTTTCCAGTATGTAACACTCCCCCCTTCATCTGTAAAACTTATTACGCCTACACCATCTTCACTTCCAGAATCTACTCCATCGACTCCCTCGACTCCCTCGACTCCCCCGACTCCTAGCCGAGCTTTTTTAGGCGGAGCCTCCTCGCGAAATGATCCACTACTCCCAATGATAGCATTGGAGAGGAAGGCGCTGGCAGGGGGTTCTTCTTGTTGAAAGTATCTTGGATCAAAATGTTCTTCTTGTTCTTGATTCATTATACATATTACAAATATATTATTTAAAAACAAATTATCATATATTATTAATATTAATAATAATAATGCTTGAACTCTTTACCCGTAATACTAATAACCATATCGTAGTTCTGAAGGGTGAACGCGGTTCTTTTAGATGTCGTCAAAGATCAAAAACAATGGACGGATTAAAAGTTAAACCAATGAGATTTGTTAGTTACAAAGAAGCGTTGAAACTCTGTAGAAAGGGAAGGATGTTTGGTCCTTTTGAATTTAATACGATGTCAAAACTTTAAAATTTGATTTATAAAATATTAAAACTTTTAAAATAAAAACAATGGTGATCATTGGAAGTTATGATGAAAAAAAAGTCTTTTGTCAACTATCAAAAAAATTTAAACTTCCAAAAGATTTAACTATACAAATCTATAATTATATTCGGTACCTTGAAAAAAGTGAACAAGATGAAATAAGACTTTTCTACAAAAACCTTCAGATTTTTAATTTAATTGATGTTGAAAAGTTTCCCATGCTTTCTTTATGTGGTTCCCTTCTTGAAGATCACCTTCAAGAAAAAGATCCGATAACTCATAATCATCGTTCATTTGCTTCTTTAAAAGAAGATATGTTTAGTGAAATATTGGATCAAGAAAAATTTTCAACCCTTGAAAAAATAATTAAAGACTATCCTGGAAGAAGGTTGAATAAAAGTATTTATAACGCAAATGAACGGGAAGCATCTCGCTTTCTCATAAAACTATTTAGAAGAGAAGATTACTTTTGTGTAAAATCTAATAATTTCGGTTATACAAATGCTAATTTTAAAGAAAAGATAAAGTATCTAAAAGTAATTAAATTCCAGAGTGTTATTGATTCATTCTTAGAAATATTACAATTACAACAATCAGCACAAAGGTCAATTTCACCAGCATGTTATAAACTCTGTTTATCTTGGTATCCCCATAACCCTGTTTATGTGGAAGAAAACTCCGTGTTACAGCTAATTTTAAACGAAAGATAAGCGTATTATTATAGTATTGTTTATGTACCTGAAGAAAACCTAGTGTTACAATGGGGAATGTGTCTGTTATAACTTATATTATATGTAAATTCTTTTTCACACATAAAACAATATTTATTAGTAATTAATAGTTCTTCTTTTTTTTTAATTATTGATAATATACATCCCATATTATAATATTATATATATTATATTATATTATGTCCTTTAACCGTAATAGTATACGTGAATATGATGATGATAGTAGAGATGATGAAGATATTGTATACGATGTGGATGAAGGTATGACTCCTGAATATTTTAATAGTCATTCAGAAGAAATAATACACAAGATAAAACTTGAGAGAGATATTTATTCAAAGTTATTAAATGAAATACTTGATAATTCAAGATCAACAAAAGAAAAATTAGATATGTATTATGATAATCTTCAATGGTATCATTCTATTGTTCAAACATCTGTTATTATAGTATCAACGGGATCTACTTTTCTTCAATCTATTCTTGATAAAGATAATTTTGAAAGGGCATTATCACTTACAACTATTTGTGTTTCAACTTATTCTGGTTTAATACTTTCTTTAGCTAAATTTTTTAAATTAGATGAAAAAAAAGAAAATGTTCATAATCTTAGAGAAAGATTTGTTGAATTACATAATAGAATTAATTATCAAATTGATCTTTTGAAACCATGGAAAAAAGATGAGTATTATAGTGATTTTACACTTGATAAAATGAATAGATGGAAAAATATTATGGATGGAATTGAAAAAGAATATTTGAATATAATTGATGTAAAAAAAAACCTCTTTATGGAATTCGAAAAACTAATAGATTCTCTTGTTCAAAAAAAATACACAACGAAACATAATAAATGTAAAGATAAAGAAAATAATCGTGCTGAATTATCAGTTTGAAGATTTAATATAATTATATATTAAATGGAAAAACATTATTCTGTAATGTCCCTAAATGTACATGATTTTAATAATTCTGAAATGGAAGATTCATTAGAAAATGTAAAAAATTTAATAAAAGGGTATGATGTAATTGCTTTACAAGAAGTTTATGATAAAGAAAAATTAAAAGAAATTGTTAAAGGATATAATTATGCTTATAATTATGCTTATAATAAAGGAACTCTTTTAATGACAAAGTTTCCATTTCAAGAAATAAATTATCATATATCAAATGAAGCCTTTACTGCATTTATTTTAATAATTCCTCTTCATGTTAACGTTTTAGTAACTAATATTCATTTAAACTATGAACGAGAAGATATTAGATTAAAAGAATTAGATAATATTTTACAAAGAATAAATAAATATTATGATGATTATCCCATTATTCTTTTAGGTGATTTTAATTCTCTTACAAGGAAAGATTACACTCAAAAAGAATGGGCATGTATTCATAAAATAAGGAAAAATAGTCTTTGGGAACTACCCACATCTAAATTAACAGATAAATTAAATTTTCATTGGTTAGATTCTGGACAAGATCATAAAGGTCCAACATCTAGATATGATACTAGAATTGATTATATATTTACAAAGTGTTTATTTGTAAAAGATTATAATATGATTAAAACTATACCTGATATTAGTGATCATAATTTAATATCCATAAAGTTTTTATGATATTTAAAAAATAATAACTCTTAATATAAAATGATTATTTTAGATGGAAAAACACTTTCGCATAATTTAATAGAAACTTATAAAGATGATATTGATTTATTAAAACAAAAAAATATAATTCCCTCTTTGTCTGTTATAATAGTTGGTAATAATCCTGAAAGTGAATTATATGTTAAAATGAAACAAAAAGAATGTAGAAGAGTTGGTATTAAATTTACTAAATTAGAATATAGTTATGATACATTAGAAGAAACCCTTATATATAATATTAGTAGACTAAATGATGATAATTCTATTCATGGTATTATAATTCAATTACCTTTACCAGATCATATATCTGACAGTGTATTAAATGTTATTCGTCCTTCTAAAGATGTTGATGGATTAACTATGACCAGCTCTGGAGCATTAATTCATAATCTAAAAACATTTGTCCCATGTACACCTCTAGGTTGTATTGAACTTTTAAATACATATAATATCGAATTAAATGGTTTGAATGTAACAATTATCGGTTCAAGTAATTTAGTAGGATTACCTATGTCTCATCTTTTACTACAAAGGGGGGCAACAGTTACAATATGTAATATAAATACTAAAGATGTTAAAGCACATACGATAAATGCAGATATGATTATTAGTTGTTGTGGTGTTCCAAATATGGTTAAAGGGGATTGGATAAAAGAAGATTGTATAATTATTGATATAGGGATAAATAAAATAGAAGGATCAAATAAAATAACTGGTGATGTTGATTTTGAAAGTGTAAAAGATAAAGTTAAATATATTACACCTGTCCCTGGGGGAATTGGTCCAATGACTATTTCAATGCTACTAAAACAAACTATCGATTCTGCGAAATATTTTAATAATATTTAATAATATTTAATAATATTTAAAACTATTTAAAAATAAAAAATAACTAATATGTAGAAATATTTCTACTCTTCCCATATAGTCTAGATGGTTAGGATAGCTGGTTTTCACCCAGCCGACCCGGGTTCGAGTCCCGGTATGGGAAATTTTGCCGCCATAGCTCAGGTGGTTAGAGCGTCGCACTTGTAATGCGAAGGTCGTGAGTTCAATTCTCATTGGCGGCTTGGTTTTGTGATGTAACGGTTAGCATTCAGGACTTTGAATCCTGCTATCCGGGTTCAAATCCCGGCAAAACCTTAAACACTTTCTTTTACTGGGACTGTTTCATGTCTTTGTTTTTTATTTTCATATTTAATAATTATCATTGATATACCAAAAGTCAGTGAAATAATTATAAAATATAGTCTTGTTAGAATATTCATCATATTCTTAAAGTATTCTCTATCTGTTTTTATATATTCATATATGAGTGAGTCCAAATCATAATTATAACATTCTCCAATATCTTTTATGTGAATAGTTTCTTTATATATTCCTTTATGTTCTTCTGTATCCCGCATTTGAAGAGTATTATTAAATTCTAATGCCGATTTATATTCTGTAATAAATGTATTACACATAGTATCAACTTTACAACATTCTTTATCATGCTCACCACATTCATCGGTAAGGATATTTTCATGGTTATTCTCATAGTTATAAATTAGTTCTGATGATGTTGGACAATAATCATCATATAGTAAATAATAATATGTTGATTTACGGAGGTAGTATGTTTCATGCACCAGATTTTCTACCATACCACATCCATGGTATATCTCACAATATCTAGGTTTCATATTAAGCATGATATAAACAATGAAAAGTGTTATAAAGAAAATGTACAGTTTTGTTTCTTTCACAATCAAAATTCCAATCTTTCCTGTTGCTTTTTCTTGAAACAAACTTATCATCAGGGAAAGTATGAAACCGAACAAACAAACTTTGTATAAAATAGAAAGCTTGAAATCATCAATCATCAAATCACTTATCTCAATAATGTCAAAATTACATATAGTTGACGTACAATATTTTGTGAAATCATACATCTTTCCCATTTCAGTAATAACAGAATTAACGTACTCACTGTTCATTTTTTCTTTTTTTCCTTTCTTCTTTTTTATGTAATTTTAATACTTTTATTATTTCAAATTTTAGTTATTTTACAATACACAGGTAAATGATCTGTTATGTTTGTCAAATCAATCTTTTTGACCGATACATCAAATTTTAAATCTTTATAATTAATCGGTAATATGTAATCTAATATTTCGTTTCCCCAAGTTGGTTCATTATTATTATTTTTAACATTTATTATTTCATCTGCTTTTATATGATTCAAGTCACCCATTATTATATATCTATCAAATGGAGAATTTTCAATACTCTTTTTTAAATGTCTTCCTGCCATTTCTAAATTATTAGAATGTATATGAGCATTTGAAAAATTATAATTACCAACCTTAAAATATACTACGGTTTTTCTTGCCATATAATCGGGCCATTTATTATCATAAAATTCAATTTCTTTTATAAAATTTATATTTAGTTTTGATAATATCAATAAACCACTATCTTCTCCAACTATATATTTCTTACCTGTTTCTCCAATTAAATAATATCCATATTTATGCGATAAACTTTCAATTATATTTTTTTTAACACTATCTTCAAATACTTCTTGTAAGCAAACAACATCAGTATCAAAATACTCAATTTTATTAATTATATTCTTAACTTTTAAAGGTGTGGTAAAATAAAACATACTTTGAATATTCCAAGATAATAGTGTTTCTGGATTATTTTCACTTACATTAAAATAATCACAATTAGTTTCTTTCATTTTTTTAAAACAACAAAGTCTCCGTAATCTAAATATTAAACAAATTACATTTTTAATACGAAAAAATAAATTATACATGATATTAATTTAATTCATTTATTTTTATATTCTTAATTTTACCCGTATCCCGTTCTCCCAATTTTAACTCAGATATACAATATTTTTTCCAATCTTTTTTATTACCATTTTCAGATGATAACTTCCATTCTTTTATACGTTCTATAAGATTCTTTTTATATAATTTATCATCTAGTAATCCGGGTTCAACTTCAATATTATTTATTTGAATCATTCTATATAAATTATTTAATTCTTTATCAATTTCAGATAATTTTTCTTCATTGTACTTTGTTTTCTTTTGATTTTCTCTTAAATCTTTATTTATTGTGTCTTTACTTGATGTTAAATTACTCAGATAATTATTGTAAACATTTATACTTGAATTATCTTCATTTATTTTTCTCTTTTTTCTCTTATTTGTAGAATTATAAGCAAACTCAATTATATATTCAATATTCTTTATTTTTTGAGGTTTTGTTAAATTATCTCCATCAATTCCATAATATATAACTTTATCTTCTTCATAAAATTCAGGTAATATAGCCTTACATATATTAGGAATTTGAGATGTTCTATATGAAAAAAATAAAGCACAATCTATCTTATTTTCTCTAAAATCTTTCTCATAACATTTCTTAAATTCATCTATATCACTCTTCTTTATTGTATCTTTATTTTTAACTTCAATCATCAATACAACTCCATTGCTAAATTTAATTATTCGATCACCAGACCCACCATGATCACTAGTATCGTTTATCTTTGCTTGTGTATCATACTTTAACCCCTTTTCAACAATTTCATCAAATATTTTTTCAACATAATCCCCCTGTTCAGTTGGGTTTTTAAATTCCTTTTTATCACATATTTTATCTTCAATTAATTCTGTTAAACGATTATTTTCTTCTAATGATTTTATTTTATCATTTAAATTCTTTTTTTCTAATTCATGCAGTTTTTCAATATTCTTTATATTATCACCGATAGATTTATCACGATTGATCTCCATTTCATTTATTCTATCCTTCAAATTATTAATAGTTATTTCATTATTATCATTTATGTTTTTAATTTTTGTTTCATAATATTCTTTTAATTCATTACTATAATTATTATTATCATTGTTATTGTATCTTTTAATAATATCTTCTTCATTTAATTTATCCCATTCTAATAGTTTAAATACATTTATACCAAGATTAATTATAATCTCTTTTATTGTCTCATTTGATTGTTTATAAATGTTGTCCATATTATATACATAATTATATGGATTTAACCTTTAATTATTTTATGTTTGTATATATTAAATGAATAAATTTAAAAAAGTAGAATATCAAGGGGGAAATGAAATAAGTGGAGGAGGACCTTTAGCAGATTTTTTTACAGGTAGAATGTTTGATGAAGATTATGTAGGGGATTTAACAAGTTCAAGTGATTGGGATGGTTGGTTTAAAAAAATACAGAAAAGACATAAAAATTTATCAGTTTTTAGTAAAAATGATCCCAGATATGTAAAAGATCAAGATATTATAGCAGAAAATTTAGAAATAGAAGATAAAGGTGATCATCGGGACCCTTATTCTAATTTCATTATGCCAGATTTAATTGATAATTATGATTTTGGTACTATTATAAATGTATTTTCAGATTATTATAATTTTGAAAATAGAAAGTGGAAAACTTATAAAGGTGAAAATATAGGTAAGATATTCAAAGAAGATAATATAACGGTACCTTTAACACTTCCAAAAGGTCGTGTTATTAAAATTATGAAGGAATTAATAGCATATTTAGAAAAATCGTTAAAAGAAGGAAAAGGTGATGCTGAAAGTATTAATTACGGAATAAGAGAAATTAAATTAGCTTTTGAAAAACCACCATTTAAAACTTTTGCTAATAGATTAGGATTATCATCAAATCAAAATGATGAAAAAGAAAAACAAGAAGAACAAATAAAATCAAAAGAACAAAAAGAAAAAGAAAAATTAGAAGAAAAAAAAAGAAAAGAACTAATGAATCTTGAATCAAAAGAAATGAAAAAAACAAATCAAGATATTCTATCAGAAGTAAAAAAAATAAGAGGTGAAATAGAAGCTCTATCAAAACAATTACAAAAAGTTAGTTTAGAAGCAACTGTACCAAAAGAAGTTAAAAAAAGAGATATAAAATTAGAAAACAAAATGAAAGCAGATAGAATAAGAGAAGAAATAAATGATCTTGTTAAACAAGAAGAAGCAATCATTAAAGAATTATTTAGTACACATGTATCGAGGGCAAAAATATTATTCAGAGACTATATATAATTTTTATATATGCTTTATTATATGAATACCAAGAAACGGACAGTTAGAAAAATTCGTCAGAGATCTACTAAATCCAAACGTGAAATAAGGACCAGAGGTAAAGAAAGACGAGTAATCAGTAAACAAAGAAGAACAAATAAAAAAAATGCCCGTAGGTCAAACCGTCAATCTAGAAAAAAAGAACGTTCTATGAGAAAAAGAAGACTTTCTTCAAAACGTACACCTCTGGTTTCATATGAATCTCAAAAAGGTGGTATACCGGAGTTCCTTAAACGTAATAAAGTTAAGAAAGAACTAAAAGGAGCTCAACAAGCGACTCAAGGACAAATTGATGCTAATAAAGACTTGCAACAATCTTTAGATCAAGGTCAAGAAAATAAAATGAAGTCATTAGCAGATCAGTATAAAGAAAGTAGAAAGGGAGAATTACAAGCCAATCAAGCATTAGATATGGCGAAAATTAAAATTAATAATGATGATGTTAAATTAGCATCCCTTCAAGCCGCAAGCGGAGCAAATGTAGGTGCTTCAGCAGAAAAAATGATCGAGGAAATTAAAAGAGCAGAAGAAGTTGGTCAAGGTTCATTAAAAGATACAAACCTTAAAACACCCGAAGATATTCGTAAAAAACGTAGAAGCAGAGGATTTCTCAAAAAAATGTGGGACAAACATATTAAAGATGGAAGAAGAAGAAAGAAAATTACTAAAAAAGCAGATTGCGATACTCAATTATGTCAAATGTATGCCCAGAAACTTATTGAAGGTGGTTATTATGAATTCTTAACATCATCGGTCGGTCCAACATCTGAAGATGAATTACTCGCAGCAACAGTATTCATAGGAGAACCAGAAGAACCAGACGCACAAAAAGATAATATTAAATCAAGGGTTTCATCTTATAAAAGAAGAATGATTGATTATGTTAATATCATTACTCATATGGACTCAACACCAGAATTAAAAGATAAAACTTTTATAGATGGTCATAAAAGTCTTTCAGAAAAAATTAGAAAAGAAAGAGAACAACGTTCACAAGAATTACAATCTAAAGAAATTCCTGAACTTTTATCTTTTATTACTGAAGATATTGGTGTATTAAAAGAGTCTATTGATAAGTTTGTAAGTGATACAATTTTAATGGTTTATAAAGATTCTAACCCCGGAGAAGGTGCTTCTATAGATGTTCAGGTAACTGGTCAACCTGGAGAAACTATGAAAGTTAAAGATAGTCTTGGAAATGATTATGAAATTGTTATACCACAAGGAGTATCTGTAGGTCAAACTATTAAAGTTCAAATCCCAGATACAAACTTCAGAAAACAATATTTAATTAACTATATTCTTGATTGTGAAAATCCTCAATTATCATTAACCGATGAATACTTAATGAAGTTTGAAGAATTAAGACTTAAAAATAGAGCTAATTTAGAATCATTAGACAAAGATATTAAAGATTTCCAAAGAAATACAAAGAACATTGAAAGAAGATTTTATGAAACACAAGAACAAGCCGATGAAAGAGAACGAAAAAGAATTGAAAGGGCAGAACAAAGGGCACTTGAACTCGAAAAGAGAGAAGATGAACTCAATCAATTACTTCTTAAACGTGCTATGGAAAAAGAAGATCGTAAAGAGATACATGAAATGGATATGGATATTATGAAACTTGCTAAAGGAAGTTCGGGTATTTTGGGTATTGGTAAGAAAGAAGGTCTTAGTGCTGATCAATTACAAGTTATATTAACGGCACAAAATGAAAAACAAGCATTAAAGGTTCAAGAAACATTAAAAGCAGACATTATTGGTATAAGAAAGAATGTTGAAGATGGTCTTGAGAAAATGGAACTTGAAGTATATCCTAAACTCAAAGAATCTATGGATAATCTCTCGAATCAAGCCAAGGAAAGAATTACAGAAGAATCTGAAAAGACTAACAGTAAGATTTCGGAATTAGAACGAACAATTACAACTCTTAAGAGTGAAATTGATCAAATTAAGAATAGAAATGATACTGTAGATGCTATTTCTGGTGCTGTTGATACTTCGGTACCGGATGTATCGTCAACACCCGCAGAAACATCGACAGCAGAACAACCAACTGAACCAGCAGACACAGCAGCAGAAACGGCGGCAGAACAACCAACTGAACCAGCAGACACAGCAGCAGAAACAGCGGCAGAACAACCAACTGAACCAGCAGACACAGCAGCAGAAACGGCGGCAGAACAACCAACAGAAGAACCTGTTGCACAAGTAGAGGGTGCAGACACAGCAGAACAACCAACTGAACCAACCGCAGACACAGCAGCAGAACAACCAACTGAATCGGCGGCAGAAACACCAGCAGAAACACCATCAGAAGAACAACCAACTGAACCAGTCGCAGAAACACCATCAGAAACACCAGCAGCAGTTGAAGGGGAAATAGATAACGATCCTCAATTAGAGGATTTAGCTTCTTCTGCTAATTTATCATAGTCTCACTTGACTGAGACGATGTTAAATGATTAATTACCATATTAATTCTTTAATTATTAAATCAAAATATTCAAAATATCTTTTTTCATTTTCTTTTAATCTTTTTGAAACTGTATTATGACTAATTGTTTTTTCAGGATATATAAATCCTATAAATTCAGATATCTCCCTACAATTTTTCTTTGTCATTGCTTCCCCAGTCTCTTTGTAGATTATCAGATATTTATACTCTTTCATTATTAATAAATGTATATTTATATCATTTTTTTAAATATTATATTATATTATATATGGTTTGTATTTTCGGTATAAGTGATGAAGAATGCGATGATAGATGTGATAGAGAAGTTCGTTCTTATCAAGAAATGGAAAAAGTATTGAGAGAAAAAATTAATAAATTAGAGGATGATAAAGATGAATTAGAAAAAGAACATAAAATAAAGTTAAATGAATTAGAAGAAAAACACAAATTAAATTTAAAAGAAAATGTAGATAAAGTTATGGATGATGTTAAAAATAATCCAGATAGAAAAGAAAGAGTTTGTAAAAGTTTATGTGGAGGACCAATGAATAATAAATTAAAAATGGAGGTTTCTGGAGGTATGGTTAGTATTAATAGACTCGTATCTGCTGAAAATATTAAACCCCCAAGTAAAGCAGATGCTGAAAGGTACAAATTCTCTAAAAGATTAAATGCTTGTAGATCTTTAAAAAAGATTAATCAGAAAAAACTCTGTTATCAAAGGATTGAAGGTCATAATAAAGGTATTCCAGCATTTCTCAAAATATTACAAGGTAATGTAAAACCTATAAATTTAAATTTAATAAATAATGGAATCACACAAAAACATGTTAATCATTTAAAAAGATGTAATTCTAAGACTGGTTTTTTTAAAGATTTTTGTATTAGAAGATTAGAGAAAAAACCACCATTAAAGATAGAATATTCGAATGAAATAAAACAAAAATATAAACATCTCTTTGAAGGATTCGAAAATAATAGTAAAAATGAAGAAGATATAAATTTACACTTACTAATATTAATACTATTTATCATAATCATTATACTTAATTTTTGCGATTAAATTATATTATATGGGGGGGATTATTTAGTACCTTTGATGAAAGTAATGGTGTTGATTTAGAAACAGATGATAACTATTATACATATAAAAATAATAAAATTTCAGAATCAGGTTCAGAACCAGGTTCAGGTAGTCTTGAATATGAAAGAAATAATAATTATGAATTAGCTACTAAAACTACAAAAGATATAAATTATAATAATGAAAATAATTACAATTTTAAATGTATCCTTTTAATATCTATAATCTTTTTAATATTAATAAACCATATTAAATAACACTCTTTATTATTTCTTCTTTTATTCCTCCTCCGAAACATTCAGAATATCCTTCAGAAGGAAAAAATGTTAATTCTTTTAAATCTAAATATTGTAATGATTCAATATTTAATATCTTAGAAACTTCTTCTACATTCCTATTATTCATTATTAATTCCTCTTTTGAATTTATAGCTATCCCCAATTGACATATATCTACGACAGGTGGAGCTGGTATTCTAACATGTACTTCTTTTATACCTATTTCTTTTACATTTTTAATTATATTCTTCATAACATTACCTCTAACAATTGTATCATCAACAATGATAATTTTTTTATTTTTTATTTCAGATGTATTATATACAAATTTTTTACAAACTTTATTTCTTTCTTCATTTGTTTTTAAAATAAATGATCTTCCTTCATTATTTTTATCGTTTTTTGTAATTGATTGAGAATATCTGATATTTAATTTTTCTGAATATGCTTTCGCAGCCTCTATCCCCGAATTAGGTATTCCGATTACTATAAAATTTTCATCTAAGATCAAATTATTTTTATCTGCCAATGTTTCTCCAAGTTTCCTTCTATAATCTTTAATCAATATATCATTATAAATACTATAAGGATTCATGAAATATATCAATTCAAATAAACATATTCCATCAACAGAATTATTATTCTGATAAATTTGTTTTATACCATCTTTATTTATTTTTAATAATTCCCCACTCTTTACTTCTGTAATATTTGTACATCCTTCTAATCCAATCGTTTCTGAACAAACTATAATTTTATCGTCTTTATAACCATATGATAATGGTCTAATTCCATATCTATCTTTCATAACATACATATTTTCATTATGCATAATTATAAAACAATATGATGCTGATATATTCTCATTTATTTCTATCAATGATTTTTCAATATCTTTAGAATTACTAAGAATATTAAATATATGTGTTGTATCATGACCAGTTACACTTGGAATATTTCCATTATGTACTAAACTTATATTATCATTATTTAATGGTTGTATCTCACTTGATTCGCCACCATTACCACTAGACGTTGTATACCTTACATGACCGATACACATATTAATATTATCTTTAATTATCCCCGAACCAAATACCCTTTTAACTGTCCCTTTATTCTTAATTGTTTCCATATTATCTTTATTTATGAATGAAATACCACAACTATCTTTTCCTCTATGTTGAAGCTTTTTTAATATTGAAACTATATGGGTTATATTATTATCATTATTGTTTTTATCATATAATCCGGAAATCCCGCACATAATATTAGATATATATATAAATTAAGATATTTTTAAACATTAATTTTATTATATTTATTATATTAATATGACAATTACAAAAAATAAAACTTTAAAATCCAAACACTACAAAAAGAAAATTGGTAAAAAAAAACAATATAGTAGAAAAAGAACAAATAATAGAAAAAAAGTTAAAAGAACTAAAAGAAAACGTAAACAGTCAGGAGGTAATCCACAAGATTTTTTAAAGAACATTACTTTTACATTAATAGTCTTTTGGGTACTATTTAGTATTCTCTTAAAAAAAGCAGTAATACAACCCACAAGTGATCAAGCCTTAATTCCTCCAGATGTAAATATTGGTTATGCTTCAACTCTTATGAAATCAGAAACTTTGGGTATTTCATTAGTCCCTCTTTCATTTGAAGAATATACTGCTTATACATCTTTTTGTGAGAAAAAAATATCTCTGGTTTTAAATTTAAATGATTCTCAAGGTATAGAAAGCTATTTTGATTACTATCCAAAATATTATCAAAACTATGTGAATTCTTTAGGTCAGGAAAGGGAAAGTTATGTAGATGATTATAATAATCGTTCTGTTGAAGAAATAATAAATACCAGAAGTTTAGTCCCTCAAAATATAGGTGCCCACACTCCCCAATATGAAAATGATTTACATTTACTTTATCAGGGATTATTACCAAGTCTTAAATTACTAACTAATGATAATATTCCAAGGAGAATGTATGTTTCTGGGGCTCACTTTCAAGTATCCTTCAGTCTCAGAATTATAAATCAATTATTAAGCACTGGTGGAGATTCACCATGGCACCAAGATATTAACCCAGGTAATATGATTTCACCCCATTTAACAAACAGAGATATTCGTGTTTTTATAATTCCTCAAGGTCAAAAACCTCCCGAGTTTGCTTCTCAGGTTGGGGAATATTTTCCAAAATCGAACGAAGAATTGGATGCTTTCGGAAATTCGGGATTTTATAGTAAAGAAAATAAACCAAGAAGAATAAATCTAAAAATAGATGGTAATGATTATATCGCAATTGCTTTTAATAATCTAGGAGTATTTCATAGAACACCACCTATGGAATTAAATGATTACTTTTTGTCATCTCCACCTAGAGAAGTTTATCAATTAGTTTTTAAATGGAATGATAGAGACGGATATTGCCCTCAATCTGAAAGTGAATTAACAGATTCTCTTTCTGATATAAATATGGATGCTTTAAATTTAGTAGATGAAAATATGCAAGACAAAGAAGAAATTTTATCTTCTTTATCAGAAGCTACAAATACAGGTTCAGAATAATTCTTATAATATAGTTAAAAAAAATTTCTTCCTTCCTTCTAAATTAGTCAATATTTTGTAATTCATTATTTTCTTTTTTATTATTTATATATAGTATTATGTATATAAGATAAATTTCTCATAATATATAAATATAATTTTTGTAACGGTAT